>JACXTT010001325.1_pt1 | contig 41539 bp, 31 predicted proteins | sample 9270951 | NCBI WGS metagenome assembly JACXTT01 (sample SAMN15532306, study PRJNA645909) | rock metagenome | isolation source: weathered quartz diorite | place: Puerto Rico | collected 2017-06-21
CCCGGCTAAAATGACGGCGGTAGCGCCGGGTTCGCTGGATTCCACGCGGATGGACGAGCCGCGCGGCAGGTCCAGCGGCTGGCGGAACCAGTACGCGCGCTCCCATTTTTTCGGGTAGTTGCGGAGCCAGATTAGAGGCCGGACGACACCTCCGGGAAGCGAAACAGTGACTTGCATCCAGCCGCCTTCCGGAAGCTGGCGGGGCCGTATGCCGGCTGCGGTCAGGGGCTGAGTCAGGATGGTATGCTCCTTGACTTCGACGCCGCGCGAAAACGCGCGCGCGGGGAGCGTCGCGGCGCGCGGGGCTTGCGGCATGTAGATGTCGTCGCCCTTGGGCGCGCCGCCTTCTACCCAGCCAACGATCAGGTCCAGCTCGACTTGCGAGAGGCTCGGATCGTCCTTGAACTCGCCAAAGCCCTTCACCGCGCCCCACGGCGGCATGCGGCGTTCCAGCACCTCGTCGCGGATCGCCTTAGCCCAGGGCCGTGCTTGATCATAGGTGATGAGCGGAATCGCGGACTTCTCGCCATGGCACGAGGCGCAACGGCGGTAGACGAGGCGGGAAATCTCCTGCGTCCAGGTGAGCCTGGTGGTGATGATTTCGTGGGATGACAGAGGCGCCGCGCACACCGCGATCAGAAGACAGCCGCGGGCAAAATTGTTGGCTCGCGTTATTTTCCGCCTCCAGTGGCGGCAGGCTGGTCCACCGGAGCCACCACGTCGATAAATCCGACCAGCATCTCCTCCCAGCTCTGGTCTCCCCAGATCACCTCCGCGGAGGGATCCGGATTTCCTTTCTTGTTCGGAGAGTTATCGTACCAGGCGGTGCAGCGCAACTGCGTGCCTTTCGGAAGCAGCACCGCCTTATCCGGATAGTAATAAAGCTGCCAGTTGAAATCGTAATTCGGCACGCGCAGTAGCATCTCCTTGCGCCCATCTGGATAGGTGGCTTCGTACTCGAAGGCTTTGCCGCGCACGTGCATGTGCGGGAAGAAGCCGGTGATTTTGGTGTCCGAGGTCAGGGTGACCACTGCGTCCACCCGGTGATCGGCCGCGCCGGGCGGAATCACCAGGCGTCGGTTGGTGACGAAGAGGGTGCGGACGCGCTCGGATGGCGGCTCCTTGGCGAAGAAGATTCCCACTTTGGAGCGGTCCCTGGTGACCTTGCCGTTGGAGGTGTAGTGCATCTGGAAGAGCAGGTCCGTTCCGGCCTTGATGAGCTTGGCCTGGCCGGGCTGCCATTCCTGCACACTGCCTCCAGGTGTGTAGGTGCCAAGCACCTCGGGGCCGCTGGTCCCTTCGATCGCGCCCTTTCCCTCGTCGGGCCGCCGGATTTTCGGACGGGAATTCGGCCGGCCGGCCGGCTCTCCGGGCTTCAGATTCATAAAGACCTTCGAGCCCGGCTCGCGGAGATTCAGCACCACGTGGTGGACCACGCTGGCGTCGCCGGGACGGAACTCCACCGCACGAACCCACTTGTCCTCGGTAAAGCCGGTCGGCACGACGAACCACTGATAGTCCAGCGTTCCGCTAGCGGGAACTTCGAAGTCGGTCTGAAGGTCGAATTCGACGTCTGGCTTGCCGAGCGTCCAGCCTTTGGCGAACGCGACGGGCGGCGGCAGGTCCTTACGGTTCCCATCCGGCGCGCCAGCGTCGGCCCATTTCACCAGGGTGTCGACTTCGGCCTGGGTCAGCGACCGGTCGTTGGCCCACTTTCCAGCCTGCGGATCGGCGAACCAGGGCGGCATTTTCTTGGTGAGCACGGCCTCGCGGATGGCTTTGGCCCAAGGACGCGCTTCCTGGTAGGTCAGCAGCGGCATGGGCCCGATCTCTCCGGGCCGGTGGCAGCTCTGGCAGTGTTTTTGCAGAACGGGAGCCACGTCCCTGGCATAAGTGACGGTGGCTGTTTTAGATGCCGCCCAAGCGGGGAGAAAAGCGGTCAGCGTCAGCGCCCACACGAATCGCATACGAACACCTTCTTCCTGCAAGTATACGCGGGAACGCAGGGAAAAGATCCAGGACGAGGGGACTTTCCCCACCCCGGCGGAAAGAAGTACCGTCACTCGACTGGCTCTGAGCCGCCCATCACGCGTGAGACGGCGTTCAACAACTCATCCGGCTTAATGGGCTTTGCGAGCGAGGCATGGGCGCCAAGGCGTTCCGCCACACGCAGCAGTGCGCCTGCAAATTCTCCGGATATCGCGATAATCTTAAGTTGGGGCTGGATTTGGCGCAGGGTCTGTATGGTTTCGATTCCCTCTTGTTCCGGCATCGCCAAGTCCATAATCACCAAATCGACTTTTGACGTTTCGATATGGGTCAGCGCTTCCCGGCCGTTCCCCGCTTCCAACACTTCGTAATTCAGACTGGCCAGGACATTCCGAAGGTACTTGCGAATTCCCGGCTCATCATCTGCTATCAGTATGGTGCCTGCCGAGTGGGGTGAGCCAAGTACTTTCCTCACCGTGGTCGCGAGAACCTCCGGAGAAAATGGCTTGGTGAGATAAGGGCCCGGCAATTTCGAGCGATCTGTAATCGCGCGCTCGCTATAGCCTGACATAAAGACGACTCCCATGGCCGGCCGCAACGGTTTAAGGCGGACAGCTAATTCCGGCCCTGTCATTCCCGGCATGACAACGTCGGTCAGCAGCAGGTGAATCGGACCGGCGTAGCGTTCGGAATGCAGCAGCGCTTCCTCCGGATTGGCGGCTTCCAGTACTCGGTAACCATAACTCCGCAGGACACGTCCGGCCATCTTGAGGAGTTGCTCCTGGTCTTCCACGACTAGGATTGTTTCTGTCCCGAGTAGTGACGGAGAATCAGGCTCGGGCTGGTGGTGCAGCTTCCCTCCGGCATCGACCCTCGGAAGGTAAATCGTGAACCTCGTCCCCTCCCCCGGCTCGCTGTATACCCAGATCGATCCGCCGCTTTGTTTGACGATACCGTATACGGTAGCTAGACCCAAACCAGTCCCTACTCCCGGCCCCTTGGTAGTGAAAAAAGGCTCGAAAAGGTTGCTCATAACCTCTTTCGTCATGCCAGTACCTGTGTCGCTAATGTTGAGTTGCACGTATGGGCCCGGTTTCACCTCGGCGTGTTGCTCCAAGTAGCTGTCGTCCAAGTCGACATTGCTGGTTTCGATTAGCAACCTTCCGCCACCGGGCATCGCATCACGAGCGTTGACCGCCAGGTTCAGGAGGACCTGGCTCAATTGACCGGGATCCGCCAGGACCCATCCCAGGGAGGGACTGAGAACGGTTTCTAGGTGGATATCTGCTCCGATCAACCTCGCCAGCATCTTCCCGATCTCAGAGATGATATCGTTCGGGTTCACCTCGGTCGTCTGAGTAACCTGTTTCCTGCTAAGAAGCAACAATTGCCCGGTCAATTCTGCGGCACGCTGGCCAGCTTTTCTGATCTCTGTAACACTCTCGTGCATCGGGTCGGCTGACGCCAGCTTTCTGAGTAACAGGTCGCAATAACCGTTGATCACCGTGAGCAGGTTGTTGAAATCGTGTGCAACCCCTCCAGCCAGTCGGCCGACGCTCTCCAGCTTCTGCGCCTGTTGAAGCTGTTCCCGAAGCTTTGACTTTTCCTCCTCGGCTCGCTTCCGCTCGGTGATGTCCGTCCATGCTCCGACGACCTCTGACGCCCCCCCCGTCTCATCGCGAATGAGCCGCATGTCGCATCTGGTCCATCGGTAGCTGCCATCGCCATGCCGGAACCGGTACTCCTGAACGGTGCGGCCGCGGCTGAACAGGTCGGCGCTCGTCTGCGCGTTTACCCTCTTGAGGTCCTCCGGGTGTACGTTCGTGGACCACCAGTCCGGGCCGACCGCGACCTCCGGCGGATACCCGAGAATCTCCCGCAGGTTGTCACTGGTCCAACTGATACTATGGACGTGGTTCTGCGCGATCGCAAGGGTGAAGAGGACGGCCGGGCTAGAGGCGACAACGTCCCGCAGGCGCTGCTCGGCACGGCGGAACTGGTCTTCCAACTGTCTGCGCTCGGTGATGTCGAGGAACGTTACCACGGATCCGACCATGTGCCCCTGCCGACAAATCGGGTATGACCAGTACTCGGCTGGGAAGCAGGACCCGTCCGCACGCCACAGAACTTCGTCGTCGGCGTGGGCACCCTGGTTCTGTAGAAACGCCCGGAAGATTCTGCTCTCCGCCTGTGGATACGGAGTCCCGTCTTTCCGGGTATGGTGGACCAGGGCGTGCATGTTCCGGCCTAGGAGTTGACTCGGATCGGCGAAGCCCAAGAGTCGGGCAGACGCCGAGTTGGCGAAGCTGCAGCGGCCTTGGACGTCCATCCCATAAATCGCCTCGGCGGTAGAATCGAGCAGGAGCCGAATCTGTTCTTCGCGCTCGCGCAGGGCTGCGGTGGCCCGGTTGCGTTCGATGCCGAGGGCGATTTCATGAGCAACCGAACCAATGACATCCACGGTCCCGGTGTTGAGCGGCTGGCGTGCAAACATTCCCACTACCCCAAGTAGGCGGTCTTCAACTACCAGCGGGTAACCGGCGAAGGCGACCATTTTCTCGCGCTTCGCCCACTCCTTATCGCTGACCCGGGGATCGGTCAGCACGTTATTGGTGAAGTGGGGCGTACGGTTCTGGGCGATTAGCCCGATCTTGAGTTCACCCATGGGCACGCGGCCATGGGGTCCGTCGATGTGGGTGTATATGCCGGCGCTCGCTTTTAACTCCAGAACGTTCTCCGCCTCATTGAAGGTCCATATGCGGGCCAAGGCGACGTCCAAATTCCGGATCAGAGCCTCAGCGCACAGTTGCAGCATTCCCCTCAGCGTGTCGCTTCTCGTGAGAGACGTACCCACTTCACCGATCAGCAACCCTTGCCGCACTCGCTGGGCCAGAGCCTCCTCCGACTCCGCGCGCGCGGCCATTTCCCGCTCTAAAGCGGCGGCACGGCTCAGCAGGTCGCGGTACAGGCTGCCATTCTGATAGACTCGACCCACTTGCGCAGCGAGGATTCCGGCCAGGCGCTCATCCTCTTCGCTAAACTTATCGAGTCCAATCTTGTCGATAAGGCCAATGTAGCCATACACCCGGTCCGGTGAGACGATCGGAGCCCACAACCACGAATGAATAGACGGATGCGATGGCGATAAACCTAATGCAACCGGATCACCCCCCGGATTGTGCAGTCGGACGCAGCACCTGTCTCCCAGAATCTTTCTGAGAACGTCCGCCGGTGGATTCGTTGAACCGAGGAGGGCCGCAGTTTCAGAATCCATACCGCTCGTGAACAAAGACTGTAACCGCGTAATCGAGTACCGGGCACCAATGATTTTCCTCGTCGCGTGACCGAAACTCTGGATCAACCGCTCGGGATCGAGTTCCAATGCGAGTTTCAGGTTTAGTTCAATCAGGGCTGACAGCCGCTCATTGGTAGCGCCCAAGTCATCGGCTTTCTGAGAAAGCTTGTCCGTCAACAAACGCAGGTGTTCGCGATCGAACTCTTCAACCGCCTGGGCCGATGCGGCCGCCGGCTTGAGTCCGAGTGCGGCTTCCACGGCGCTAAGAACCGCTTCTGGTTCCGAAGGCTTGGTAATCACAATGGGAACCCCGCAACTGCGGGCTAGAGCCTGCGCTTCCCGCTCGTGGTAGTGCGCAGTCCAAAAGATTACCGGGGTGTTCGCGATAAGGGGGTCCGCACGAAGCTGCCGGACCAGCTCATATCCGTCCATGGTAGGCATGAGAATGTCGGCGATCACCAGGTCGGGCTGTGCGGACTTTGCGGCCGCAAGGGCTTCCGCGCCATCGGCAGCCTCGATCAGACGGTGGCCGTCGTACCCCAGCAACGTCACCAGATAGTCCCGGTTGGCCGGTATGTCATCGACGATCAGGATGGTCGCCATCCTCAGTTCGTCCCCTTTTCACGTAAGCATTCCTGAATCTCGGCCAGGAAAACTTCCGGCTCGATGGGACGGCGGATAAACCGGGCCGCCCCCAGCGCCAGTCCCCGGACACGGTCTTTGTCATCGAGCATTGTTGAAGTGATGAGAACGAACGGAATGTCCCTGAGTTGCGGATCAGCGTGGACCGCCAGGAGGAAGTCGTAGCCGCTTCCTTCGGACATGCATACATCCGAGAGAATGAGGTGGCAGACGCTCTCTCGGGCGCGTGCCAGTCCCTCGGCCATGCTGGCCGCGGTAATCACGTTGTAGCCTGAGGGTGCAAGAATACTGCGCGCAAGATCCAGATTGACCGGCTGGTTGTCCACAACGAGAACTGTGAATCGGTGGGGCGTTGCCGCTCGGTCAGGCGCCACCGGCCCGGCGGATGAATGAGCCCCTAAGGTATGCTGATGAGGCGAGAGGAAGACCTCCATCTGGTGCACGAACGTCTGGGGATCGATAGGTTTGGACAGGTAACCGTCGAACCCGGCCGCCAGTACGCGGTCGCGATCCCCGACCATGGCCAGCGCCGTGACGGCCACAAGGGGGATCGAGCATAACGCCGGGTCGCTGTGCAACCGGCGGGAGATCTCAAAGCCGTCGATGTCCGGTAGCTGCACGTCGCAGATGATCAAGTCGGGGTGTTCACGGCCGGCCGCTTCCACCCCACGGCGGCCATCCTCGGCGACGACGACAGTGTGCCCGAAACCGCGAAGGAGATAGGTCATCAGCTCCAGATTCGCGAAATTGTCTTCGATGATGAGGACCCGAGCGCCCACGACCTATGCCTCTTGAAGGATCAGGGTGAACGTGCTGCCTTCTCCGTACTCGCTGCGCATCGTGATTTCTCCGCCGAGCAGTTCGGCAAGTTTACGGCTGAGGTGCAGACCCAGCCCCGTCCCTTCGTGCCGCTGCTTGGTGGGAGAGTGCACCCGCGCGAACGCCTGGAATAGCTTGGCCTGGTCAGCAACCCGTATACCGACCCCGGTGTCGGACACGCTAAATTCGGTCCACATTCGGGAGTCTTCGATACGCCGCCTAACCTGGAGCGACACGCTGCCCCGCTCGGTGAACTTAATGGCGTTGCTGGTGAGGTTGAGCAGGATCTGGCTCACGGCGCGCCTGTCGGCCCGGACGAGAAGACTCGCCGGGGAGACTTCCGCCTCGAACTTAAGACCCTTGGCTTCCGCTGCCGGCTGCAAGGTCGTGACTACTTCCTCCACTACGCTCTGGCAGGCCACCGGCTCAAGGTGAATTTCCACTTTACCGGATTCAATCTTCGCCAGATCAAGCAGGTCGTCGATCAGCGAGAGCAGGTGTCTGCCGCTGGTCTGAACTGTCCGCAGGTGCTTCTCCTGATCCGGCAGCAGCGGCCCAGGCAGCTTCATCAGAAGCGTGCCGGTGAAGCCGATGATGGCGTTGAGCGGCGTGCGCAGCTCGTGGCTCATGCTGGCCAGGAAGCGGTCCTTGGCCAGGTTGGCGTTCTCCAGCTCTACATTTTTCTCCTGCAGCGTGCGCTCGAACCGCTTCCGCTCGGTGACGTCGCGTATCGAGGCGCTGACCAAAACACCCTCCTCGGTTTCCAACGGGCTGAGGCTGATCTCCACGGGGAACTCGCTGGCATCTTTTCGTAGGCCGTAGAGATCGAAGCCACCCCCCATCGGCCTTACCCGCGGCTCCTTGAAGTAGCTGTGGCGGTAACCGGGATGTTTGTCGCGGAAGCGCTCGGGAACAAGCATTTCCACCGGCTGTCCGAGTAACTCGCTGCGGCCGTATCCGAAGAGTCTCTCCACCTGGGAGTTAACCAATACAATCCGTCCCTCATGGTTGACGATTACAATGGCGTCCGGCGCTGACTCCAGCAGACCCCGGAACTTTTCCTCCGCCCTTTTTCGATAAGTCACGTCCCGGACCGCGCTGATGACATAGTTCTGTCCGTCGGCCTCAAGGGGGCTCAGGCTGATTTCCACGGGAAATTCCCGCCCATCCCGGCGCAGGCCGTATAGTTCTCGGCCCTGGCCCATAGGCCGGACGTGAGGTTCGGCGGAATATCCGGTGCGGTGGGCATGGTGGCTGGAGCGGAAACGCTCGGGTACCAGGAATTCGATGGGCAGGCCGATTAGTTCTTCGCGCGAGTAACCGAAGAGTTTCTCCGTCTGGGAGTTAATGACCACGATGCACCCCTCTCGGTTGACGATCATCATGGCGTCCGGAGCCGACTCTAGCAGCCCACGGAACTTCTCTCCTGCTTGCGCAGACGGGACTTCATTGCTGAAATCTTTGGAGATCAGGAGATAGCCGACGTGCCGGCCGGCGGTGTTAACGTGCGGTGTTAGGACAGCGCGAGCCAGCAACTGCCGCCCGTTCTTGCGCAGTACCGTAAGCAACCCCTCCCACCTGCCTTTGCGCAGGGCCTCCTCTACGCCGGGCGGGCCGGCGGCGATATCCGGAGAGTGGAGAAAATCGGTTGCCTTGCCGAGGACTTCCTCGGCCTCATAGCCGTACAGCCGCCGTGCCCCCTCGTTCCAAAGGAGTATCGTCCCGTCCAAATCAGTGGCGATGAGGGAAAACTCGGTGGACGATTGCAGAACTTCGATGAGGAATGCTAGGGCATCTTCGGAGCCGCGTTCGACGACCGCAGGATCAAATAGCATCAGGCACAACGCTCCGGGCTGAGTCCAAGTCCTCGTTCACCAAGGGCCGAAGTGTCTAGTATACAACGATAATGTGTATTGGGTCAGTCTAAAATGGATAGTGAACCGTTCCTGAAAGATAATTTTCTGGCCTCCTCAGCAGAATCTGTGGGTAGATTCTGGCTCGGGGAGCCGGCCTAAGTTGTGATAGAGGGCAATTTCCCTGGCCTTGCAGGTGCGGAGGCCGTAGGTTCGTCTGGTACCACACGGATTCTGTTGTTGAGGCCTTCGACGGCGGCGTTGGAAATCTCCCCTTTGGCGCGGAACCAATTGAGGGTGGGGGCTTATGGGCGCGGAGCATGCGGGCCACTTTCTTCATCGGTTCGAGGCGGCTGCGCATGGCCCGGAAGCACCAATAATCGAGAAAGGCCCCGGCCCAGTTTACCGATTTGTACTGCCAGAAATGGGAAAAGCTGTCTTTCAACTCCCAGGCCCGAGTGATGGCGAGTTTACTGTCGAGCAGCGCGTTGAGCATTTGCCTGGCGTGCCCGCGTACCGGGCCGCGGCGGCGCAATAAGGCCAGCGCATCTGCCTATTCCGGCAAGCAGAACAGCTATTCTGGCCCGAAAGCGGTAAATTCCGGGGGGTGGGGGCAGAGCCCCCAACTCGGAAAGCTCGTTGTTCCTTCTCGTCGGCTATGCCTGCGGGGCTCGCCATTGTCATGGCACAGCGAAAGCGAAGCACGCACGACGCGCGCCCCGGTGACTCGCTCTTCGGCTGCTTCCTCAGAATCTACCCACAGACTCCGCTACAGAGCCATTTTCTGCTATGTCAGGCGGGGATTTTCAAGGCATTGGGTCTATCGATCCGATGATATTATGGCGCCCTCCCGGACTTAGGGCAGCTCGCTCCTGCACAGTTAAGTACTCGTCCATCTGAACCGCCAGGACGTGGTTTATTCGCTGAAGCCTTTTGTTCAAGGTCAATGACGCGCGCCTCAGTTCCTTTGCCTGACGCCCGGCGGGGATGGAAGGCCGCTTCTCCGTTTTTCGAACAACTCCTTCCGCCAGCGGTAGAAGACAGTCGGCTGGAGGCTCATTTCGTCGCATAGCGTGGAAACGGCAACGCCCTAAAGCAGGCGTCGCCGCAGAATTGAGACTTTCTCTTTGGAAGTGAAATGGTTGCGTTACTTCACCATTTCTTCTCTCTAACGAAACGGCGCTACATTCCATTTCCAGCTGAGGCGCAACAATTCGCATAGTGGAATCGCTCCGAACGATTCGCTGCGCAGCTACGCCAGCAATTCCTTCAACCGGCGGGCTACGGTGCGGTGCTCGCCGCCCTGCATCATCCAGACCGAAACCATGAGCTTGCCAGGACCGTGCGGCAAAATGGCGATCGGCGGATCGCCGTCCAGCAGGGTCTGACGGATCTGCTTCGTGGTCTTGCCCTTTGCGGCCTCGTCCCAGGTCACCAGCAGGTGCGGTACCTGGTTGGCGATTTTCGGCACTTCCCTCTCGGCCTTGACGCCCGGCACGGCCGACAGCGTCCGGATCATCTCGCTCACCTTGCCGTCCAGCACCCGGGTCTCGGCGTCGATGTCGATTTTCAGGTAGCGCTCCACCGCCGCCAGCAGTCCGATGATTTCCTCTTTGCCTACCTTCATGCCGCGCCCGATGCCGCCGTTGGGACTGATGGCCATGGCTGCCGCATCCACCAGGTCTTTCCTCCCCAGCAGTAGCCCGGAGCACTGCGGGCCGCGCAGGCCTTTGCCGCCGGAATAGGCCACTAGGTCGAAGCCTTCCTTGTGGACGGAGGACAGGCGGCTGGCCGGCGGCACATCCGCTGCGGCGTCGTTGAAAAGCGGAATATTGTGCTTCCTGCCGATGGCGATCCAGTCTTCTCGGCCGATGGTTCCCTCCGTTTTGTTCATGTAGAACATCATGGCGGTGCGGGGTCCGATAGCCCGCTCGGCTTCCTCCAGCGTCTCCACCCAGACGATCTTCGCTCCGGTCAGCAGCATCTGCGCTTCGTAGCCGGAGTGGTGCCGCTTCTGCTGCACGATCTCGAAGGGCATACCGGTGGTGTCAGGCAGTTTAGCCAGCTTGTCGCGGTCGCCCCGGGTGAGGCAGGCGGCGGCAGCCATAGTGATGGAACCGGACGCTCCGGTGGTCACCATCGCCGCCGGGACGCCGATCAACTCGGCCAGGCGCTCGCCGGCCTTCTTCTGCAATTCGGGGAGGTTGACGAAGTACCTGGAAGCCTCTTCCATTGCGTGCACCACCTCGGGCGGCATGAGGGAACCTCCCAGAATAGTGACGGTGCCCATGCCGTTGATTACCGGGCGGACACCGAGCTTGGCGTAGACGCCGGCGTTGGCGAGCGTGGGCTCGGTACGGGTGGCGGCGGACGCTCCGCGAAGGGCGGGAAGCGCGGCGGCGGCTTGTACGAACCTTCGGCGCGAGGATTTGGACATGAGAGGGTTCCTTTCGTGTGGTCTTATTATGATTCAGTGGCGCTGCCCGCGCCACCCACTGAGCCGCCGGTGCCACCTTCCTGAAACGCAGCGCCGCCAATCGGCGTCATGGTGCCGCCGTCGGCGACCATCGCCGTTCCGCTGACGAATCGTCCGCCGTCGCCGGCCAGGAACGCAATCACCTCGGCGATCTCGCGTGGTTGGGCGATGCGGCCGAGCGGGCTCAGCCGGCGGCAGGCTTCGAGGACGCTGTCGGGATTGCCACTCAGGCCAGCCGCCCAGCGGAGCATCGGCGTGTCGACCGCGCCCGGGCAGACGCAGTTGCAGCGGATGCCTTTTGATCCGAAGTCGACGGCGATGGAGCGCGCCAGGCCAAGGATTGCGTGCTTCGACGTGATGTAAGCCGCCGAGTTCGAGATCGCCCCCAGCGACTGCACGGAACCGACCAACACGATCGACCCGCCGCCATGCCGCACCAGGTGGGGTATGACTTCCCGCGTCATGTAAAACGCGCTGGTCACGTTCACGGCCAGCGTTCGGGCCCAGATTTCGTCGCCAGTCGAGACGGCGGTGCCGTAGGTTTGGATGCCGGCCGAGTGGATCAGGATCTGAGGCGGCCCGTGCCGGGCGACGATCGATGCGATGACTTGCTTCACTTGGTCGGGATCGGAGAGGTCGGCTTGATAGCCGGCGCCGGAGGCGACGTCGACCGTAGCCACCGTGGCCTCCTTTTCGCGGAGCAGCTCCGCTGTGGCCGCTCCGATACCGCTGGCGCCGCCGGTGACGATGGCGACTTTGCCGCTGAATTCCATGCGGTCAAGGTATCATGGCGGATCGGCAGCGAAACAGTCCCGACAGACTGAAGGAATTGCTCAGTCCATCACTCAGCCCCATCATTCAGCCCCATCATTCAGCAATGTTGAATTCGTATTCGCCGGCCGTGTTGCGGACCAGCAGGCGTCCATGCCCAAGCGGCTTGCCTTCAGTGGGGAAAAAGACCGCGCCATCGGTGGATTTTCCCGCCGTCAGTTTCGTAAACACCAGCGCGATCGCCGACGCCGCCGCGGCCGCCTTCAGTTTGGTGGACGACACCTCCGCCAGCGCCTGCTGGCGCCGCTGCTCATACCCGTTGGGCGAGTGAATCCGCTGGATGCCGTAAAGCGCGGCCTCGTACGTCGAGACCAACTTCACCACGTCGCCGCGGCCGCCCCGCTCCAGCAGCGCGTCCACCACGCTCCTCGCCGCCGCGGCGCGGATCTGCGTCCCGTCCGAACGCACGAACAGGAAGTCCTCCGGGCGCACTACTTGCGGCGCCGCCGAGCCGTTCGAGATCGCCACTTGCAGAATGGCGTACTCCCTCACATGAGCGCCCAGCACCGCGTACATCACCGTCAGCCCGCTCCGGGTCAGCGTCTGGTACTTCAATCCATTGGATTCAAATTCAATGACCTGGCTCCGCGCCTGCGGAATACAGGCGGCTGCGGCGGCAAGGACGGCGACAGCGCGGCGGAGCATACTTCCATTATGATGATTGAATAACCAGTTATGCAAAACGTTGGTGTCGGCCCCAGCCGATTTGGACTCGACCAGCATGGATTGCGGAACCTCGGCGCCGCCTATTGGAACCTTGGAACCGCCGCTCTGATCGAGCATGCTGTCCGGCGCCTCGAGGGGACGCTGGCCGCCGGCGGCGCGCTGGTGGTGCGGACAGGGCAGTTCACCGGCCGCTCTCCCAAGGATAAATACATCGTCCGCGACGCGCTCACCGAATCGACCGTGCACTGGGGCCCGGTCAACCAGCCACTCGGCCCGGAACAATTCGGGCGGCTCTACGCAAAAATGCTGGCCTTTTTGCAAGGCCAGGAAGTCTACGTCCAGGACTGCCACGCCGGCGCCGACCCCGCGCACCGGATTCCCATCCGCGTGATCACCCAGCTCGCCTGGCATAACCTCTTCGCCCGCCAGTTGTTCGTCCGTCCGGACCCCGCGCGCACGCCGGAGCACAAGCCCGAATTCACGCTGCTCTTCGCTCCCGGCTTCCAGGCCGACCCGAAAGAGGACGGCACCAACTCGGAGACCTGCATCGGCGTGGACTTCGCGCGGCGCGTGGTGCTGATCGCCGGCACCAGCTACGCCGGTGAGATGAAAAAATCCGTCTTCACAATTCTGAACTACCTGCTGCCGGAGCAATCCGTGATGCCGATGCACTGCTCGGCCAACGTCGGCGCGGACGGCCGCACTGCGCTATTCTTCGGCCTTTCCGGAACGGGAAAGACCACGCTCTCGGCCGATCCGCACCGCCGGCTGATCGGCGACGACGAGCACGGCTGGAGTGACTCCGGCATTTTCAATTTCGAAGGCGGCTGCTACGCCAAATGCATCCGCCTGTCCAAGGAAAACGAGCCGCAGATCTGGAGCGCCATCCGCTTCGGCACGGTGCTGGAGAACGTGGTCATCGATCCTGAGACGCGGCTGCTGGACTTCAACTCCGCGCAGGTGACCGAGAATACGCGCGCCGCCTATCCCATCCATTTCATTGAAAACGCCGTCATTCCCGGTGTGGGCGGCAACCCCGATCACGTCATCTTCCTGGCCGCGGACGCCTTCGGCGTGCTGCCGCCGCTGTCGCGTCTGACGCCGGAGATGGCGATGTACCACTTCCTCAGCGGCTATACCGCCAAAGTCGCCGGTACCGAGCGCGGCCTGGGCAGCGAACCCGAAGCCACCTTCAGCGCCTGCTTCGGCGCGCCGTTCCTGCCCCGGCATCCACGCGTCTACGCCGCAATGCTGGGCGAAAAGCTGCGGCGTCATGAGGCGAATTGCTGGCTGGTGAATACCGGGTGGACGGGCGGAGCTTTCGGAACCGGCCACCGGATGAAGCTAGCCTACACCCGCGCCATGCTCCATGCGGCCATTTCCGGCGAGCTGCGCGATGTGCCGGTGGAGTCGCATGCGGTTTTCAAAGTGCTGGTGCCGCGGAATTGCCCGGGCGTTCCGCCCGAGGTGTTGGACGCGCGCGGGATGTGGGCCGACAAGCAGGCTTACGATCAGGCGGCTCAGGAACTGAGCGGTCGCTTCAACCGGAATTTCAGGAAATTCGACGGCGTCGCCGAAGAGATACTCGCGGCCGCGCCGTCTCACAGCTAAGCTCTATCTCCCGAGGACGTAGACAGCCGCCAGCAGCATAAACAGAGCAGCCGCCACCACGCTCCCAAAAGCCAGCCTGGAAAGCGGCGGCTCTACGGGTAGGGCGGGCAGTGTCCGAAGGAGAGGGTCCTCTATTCCCGCGTCGGCCTGAGGCGGAGGCGTGACTTGCCTGGGAGCCTGAATGCCGGAGTAGATCAGCATTTCGTTATCGAGCGCGGCCTTCAGTTGCTCCAGGCTCATGTGAAAACGCTCTCTGGCCGGCCCTGGCAGCTTCTCCCGAATCTCCTCCAGAGTCTCCCTTCGGAGCGGTTTGACGGCCTCAAATCCCACCGCGTCGGCCAGGCGGCAGGCATGCGGCACAATCTGCAGGAGGTCGATTTCCTTCGAGTCCGGGCGGCGTGATGCCGGCCGGCGGCCACCCGTATCGGGTCGGGCAGATTCCAGGATTCGGTAAGCCGGCGTCCGAGTTCGCAGTGATCCACGCCGAAGTGCTCGCGTTCCAGCTCCAGAATGTCGTAGGTTTCCTCTTCGGCCCGGCGCAGGACGACGCAGTATTCGGCCGCGTAGCCGGAAATCAGAGCGATGCGTCCGATGTCGTGCAGCAGGCCAGCCATGTAGGCTTCCTCTTCGCGCATCGAGCAGGCCCAGGCCAGCTCACCGGCCAGGAAGGCGGTCGCCAGCGTGTGCCGCCAGCAGCGCTGGAATTCCACCAGCTTCAGCCCGTGCTTCATGAAGAAATGCGCCACCGCGGTCAGGGTGAGCCGGTGCACGGTGCTCAATCCCAGCATATTGATCGCCCGGGCAACCGTTTCGATCCGGTGTGAGAAACCGAACAGGGGCGAGTTGGCGCGCTCCAGCAGGGCGGCCGAGAGCCCCGGGTCTCCCCGGATCGTCTCGGCGATTTCCTTGATCTCCAGGGAGTCATCGTCGAACTGCCCCAGCAGCCGTGCCGCCACCGGAGGAAAGGCCGGAATCTTGTCCAGATCGACCGACCCGCCACGAGTCCCTTATCGGCATGGAAACCGGGGCCTTGAGCGTAGCGTCGCGCGGACCCGCTCGTCATGGGGGAGTGATCTTAGCCCCGCCGCAGGAAGCAGACCGCGCCGGACGTATCCTGGAAGCCCCAGCGCCGGTAGAAGACCTTCAGGTCCTCCCGGCAGTACAGCTCGATGTGCCGGACCGGGGCCAGCTCGATAAGGATCGTGTCGATCAGCAGCGCGCCGAGCCCCTCGCCGCGACGCTCCACGTCCACGATCACGTCCAGCAGCAGGGCCTTGTAGACGAAATCGCTGATGGCGCGCGCGAACGCCACTAGCTCCCCGGTGGCTCTGTCGGCGATGGCGAAAATCAGTGGGTTTGCATCCAGCATGCGCACCACTTCGTTGCGCTCGCGCCGGGCGGTCCACCACTCCCGCTGATACAGCCGCATCAGATCGTCGATCTGATCGGGGCTAAGGAAATAGATCCGCGTCCACTCCCCTGTCTCGAATTTGCCGTCCAGACGCTTCTCCAGGCGCGCCCGCACCGCAGGCCATTTCTCGGCCGTGATGCTGTAGTACACGCTGTGGCGGACGCGCCCGCTTTCGGTGACCATGTGGTTGGGGAAGATACCGTCCTGCCGCGCCCCCAGGCGGAGGATGGCGTTGCGCGACCTCCAGTTCAGCGAATCCGTCTTCAGCTCGACGCGTAGGCAGTTCAGTGTCTCGAAGGCGTGGCGCAACATCAGGAGCTTGGCTTCGGTATTGGCCGGCGTCTTCTGATGGGCCGGCGCGATCCAGGTGGAGCCGATCTCCAGCCGCCGATTGGCCAGGTCGACGTTCATGTAGCGCGTGCACCCGATCACTTCGCCGGATTCGGCGAGGCGCGTAACGAACGGCATCGAGACGCCGCAGGCGCGCTCGGCCAGTGCGGCGTCGATGTAACGCAGCATGTCGTCGGAATTGCGGACGGCGGAGGTGGTCCACTCCCAGAGAGACGGGTCCAGGCCGGCGTGGCAGAGCGCCTCATGATGGTCGCGCGACAGCGGCTCCAGTCGCACATGGCGCCCTTCGAGGGTGACGGGTGAAATTTCCATGGGGGGTCCTAAGTGTATTTTTATTCGGCATTCGGATGCATAGGATGCCTTATTTCTTCGTCGGGATCTCCTTCAGGCCGGGCAGCACGGGCGCCGCCTTCACCGGCTCGTGCAGGCCGTAGACGAAGACATCGGTCTGCGCGGCGATGGCAACGTACTGGCGGCCGCCGGTCATATAAGTGACTGGAGACGCCGTCAGCGGCTGGCCCATATTGAAGTGCCACAGGTGCCGGCCGTCTTGCGAATCCACAGCCACCAATTGGCCGTCGTCGTCCCCGAAGAAAACTAAGCCGCCGGCCGTGGAGACCGTGCCCGCCCACATGGTGGCCGGTCCAGTCATTGGGTACTCCCACTTGCGCGCGCCGGTTTTCGGATCGAGCGCGCGAAGGAAAAACTTACCGGGCTCGCGCGGAATCTGCTCGCCCGCGCCGCCGGTGAAGCCTTTGTACGGCTCGGGCTCCTTGGCGGAGCTGTAGAATTTGTCGCACTGCTCGAGAGTTACGACGTAGAACAGGCCGGTTTCCGGGTTGAAGGACGGCGCCATCCAATTCGACGCGCCACGCACCGAAGGGCACACGCGGTTGCCGTTCGGCGTGGGCAGTTTCCCCGGAACGCGCATCGGCCGGCCCTTCGCGTCGACGCCCAAGGCCCAGTCCAGAAGGTCGACGTATTTCGTGGCACGAAGGAACTCGCCGGTCGCCCGGTCCAGAACATAGTAGAAGCCGTTCCGGTTTGCGTGCATGACGATTTTTCGGGCACGGCCGTTCAGCGGCACCTCCACCAGCACCGGCCAGCCCTGCCCGTCCCAATCGTGGACGTCGTGCGGCGTGAACTGGAAGAACCATTTCATTTTCCCCGTGTCGGCGTCCACGGCGATCAGGCCGCACGAATAGAGATTGTCGCCATCGCGGTCGCCGCCGTAGAAATCCGGCCACGGGTTGCCGGTGGTCCAGTAAATCAGGTTCAGCTCTGGATCGTAGGTGCCACTGAGCCAGGTTGCCGCGCCGCCGTATTCGATCAGTTTTTCGCTCCAGCTTTCCGAGCCTTTTTCGCCGCGGGCCGGGACGGTGTACACGCGCCACAACTCCTCGCCGGTGGAAGCGGAGTGCGCCGCGATGAAGCCGCGCATGCCCGAGTCCCCGCCGCCGACGCCAACGATCACGCGATCTTTGACCACCAGCGGCGCCAGCGTGGCGAAGTAGCCTTTTTCGATCTCGGCGTATTTCTTGCTCCAGAGCAGCCCGCCGCTTTTGCGGTCGAGCGCGATCAGGTACGCGTCGCCGGTGACGAAGAAGACGCGGTCGCCGAGGATGGCGGCGCCACGGTTGACGCGCTGGATCGGGCTTTGCTCGTCGCGAAACATCCAGATGCGCCGGCCGGTTTTGGCGTCAATGGCGTGCAACTCGTTCGAGTTGGTGACGTACATGATGCCGTCGTAGACGATGGGCACGGCCTCCAGTTTGCGTGCGTTATCGATGTGGTAAACCCACCTCGGAACGAGTTGCGCGGCATTGTCCCGATTGATCTGCTTAAGCGGGCTGTGGCGTGTGCCGGCGTAATCGCCCGCGTAAGTGAGCCAGTTGTCGCCGGGGCCCTTGCGGATGTCGTCGAACGTCACCTGCGCGGCCAGCGGGAGGCAGGCGAGAAGAACTAGGAATCTCACCGCGAGGACCTCCGCGCGTTGTCGCGCGCCGGACGGAAATCCGGGCGCACCGCCTGACGCGCCAGGAAAGCCAGCAGGTTGTTCACGTCGGCCGTAGTCAGGCGCTTGGCATAATCGGCCGGCATCGGCGATTCCCGCTCCAGCCGGAGGTCTTTGAGGTCGGCCGTATCGAGCAGGTGAAGCTGCCCGCCGGAGTCCTGGAACTGGACGCTGTAGTTGGTGTAATTGCGGACTACGCCGCGCAGCGTGCGCCCGTCCGCGAAGACCGCCGTGGCCGGTTGGTATCCCGCGGCCAAGCGTTCGCTGGGCAGCAGGATCGCCTCCCGCAAGTGCCCGGCCGAGCGCTGCGCGCCGATATTGGTCAGATCCGGCCCGAGCTTGCCGCCCTGTCCGGCGATGGCGTGGCAGCGGACGCATCCGCCCTTGTGATAGAAGACGTCCGCGCCAGCCTGCGCGTCGCCGGGCAACTTCATCTCGGAGGCCGGCGCGCCCAGCGCGCGCATGTAGGCCACCAGTTGCCAGATCCGCGGATCGGGCAGCGTGGAGCCGGGCATGTCGGTGCCGGGCACGCCCTTGCGGAGGGAAGCGAAGAGGTCGCGATCGGTCAGTTTGCGGACTACCTTGCCGTCGCGCAGATTCGGTCCGCGGCCGCCTTCTCCGGTCGCGCCATGGCAAGCGCCGCATGAGCCGGCAAAGGTCTTTTGGCCCTCGGCGATGGCCGCCGGATCGTCCGCCAGCGGATTGTCGCGGTCGCCGCGCGGATCGGGTCGCTGCGCGGTCGCGGCGCACACGCCGAGTAGTAATAGGAGGGCAAACCTCATGGAATTCCCCTCACGATATCACGGTACAGGCGCTTTCGGCGTGCCTCGGCGAGGCCGCACGAAGCCGGCTCGCAATATTCCGCTTCCGCACTTCGCGTTCGGATTTCGCCTCTTAGCAAAGTCTCTTTCAGCGTGGCATTTAGATCTTAAAGTAGTCATATCGGACAATACCCGGAAGAGCCGCGCTGACCCCCACGGGCCCCGCGCTACACTGTCTCCTGATGGGTCGCGAAGCCACCTGCTCCCTGCGCTACGGCGGCCTCACCGACCATGGCAAAGCCCAGCTAGAATCCGACACCCTGCTATTCCGAGGCGACCGCTTTCGCGGCCGCGACCGCCTCAGCATCCCCTTCGCCGACATGCAAGCCGTTTCTGCCCAGGACGGCAAACTCACTTTCCGCCATCATGGCAAAGCCGCGGAGATCCTGCTCGGCCCACAGGCTCCCAAATGGGCCGACGCCATCCTAAACCCCAAGTCCAGGCTGGAGAAACTCGGCATCGCGCCGGGCATGACGGTCGCCATCCTCGGCGACGCCCCCGCCGATTTCCTCGCCGAGATCCCGGCTCAAGCGGCTTCCTCCGCCGCCGGTTTGCGCATTTTCTTCGCCACGTCCCCGCGGGACCTCAAACGCGTGAACTCCCGCCTCGCCCCGCTCTGGATCGTCTATCCCAAAGGCCAAAAAGAGATTACCCAGGCCGAGGTCATTGCAGTCGGCCGCGCGGCCGGTCTGGTGGACGTCAAAGTGATGGCTTTCTCCCCTACCCACACGGCCTTGAAGTTCACGCTGCCCAAAACGTGAATTCGCGGAATCATCGCTTTACGCGGATAAACCTGCTATGCTGGAGATACATTTGATTGTTCGCGTTTTAGCGGACCGCGGAGCGGCGCCGCCCTCGTGAAGCCCTCATTCAAATGGAAGAGGAACCACCCTTGAAGAAGATTTTCGTCGGCAACTTGGATTTCGGGGCAACAGAAGATTCTATCCGTGCGCTTTTCGAGCCCCATGGGACGGTAGAGCGCGTCAGCTTGATGACGGACCGGGACACCGGCCGTTCGCGCGGCTTCGCCTTCGTCGAGATGACCGACGCGGCCGAGGCAGACCGGGCAATTGCGGCTTTGAACGGCGCCAGCCTGGGTGGCCGGACTCTGAATATCAACGAGGCGCGTCCCCGACCGGACCGGAACGAAGGCCGGCCCCGATTCGATCGGGGTAGTGGCGGCGGGCCGCCCCGTGGTGGTAGTGAGCGCCGCCGTCCGCCGCGCTGGTAGGCTAGCCTCCGCGCGAGCGGGCCGACATTTTTCGTTTGCCGGCATTGGACAGGAGACATATGCCTACTCGTTCGCATACAACCTTCAAGAAGCGTCAGAAAGAATTGGCCCGCCAGGAGAAGCAGCGGGATAAGGCCGCGAAGCGGATCCAGCGCAAGATCGAGAAAACCCTTCCCGGTTACGGCGAGGAAGTGCCCGAAGAAGGTTCCGAGGATTCCCTCGCTCTCGATGAAGCCGAAGCCGGAACCGCCCCAGACCTGGAAACTCCCCATCAAGGCGGCCCCGCCTAAAAATCGGGACTGCGTGTTTCCTGTTTTTCGACGGCCGGCCCCGATGCCAACAGTAACGCGTCCTGCTATCATCGCTAGCATGCTTCGACGCTCGTTTCTGGCCGCTGCTGCCGCCGCCTCACCCGCCATTCTGCGCTCCTCCACCGACAAGCGCGGATACACCTGGGCCGAGATTGAAAAGATCCTTGCGCGCGGGGACGTAAAAGGAAAGCTGACGCGCGCCGACCTGCCGACGCCCGCTCTGGTCCTCGACCTGGACGCCTTCGAGTTCAACGTCGCCAAAATGACGAAGTACGCTAAGGAGCACAACCGCGCGCTGCGCCCGCACGGCAAAACGCACAAGTGCCCCGAGATCGCTCGCGCATTGGTCCGCTCCGGCGCCGTCGGAGCCTGCGCCGCCAAAATCAGCGAGGCCGAAGTCTTCGCCGCCAACGGCGTTTCCAATATCCTGATCACCACCGCGGTCATCGGCAAGTACAAAATCGAGCGCGCCGTGCGGCTGGCCAAGACGCATCCGGAAACCATCTTCTGCGTCGACAACACGAAGAACGCCGGCGACCTGAACGATGCCGCCGCTGCCGCGAAAATCAAGTTCAACGTCGCCATCGACCTCTTGGTTGGCGGACGCACCGGCATCCCGTGCGGGTCGCCGGCGGTCTCGCTGGGCGAGCATCTCCAGACGCTCGGCAACCTCAAACTGGCCGGACTGCAAGCCTACGCCGGCGGCGCTTCGCACACCATGGGCTTCGAGAACCGCAAGGCGAAATCGCTGGATCAGATGACTCCCGCCGTGGAAACCCGCCGTTCGCTCGAAGCCAAAGGCATCGCCTGCCCGCTGCTCACCGGCGGCTCCACCGGCACCTACAACATCGACAGCCAGATCGCCGGTATCACCGAGATGCAGCCCGGCAGCTTTGTGTTCATGGACGTGGATTACAACCGCATCGGCGGAGAAGACGGCGCCGTCTACCACGACTTCAAGAACTCGCTCACCGTGGTCACCACGGTCGTCAGTAAGCCCAGCGATACCACGGCAATCGTCGACGGCGGCCTGAAGGCGTTCTCCACCGACAAGCCGTTCATGCCCGAAGCCACCGGCATCAAGGGCATCAAGTACTCCTGGGGCGGCGACGAGCACGGCCGGCTCAATCTGGCCGACGCCTCCGCGCCGGTCAACCTCGGCGACCGCCTGGAATTCATCATTCCGCACTGCGACCCCTCGGTGAATCTGTACGACAAGATGTACTGCCTGCGCGGCGACAAAGTGGAAGCCGTGTGGAAGATCGCCGCTCGCGGCATGAGCCAGTAAGGAGGTTTCCTCCCATGCAGGACCTGGTGCGGCAGTATTTCGACCGCTCGCTGTCGCGGCGCGGCTTTGCCGAAGCCTTGTCGCGCCTGGGATTCACCGCCGCCGCCGCGCGCGCGATCCTGCGCCCGCTGGATGCGTCCGAGACGGCCGCGGCCCGGGTGGATGCAAGCGGGACCGCGGCGCTCGAAGGAACCGGCGGCGAGCTGGTCGTCGCGCAGGCCAAGGCCGCGGGCGCCGAGTATCTGTTCACCAACCCCGGCTCCTTCGAAGTCGGATTCTTCGACGCCTTCACCGACACGCCCGGCCTTAACCTGATCATGGGCCTGCACGAGGGCATCGTGATCTCCATGGCCGATGGTTACCACCGCGTCAGCGGCAAGCCGGCCTTCGTCAACGTGCACGTGGTGGCGGGCACCGCCCAGATGGCCGGCCAGCTTTATAACGCCGCGCGCGACGGCAGCGCCCTCGTGGTGACCGCCGGGCTGAACGACAACGAATATTTCAGCGACGAATCGAGTCTGGCTCCGCGCCCCGGCTTCGACCAGAAGGAGATCACCCGGCAGTTCACGAAAATCTCCTGGGAAGCGCGCCACGCCGAAAGCCTGCCGCTGATGCTGCGCCGCGCGTTCAAGACCGCCGCCACCGAGCCTGGCGGCCCGGTCTACCTGGCCATGGCGCAGTACGCCCTGGAAGGAAAAGCGCGCGCTCAGATTCTGCCTGAGAGCCGCTTTATGCTGCGGTCGCGTGTGCGGCCGGCCGCGCGCGACACCGAGGCCGCGGCGAAGATGCTGCTCGAAGCCAAACGCCCGCTCCTCATCGCCGGCGACGAAGTCTGGAAATCCGGCGCGCAGGCCGAGCTGCTGGCGCTGTCCGAGGCGCTGGCGCTGCCCGTCGCCTGGGGAGCGCTGGGCTACCGCCCGTTCCCGGCGCATCATCCCAACGCGCTCGGCGGATTCAGCATGAACTCGGAGTACGTCAAGCGCGGCGTCGATCTGCTGGTCTTCGTGGGTGCGCGCGATTTCGGAGGACGCGTGCCGCCGCGCTCGCCGGAACTGCCCGAGGCGGCGAAGATTTTGCGCATCGGCATTGAGACCGCGTCGATGTCACGCAACTATCCCACCGACCTGGCTCTCATCGGCGACACACGCGAGGCGCTGGCGGACCTGCGTGCGGCCCTTGGCAACACCAGGAAAGCTTTCGCGGCGAGGTCCGAAGAGATCCGCGCGTTGAGCGCGGCTGCCCGCGACCGCGCCGCCGCTTCAGCCCGGGCGGCTTCCGGACACTCGCCGATGCATCCCGACGAAGTCGGCCATGTGATGGCGAAGACGCTGGACCGGGACGCGATCGTGGTCAGCGAAAACCTCACCGGCCGCTACGACGCGTTTCCCTTCGGTTTCCGCGAGAACGAACAGATGTGGGTGGGCAACACGGGCGCGGGGCTCGGCTGGGGTGTCGGCGCCGCGACCGGAGCAAAGCTGGCCGCGCCGGACCGCCAGGTGGTCTGCTCCATCGGCGACGGCTCGGTGATGTATTCGGCCTCCGGCTTCTGGACGCAGGTGCGCTACTCGATTCCCGTGCTGACGGTCGTCTGGAACAACAGAAACTACCAGACGGTGCGCCATGCCTACCATTCTTACGGGCGCAAGATGGCCGCTACCGGCCATTACGCCGGCATGTACCTGGGCGATCCCGATATCGACTTCGTCAAGCTCGCCGAGAGCCAGGGCGTGAAGGGAGAAGCGGTCGCGAAAGGGCCCGAGCTGGAAGCCGCGCTCAAGCGAGGCATCGCCGCCACCCGTGACGGCAAGCCGTACCTAGTGGAGGTGGCCACCGCGCGCTACGGCGGCGGCGCTGAATCCACCTGGCACGAGTCTTTCAACCTGGCCGCGCGTCGCAAGCGGAAAGCGTAGGGCGCGGGTTGCGGAAGGTCACTCGCTGACGGACCGGTTCGCGAATAACCCGCTTCCTGAACCACAACAAGCCACAACCGTCAAGAAGAAGGTGGTCACCAGTTCGCATTCAGGTGGTGTATAGAGTGATAGGCAATAGGAGGAAGCGGTAACCCAAAACGATGCAGGCTCCTGCGAACGTCAGAAGCGCAACTTTGAAAACCCGCGCGACGCCTCTTGCGCCGTAGACGGTTCCCGTTGCGATGTACAGATAAATTGCGCATGCGAATACTTCGACAATCGACAACGCGTGATCGAAGCTCTCCGACTCCAATCCAACGCCCCCGAACAGCCGGTCAACACCCACCACCGCCAGGGCGACGCAGAAGGACAGCAGCAGGAACGCATAGAAGTGGACCGAAAATACCAAATGCGCCGCAAATGGACATCGCCGGCGATAGAAGAGGATCGGGGGCAATAAGGCGAACGGCAGCACCATCAGGATGATCAGCGACTTCGCGTTCAGCGCTACGGATTGATCGAAGACCGGCGCGTAAGCCCCGAGTGTAGTCCGCTTCGCCTCCAGGCGATGGGTTACCAACGGCTTGGCGATGGGACTCCAGAAGAGCTTGTGAAGATGAGAGTCAAGCGTCGTCGAGAAGATCTTCGCGCCCGTTAGCGACTGCATGGCGAAAAACAGCACGTTGACGACCAGGAATAGTTGAAGAGGGAGGGCATACGGCTTTCGCCGGCCTTCCACGTACGCCACGGTCAGCGAGCCCGGGCTGCTCACGAGACTTTGAAGTCCCCGCGCTAACGGCCCATCAATATTCGTGCACGCGAGGAGAATCTGCCCGAATAGGCCACGAACGGTGAGGTCCCTCGCGTGCAACGGGCGTTCACCGCATTCCGGACAATAAGGCGTGGATAGGGCACGATTACAGGTGGGGCAGGTCCACGGTTCGCCGACGGTTAGCGACGCACTGGCCGGTTGCGTTGCTTCGTCCGAGGATTCATGAGGGAGCGGCACTAATTATATCGTCGCGTGTTCTCGCGTTGAATTGACTTCCCAATCATCGCATTATGGGAGATCGCCCCCGGCAGGCGGCGGTGCCGCTCATGCTGCCGGAGTTCATTCCATCAGCGATTTTCGAGAAATTCCGCCAAGCGCTCCATTGCCGGCTCCAGCACCTCGCGGTCGGCGGCATAGCAGATTCGAACGCTGCCCTCGCCACCATTGCCGAACGCGACCCCCGGTGCGAGGCCGACCTTCTTTTCCATCAGTAGCCTGCGGCAAAACTCGAACGAATCATCGAGCCCTTCGATCTTGGGAAAGAGGTAGAAAGCCCCGTCGGGGCGCGGAACGGACACGCCCGGCATCCGAGCCAGCGCCGCGAGGCAATAGTCGCGATTCGCCTTAAGCTGCGCGATCTGCCGCGCCAGTTCTTGTTCGCCTTCGTCGAGCGCCGTCTCGGCCGCCTTCTGCGCGAAGCTCGGCGCATGCGAAACGATGAACTCGTTGAGCTGCGTCGCCTTCTTCGCGACGTCGCGACGAGCCACCAGCCAGCCTACGCGCCATCCCGTCATGCAGTAGCTCTTCGAAAACGATTGGACCACCAGGACAGCGTCCTCGCGGCCGGCCAGCCGCAGGATCGACGGCACTGGTGCCCCGGGCGTTTCCGGAGCGAAGTACAGGCGGTCGTACACTTCGTCCGCCAGCAGCCACAGCCAGTGGCGCCGGGCGAACGCGAGCAGCTTCTGCTGCTCCTCCAGCGTCGCCACCCAGCCCAGTGGGTTCGACGGCGACGTGTAAAGCAGCAGCTTCGTCCGTGGGCTGACGCGGCGCTCCAGTTCGTCGAAGTCGATCGCATGGCGGTCGCCGCAGAGCGGGTGCGCCACCTGCACCGCAGTCGCGCTGGCCATCGCGACGATGGAGGAGCCGTTCGGCCACGCCGGCGTCAGTACCAGCGCCTCATCGCCAGGGTCGAGCAGGCAGCGAATCGCCACCTGCAACGCTTGCACGCCCGAAGTCGTGATGACGATCTCGGTTTCCGGATCCAGCGTGATGTTTTGTAGCCGGGCATAGTGCCGCGCCACGGCCTGCCGCAGCGAAGGCAGCCCGGCGTTCTCCGTGTAGAAGGTGTACCCTCCGTTAAGCGCGCGGATCGCCGCCTGCTTGATGTAGTCGGGCGTCGGCTGGTTCGATTCCCCGAAGTAAAGTTTCAGCACGCCGTCCATCGACATGGCGACTTCGGCGAGCTCACGGATGCGTGAATGCGGCACGGCCTCCACGGAGGAGGCAAGACGGGGAGTCACATTTCGTATTGTGGCAGATCGCGACGGCAAGGGAACTGACGCTGGCAAAAGCCGCATGGTAAAATCAAATTTCCACCAGGGGGCTCGTAGCTCAGTTGGTTAGAGCGCCTGCTTGACACGCAGGAGGTCACAGATTCGAGTTCTGTCGAGCCCACCACCCTCCTCCCAATTCTCGCCGTCCACACGGGAAGGCACACGCTGAGTACAGAGCAGAAAGGGGACTCTGTCTCAAGGTCTAGCGCGAGTATGTCGCAAGTTGTGTCGCAAGATTGTCGCAAGTTTCTTAGGGGCGGCCACCCGGTAAACAAGGCGATTGGTAGCGCCCTCCGCCGCAAGGAGCTGCTTCTCGATTAGGGTTCGCAGGTCCCGCTGCAGAGACCTGCGATGGACACCTGGGCATCTGGCCTCGAAATCCTCAATTCGGAACTCCCCGGCCATTGCCAGCTCGATAGCGGCCCGCTGCCGGGCGGTAAGAGTGTGCTTTTGGGTCAGCACATCGAGCCGGATGAGCGACTCGCCCTTTTCCTGAACTTCCGCAAGCTGGAAACTGAGGCCATTCGTGAAGTATTCGAGCCATTTCGTTAGGTCCATCGCCAGTTCCCGAACACTCCGGATCGCCTGGTAGTAGCTGCTACGATCACGATCGTAGTATTCGCTCAACGTGAACAAGCGCTTGAAATCATAGCCCTTCCGGTACAGGCAAAGCATGGAGAGGAGTCTGGCTGTCCTTCCATTCCCGTCAAGAAAAGGGTGGATCTCAACCAACTGGAATTGCGCGACGCCGGCGACAAGGATGGGGTGGATTTCCTCTTCAACGTTCAGCCACGAGACAAAATCAGTCTTCAGGGGAGGGACCTGTCCCGGGGGCGGCGGGGTGTAAATAATCTCTTTGGTTACCGAGTTGGCAACGTAGTTCTGGACGCGTCGATACTCACCGGGATTCGCGGCGTCGTCCCGCACGCCACGCACGAGCCGTTTGTGAATCTCCCTGACCAGCCCCTCCGTGATTGGGTCCCCACTGCCGAGGTATTCGGCCACGAGGTCGAAAGCGTCACGGTAGTTGATTACCTCCCTGGCATCGTCGGCTTGAACGCCAGGAGGGTGTTCCCCGGCGAGCAATCGCTCCGACTGGTCGAGTGTGAGGTGCGTTCCCTCGATATGTGTCGTGTGGTGGGCCTCTAGCACCAGCGCGCGCTGCTGCATGCCCGCGATCCAATCCTCTGAGAGCTTCGCCGCGTCAAGAAAGCCGCGGGCGCGCTCAATCCGGGCCAGGTTGCCGGCAATGGCGTTCGTGATCCGGAATTGAGGATTCATCGATAGGCCCTTGCACTTTGACCATTATGGCTTCGACATCCTCTGGCCGGGTGCGAACTCGCGCCCAGCGCGCCGTGTGTGAGCCTACCTCACCGCGACCACTTGCACCTGCACGAATTGCTGCTGGACCACCTGCACCGTGGTCCGCGCCGGCGGATTCACGGGGAAATACTCCTTGAACACGGCGTTCATCGCGTCCATTTGGCTGCTGTCCTTCAGATACACATGCGCGTCGACGACATTCCGCAGGTTCATCCCCGCCAGGGCGAGGATGCTATCGATGCTCTTGATCGAGTCCCGCATCTGGTCTTCGAGCGTTGCGCCCACACCCGACTTTCCGGATGTGTACAGCGTATCGCCCGCCATTACTCCGCCGTTGGAAGACGTCGGGCTGGGGCCTGCCGAGTCCGGCACCACGCGCCCTTTGTGGGCGCGGTCGCGGGTCGCGATGAAAGTGATCTCCACCTGGATCGTGCCGGGTAGTTTCGAAACGCAGAAGCTCGCGCGGCTCGGCGCCAGACCAAGCTTGAAGTAGTCTTTGTAGATGGAGTTCAGCTTCCCGTAAACCGGTCCCCGGTATCCGTCCGCATCCAGGAAATAGACGTTCGTGAATACCGCGTCCTTGTGCTCCACGCCGGCCGACTTCAGAATCTGGCCGATATTTTCCATAGTCTGTCTGGTCTGCCCCTCGATCGCCGGGTCGAGTTCCTCCGTGACGGGCCTGCGCCCTCCGCTACCGGACACGTACAGCGTGTCCCCTGCCCAGACGCCGGCGCGGTAAGGTCCCTTCGCGGGCGGAATCGATCCCTCCGGCGGGACAACCGGCGAAATTTTCGACTTGTCGGCGAATGCGATGCAGCTCACCTCCAGATTTGCTCCGCCGGGCAATCCGGGGAACTCCAGTGTCGTGCGAGCCGGATAGTGCGTCGGACCGAAAAAGCTGCCATAAACGTCGTTCATGTCCTTGTACTTGCCCATGTCCCGGAGCTGTACGTGGCAGGAGACGACGTTGCCGTAGTCCATCCCGGCGGCGCGCAGCACGTGGCCCAGATTCGTCATCGCCAGCCGTGTTTGATCCTTCACGTCCGCCGGCTGCGCCCCCGTCCGAGGGTCCTTGTCGACCTGTCCGGCGATGTAGAGCGTATCGCCCGCCAGCACGCCGGGACTGTACGGCAAGCCCGGCTTGAACTCTTTCGGATAGATGAATTTTCGTGGAGTAGGCTCCCCCGCGCAAACGCATACCCCAACCATCCATACGGCAACGATGAGTTCACGATTCCACACGAGTTTCTCCTTGAGTCCGCGATTTTGCCCTAACAGGTTATCAAAGCCCTTCGCGCAGCTTTCGGCATGGCGGCCATGTTACGATGATGGGCGATTTGCACCTTCACTGGCAGGAGGATCGGGTGATGAAAAAGAACAAATCGGCGAAAGATGTTCTCAGCCGCCGCGACGTATTTCGGGCCACCGCGCTTGCCGGCGCCGGCGCTTTGGCAGGCACTCAATCCGCGGGCGCCGCTCGACTCCCCGTGCGCGGCAGCGGTCCGGAAGTTTATTCCGCATTCGGCGTCAAGCCGTTCATTAACTGCACGTCCACCTACACCATCAACGGCGGCTCGGCCATGCTGCCGGAGGTGATCGAGGCGATGAGCAACGCGTCGTTCTACCCGGTGAACCTGGACGAGTTGATGGACGGCGCCGGGAAGCGTATCGCCGAGTTGCTACAGGTGGAAGCCGCAATGGTCAGCTCCGGCGCCGCCGGATCGATGACCTGCGCCACTCTTGCCTGCGTCGCCGGCGGCGATCCCGAAAAAATGCAGCAGCTACCCGATACCACCGGGCTGAAAAGCGAGGTGGTGGTCCCGCGTTGGTCGCGCAGCATCTACGATCACGCGATACGCTCCACCGGCGTGAAGATGATCGAAGTGGACACGCTCAAGGACCTGGAGGAAGCGTTCACGCGGCGCACCGCCATGGCCACGGGCCAGATCAACCTTGCCGCCGACGGTAACCCTTTTACGCTGGAACAGTTCGTCGCCACCGCTCACAAGCACGGCGTGCCCGTGGCCATGGACTGCGCCGACCGCCTCCCGCTCGTGCCCAACCCCTACCTCTCCCGCGGAGTCGATCTCGTCGCCTACTCCGGCGGCAAGATCATTCGCGGACCCCAGACCGCTGGAATGCTCGTGGGCCGCAAGGATCTGATCGCCGCCGCATTCATGAACAGCGCGCCGCATCATGCTTTCGCCCGCGCGATGAAAGTGAGCAAGGAAGAAATCGTCGGCATGGTGAAGGCGGTCGAGATGCTGCGCACCGGCAAGCGCAACCGCGACGCTGAAGACGCCGAATGGCGCGCGTGGTTCCGCCACATCGGCGACACGGTGTCGAAGGTTCCGGGCGTGAGCTTTGAGATCATCGAGTCCAAGGACAAGGCCTATTATCCGACGATGAAGGTCCTGTGGGATCCGAAAAAGGTCGGCATCTCGGCCGGCGAGATCGGAAAGATGCTTCTGGAAGGCGAGCCCCGCATCATGACGCATGCTGGCCTCAGCGAGGCAAACGAAAGCTCCGATATGCTGCTCCGCCCCGCCGCGATGTGGCCCGGAGAGTACAAGGTGGTTGCCGATCGGCTCTACGAAATCCTCAGCAAAGCGCCCGGGCCGCGCGAGAAAAGGCAGTACGCGCCTCCGGCCGGCGATGTGGGCGGGTTGTGGGAAGCGCGCCTGGAGTTCAGCGTCGGCCACGCCGCTCACACGTTCTATCTCGACCCGAAGGGCAACTCCTTGACGGGCCAGTACAGCGGGCGTGTGGTCAAAGGTCCGCTGAAGGGCCATCTGGACGGCAACAGTATCCGGTTCAGCAGCGGAGGCCGTATTGAAGGTGCCGCCCTGCGCTACACCTACAAAGGTACTTTCGACGGCAACAAGATGTCCGGTACCGTTGAACTCGGCGAATACGGAACCGCGCGGTTCACCGCGGCGCGGAAAGCCTGAGCGATCCGGCGTCGCATCGGCCTCGGACGCGCAATCCCCGATTACGCTGAGGTTGCTGCGGCGCAAGCGTGCCCCACGGCAGTGTCACATCCTCGTCAGACCTCACGCGGAAGGTTGCACTCCACGCGCGGCGCAAACCGCTTCCCTTCCCTCTATTCCTGACCCGCCGCTTCGCCCGCGACGAACAGCCTCCCGTCATTCTGCGTATAGATCAGGCCGTCGCCGCCGATCGCCAGCGGCGTGTACGCGGCTCCGATCGCGACATGCAGGAAGATCTTCCCGCGCAGCTCACCGCCGGGTCCGATCGCGTAGAGGTTGCCGTCCTCACTGTTCGCGTACACCCCGCCGTCCTTGTCCACCGCCGGCATGTTGATGCACCACTCGAAGCCGTTCTCCTCATGCTCACACTGCAGGCTGCCGTCGGGCAGCCGCTCGCACGCTTCGGTGTTGGTATTGCGGAACGTCCAATCTTGCTTCAGCGACGCATTGAGGCTGGTGATCAGATACTGCCCGTCACCGGTCGGGCAGAATTTTGAGTCGTTGCAGCAAGAGCCGGATTCGCCGTAGTGGTTCTCCTTGATGATTACCGAATAGGTTCCGTCATGCTCGTAGGCGGCCGGCGTGGTGTCCCAGCCGAATCCATAAGCGCCCTCCACTTTTCGACCAGCGCGCCATCCTCCCAGTGAAGCCGCCGGACGCCCCACTGCATCAGGTTCCAGGAGGCCGTTCCGCAAGGCGGCTCGGACACCGCGCAGGAGCGCCACTCGCCCGAGCGCGCCAGCATGAACACGTCGTCGCCGTCCACGATGGGAGCCATAGTGGACCAGGGAGCCCTGATCCGCCCGAATCGCACCGGCCAGCGGGTCGTACAACACCTCCGCCAGAATCGCCGATGCCTTCTGCCCAGCCACGCTCACCGCTCCGGTGTGCCTCGAATTCTGGCCCCACTGCGTCCAGTCTTGGCCGCATCCGTGGGCGGACACAAATAGCGGGAGCACCGCCGCGAGCCTCATTCCTCCATCGTATGACAATAGAGTTGTCAGGCTGGTGCCTGCTCCACCCTGTGAAACTTCGCTACGTTCTGTTCCACAAACCCTATGGAGTGCCGAGCCAGTTCTCCGGCCGTTCGGACCAGTTCCCGCGTACCCTTCAGGATTTCATCCCGATCGCGGACGTCTACCCCGCCGGAAGGCTGGACCGCGACAGCGAAGGCCTGCTGCTGTTGACCAGCGACGGCGTGATGCAGCACTGGTTGACCGATCCGCGGTTCCAGCACCCGCGAACCTATTGGGCGCAGGTGGAAGGCATCCCTACGCGCGAGGCTTTGGAGAAGCTTGCCGCTGGAGTCGATCTTCGCGATTACCGCACCCGGCCCGCGCGAATCCGGCTTCTTTCCCGCGAGCCCGCCGTGCCGCCGCGCGATCCCCCGGTCCGGTTCCGCAAAAGCATCCCCACGGCCTGGATCGAGCTGATGCTCACCGAAGGCCGCAACCGGCAGGTGCGGCACATGACCGCGGCGGCCGGATTTCCCACGCTGCGGCTGATCCGCGTGGCCATCGGGCCTTTGCGGCTGGAGGGACTTAATCCGGGTTCCTGGCGCGAGCTGACGCCGGAAGAAGTTACCGGGCTGCGGAGACCGCCGAAAAGGTGATATGAGAGAAGGACCGCTATGATCGAAAACTCCCGTGTCCGGAGCCGCTGGGCGCTTATTCTGGCGCTGATTCCGTCCGCACTCGCCGCGGCGGAACTTAAAAGCGAGGTCAGCTTCAACCGCGATATCCGGCCCATCATGTCGGACACATGCTTCAAATGTCACGGTCCCGACAAAGCCGCCCGCATGGCCGGGCTGCGGCTCGACATCCGCGAAGAAGCCACGCGCCAGACGGCCTCGGGCGTGGTCCCGGTGGCGCCGGGCGATCCCGGCCACAGCGCCATCATCGACCGCATCTTTTCCAAGACCCCGGCCCGGCTGATGCCGCCCGCGTACGCTCACAAAGAGTTGACCAATACGCAAAAAGAGACCATCCGCCGATGGGTGTCGGAGGGCGCGAAGTACGAAGGCCACTGGGCGTATCAGCCCGTTGCGCGGCCGCCCGTCCCCGAAGTAGCGGCCAACCCCAAGGCCCCCGTGCGCACGCCCGTCGACGCGTTCATCCAGGCGCGGCTCGCGCGCGAGGGGTTGCAGCCCTCGCCGGAAGCCGATCCGCGCACGCTCATCCGGCGCGTCTCGCTGGATCTCACCGGCTTGCTGCCGTCCTCGGCCGAAGTAGCGGAATTTGTCAAAGATCATTCGCCCGAAGCCTACGAAATGCTGGTGGACCGGCTGCTCGCGTCACCGCATTACGCCGAGAAGCAGACCATGCACTGGCTGGACGTGGTCCGCTACGCCGACACCTGCGGCTTCCACGGCGACAATCCGTTTCCGGCTTGGCCCTACCGCGACTACGTGCTGCGCGCATTCCGGGACAACAAGCCCTTCGACGCGTTCACGCGGGAACAGCTTGCCGGCGACCTGATCCCCGGCGCAGGCGTGGAGCAGAAAGTCGCATCGGCGTTCAACCGCCTCACCCGCACTTCGGCCGAAGGCGGCCTTCAGCCCAAGGAGTATCTCGCCAAGTACGCCGCCGACCGCGTTCGCACCGTCGCCGCCGCCTGGCTGGGCAGCACCGTCGGATGCGCCGAGTGCCACGATCATAAGTTCGATCCCTTCCGCGCCCGCGACTTCTACGCCATGAAGGCATTCTTCGCCGACATCAAGGAGACCGGTCTGGTGCCCGACAAGGGGCCAAAAGCGTGGGGCTCTCTGTTGGCGCTTCCGAGCGAGGAGCAGAAGAAGCAGCTCGACAGCCTGGAGCAGCGGATCGCCGAAGTGAAGCGCCAACTGGACGAGTTCGCAGCCAGCCATGTCGAAGCCCGCGCCGAGTGGGAGAAGGCGATGCTTGCGCGCTACGAATCCGGGGAGTTCGCCTGGAAATTCCTGCGACCGGTTACCGCCTCCGCCGCCAATGGCGCGAAGCTCACCATCTATAACGATGAGCTTGTCGACATCAGCACCAACATCTCGGGCTCCAACGTGACGGATCGCAAGCCCGGCAACGGACTGGTGGTGGCCTCCGGGCCCAATCCCGACAACGAGTCGTACACGGTGACCGTCCAGCCCGGCGAAGGCGTCTGGACTGCGCTTGAGGTGGACGTGGTAGACGACGAGACCTTGCCCGGCGCGCGCGTGTCCCGCGGCGCCGACCGCTTTGTGCTGACTGAAGTGGAAGCGGAGGTCGCGGACGCCAGCGGACCCGCGGCCAAGCTCGCCTTCGTGATGGCCACCGCGACGGCCCAAGCGCTGGAGCATCCGGCCGGCGCGGCCATCGACGGAGACCCGCGCACCGGCTGGGGCATCTTCACTTACCTCGAGCCGAAGACCGTCCTGGCGTTGCGCTTCGCCGAAAAGCTCCACACGCAAGCCGGCTCCACGCTCACCGTCCGGCTGCGCCACGACTCCGCCTACCGCCGCGCCACCATCGGACGTTTTCGCCTGGCCCTTTCTTCCGCCGAACATTCCTGGCCCGAGGCCGAAGACAATGCGGCCAAGGGCAAGGGCTTGCCGCAGGACGTTTTGAAAGCGCTCCGCATCGCGCCGGCCGAACGCACCGAGGCGCAGCAGAAAGCCCTGCTGGATCACTTTCTCTGGATGTCTGCCGAAGCGCAGCCGCTGATCGCCGAATCCGCGAAGCTCGCTGCGCAGCGCGACCGGCTGGACGCCGCGATTCCGCGCATCGTTGCCACTCAGGCGGCCGAGCCCGTGGAGACGCGCATCCTGCGCCGGGGCAACTTTATGGATGATGGGGGCGAGATCGTGGAGCCGGCCATTCCCGGATTCCTCGGCAGTCTGGACACCGGCGGGCGCCGCGCGACGCGCCTGGACCTGGCCAACTGGATCGTCTCCGCGGGCAATCCGCTCACAGCGCGCGTGTTCGTGAATCGCACCTGGCGGCAGTTGTTCGGCACCGGGATTTCAAAGGCGTTGGACGACCTCGGCTCGCAGGGCGAGTGGCCGACGCATCCGGAGTTGCTGGACTGGCTGGCCGCGGACTTCATGGAGGGCTGGGACGTCAAGCGGCTGATCCGCACCATCGTCCTGAGCCACACTTACCGCCAGGCGTCTCTTTCAAATCCAGTCCTGCAAGAACGTGACCCGGACAACCGGCTGCTGGCCCGCCAGAGCCGCTACCGCGTGGAAGCCGAGATTGTGCGCGACATGGCGCTGGAGATCTCCGGTCTGCTGTCGGACAAATTCGGCGGACCGAGCGTCCGGCCCTATCAACCCGACGGCTACTTGGCCGCGCTGAACTTCCCGAAGCGCGACTATTCGGCCAGCCGAGGTGAGGACCTGTACCGGCGTGGCGTCTACACGCACTGGCAGCGGACATTTCTGCATCCCGAGATGGCGGCCTTCGACGCTCCCACGCGCGAGGAATGCACCGTGAACCGCACCAGCTCGAACACTCCGCTACAGGCGCTGGTCCTGCTCAACGACCCGGCGTTCGTGGAAGCCTCGCGCGTCTTCGCCCAGAACGTTGTGGCCAGCGGCGGACCCACGTTGGCCACGCGGCTGGATTGGGCATTCCTCCGCGCCTTGGGCCGCAAGCCGACGCTGCCCGAGCGGCAGATTCTGTCGAGTCTCTATCAGAAGAGCCTGCTGCGATTCAACGCGGCGCCGGCCCGCGCGGCGGAGTTGCTGAGCGCCGGAGAAGCGCCACTGCCGAAACAAATCCCGCCCGCGGAGCTTGCCGCGATGACCACGGTGGCGCGCGCCATCCTCAATCTCCACGAGACCATTACCCGAAACTGAGGCCAATGCCCCTATGGACCCAATCCGCCAGTTCACGCTTAATAGTCACCGCAGAACATTCCTCGGACGCGGCGTCGCGGGCCTCGGCCTGTTCGCGCTGCATTCTCTGTTGCCGCGCGGCTTCGGCGCGGTCACCACGAAATCCGCCCGCCCGCAGGGAGTGGTACAGCCGCTGCATTTTCCGCCCAAGGCCAAGCGCGTCATCTTTCTCTATCAGGCCGGCGGCCCGTCGCACCTGGAGACGTTCGACAACAAGCCGGCGCTGGCGGCCATGCACTCCAAGCCCATGCCGGATTCCTTCACCAAGGGCCAGCAGATCGCCCAGCTCCAGGGCAAGCCGCTGATCTGCTTCGGCCCGCAGCACGGCTTCAAGAAATTCGGGAAATCCGGCCAGGAGATCTGCGAATTGTTCCCGCAGATCGGCGGCGTGGCCGACGACATCTGCATCGTCCGCTCCATGTGGACCGAGCAGATCAACCACGATCCGGCGCATACCATCATGAACACCGGCTCCATCATCGCCGGGCGGCCAAGCATGGGCTCGTGGATCCTCTACGGCCTGGGCGCGGAGACCGACGACTTGCCCGGCTACGTCGTTCTGATGTCCTCCGGCAAAGGCGGGCAAATGCAGCCCATCGCCGCGCGGCAGTGGTCGGCCGGCCTGCTGCCCTCGAAGTTCCAGGGCGTGAAGCTCAACTCCATCGGCGACCCCGTGCTCTACATCCAGAACCCCAAGGGCCTGGGCGCGGACCTGCAGCGCGATTCGATTCAGGCCATCAACGCACTGAACCGCGCCGAGCACGGCGTGGTGCAAGACCCGGAGATCCTCACCCGCATCGCACAGTACGAGATGGCTTTCAAGATGCAGTCGAGCGTCCCCGGCTTGGTGGATATGAGCAAGGAGCCGAAGCACATCCTCGACATGTACGGCGCGCGCCCCGGCGACGGCTCCTACGCGTCGAACTGCCTGCTGGCGCGGCGTCTGGCCGAGCGCGGCGTGCGATTCATCCAGCTCTATCACCGCGACTGGGATCATCACGGCGGGGTGAAGCGGAATGTCGCACTGAAGGCTGAAGAAGTGGACCAGCCGACCGCGGCGCTGATCAATGACCTGAAGCAGCGTGGCATGCTGGACGACACGCTGATCGTGTGGGGCGGCGAGTTCGGCCGCACACCGATGTCGCAGGGCGGCGACGGGCGCGACCATCACATCAAGGGCTTTTCGTTCATGCTCGCCGGCGGCGGCATCAAGGGCGGGATCACTTACGGCGCCACCGACGACCTGGGCTACGCGGCAGTCGAGAGTCCGGTCAGTGTGCACGATTTCCACGCCACCATGCTGTATTTGCTGGGTGTGGACCACAAGCGTCTGGCCGTGAAATTCCAGGGCTTGGACACGCGGCTGACGGGAATTTCGGGGGATGTGGTGAAGGGGATCTTGAGCTAGGCCAATGCGCTTGCCCAAAAGCCGTCCAACTTTCAGTTGTGCCTTGACTCGGTGACTTGAGAATATAATCGAAAGGCGGATTTCATCTTGGAGCCTTGCTGGCCTATGTCAAATCCAGAGTCTGCTTCTGCGGTTCACCTTCGCCGTGCCAGGCCTGAAGACGCCGATGCCTGTGGGCGCATTTGCTACGAGGCTTTCACCGCTATCAATCGCCAGCACTGTTTCCCTCTCGAACTTCCAGCGCCCGAGGCAGGGGTTGGTCTTCTCGGGATGCTCTTTTCCCATCCTGGATTTTACTGCGTGGTCGCTGAAGCTGACGGGCGCATCGTCGGCAGCAATTGCCTGGATGAGCGTTCTGTAATTCCCGGCATTGGGCCGGTTACGGTGGCGCCGGATGTTCAGAACCGGAGCATTGGACGGACCCTTATGCAAGCCGTAATCGACAGGGCGCGGGAGCGTGGTTTCCCCGGAGTTCGGCTGCTGCAGGCCGCATATCACAGCCGGTCGCTATCGCTGTACACAAAACTCGGATTTGACGCACGAGAGCCGATGTCCGTGATGCAGGGGGCTCCTTTGAAGAGGAGTATCGACGGTGCTGTCGTGCGTCCCGCTGGAGAAAGCGACCTCGAGGCCGCAAATCGGGTATGCGCGCGAGTGCACGGCCACACCCGCAGCGGCGAACTGCGCGACAGCATCGGTCAGGGCACTGCGCTTGTCGTAGAGCGGCATGGTCGAATTACAGGCTATGCTTCCGGGTTTGGCTACTTCGGGCACGCAGTAGGTGAATCCAACCTGGATATTCAATCCTTGATCGCAGCGGCGGATAGTTTCGGCGGGCCAGGCATTATCGTCCCGACCCGCAATTCGGACCTCTTCCGTTGGTGTCTGGAGAGCGGACTGCGAGTTGTCCATCCCATGACGCTCATGACCATCGGGCTCTACAATGAACCAGCCGGAGCGTATTTGCCTTCCGTGTTGTACTGATTCGGGGCAACTGATTCGGGGCACAACTGATTCGGGGCAATTGCTTTGGGCTTGCGAATCTGCTAATTTGACGATCGTCTGCTTATGACTGTCCGCTAGCTCCAGTCCGGCGAGCTTTTCAATCGATCCGGGTGTGGTGTCTCTCCTCGCAATCTCATTCAAAATTGGAGCGAACAATCATGCTTTTGGAGTCAATAGGCGCGGACGCCGCCGTCCTCAGTCTCTTTCAACCCTACGCTGCACGAGGGCTGGTGTTGGCTCGTGTGGCCGTTTCGGCACGCGATCGCTACCATTTGTTCACTGCGGCGGGCGAGTTTCCAGCGGAACCCTCGGGCGCGTTGCGTTATCGAACTCCCGACGTCGCCGGTATGCCCGTAACCGGCGATTGGGTGTGCGCCCGAGTCGTCGACCCGTTCCACGCTATCGTAGAGGCGGTGCTGCCGCGCAAGACTCTGTTCTCGCGCAGAGCCGCCGGCCGGCGCGAAGACGAACAGCCGCTGGCAGCTAACATCGACCTTGTCTTTCTGGTTTGCGGGCTCGACGCCGATTTCAACCTGCGGAGGCTCGAACGGTACATGACGCTGGCCGCTGAAGCCGGTGCCGATGAAGTTGTGGTCCTCAATAAAGCGGACCTGTGCCCGGATATTGAGGCTCGACTTGCGGAGACCGCTGCTGTAGCGCGAGGCGCTCCGATAGTGCCGGCGACTACGAGGACGCCGCGCGGCCTGGATGGCTTGCGCGCGTTCCTGGCATACGGCCGGACGGTTGCGCTTTTGGGTTCTTCGGGTGTGGGGAAGTCAGCCATCGTCAACGGCTTCCTTGGCGAGGAGCGGCTCCGGACCAAGGAAGTGCGTGAGTCGGACAACCGCGGGCGCCACACGACCACCAGCCGGGAGTTGATCCCGCTCTCAGGCGGCGGCGTGGTGATCGACACGCCGGGTATGCGCGAGCTCCAGCTCTGGGCCGGACAGGAAAGTGTGGATTGGGCCTTCGACGAAATCGCCGAGATCGCATCCTCGTGCCGGTTTCGGAATTGCGCTCATTCCGGCGAAAGCGGCTGCGCCATCGCGAGGGCGATCGCTGAAGGCGTGGTGAGCGATGAACGTTGGAAGAGTTATCGCAAGCTGATCGCGGAAGTAAAGAGGCACGAAGAAATGACCGACCGGGTAGCGGCGGCTGAGAGGAAGAAGAGAGTCAAAGCCATGCATAGAGGCATACGCGCGTACTATCGTCAGAGGGGTTCGTGAACGAGAAGAGGAGGCAACCCAACTTCCTGTGAGCGAGCCCGCCCGCGCAGCGCGAACAGGCCCGCTCCAATGCACCTAGTTTCTCGCTACGTGGCAAACTGAATGCACGCCGGCGCCGGCTGGGATGCGTACAGCCCAGCAGGTGTCAGCGCGCCAGTCGCCTTGTCGACCTTGAACGTTACGATATTCGCCGAATCCTGGTTTCCGACGTGGATAAAGTTGCCGGACGGATCGAAATTGAAATGCCGCGGCGTACGGCCTTGCGTGTGAACCCAGCCAACCACGGTCAGTTGGAAATTTACTGGATCGATCGAGCAGATCACGATGTTGTCGTTGCCCCGGTTGGAGGCGTAAAGGAACTTGCCGGCCGCGTCCACCAGGATCTCGCCGGCGCCGCTATTGCCTCTGAATCCGGCGGGCAGAGTAGACAGGTTCTGCTGCAGCAGGCCCAGGTTGCCGTTGCCGTCCCAGAAATACATGTTGATCGTGTTTGAAAGCTCGTTGATCGAGTAGAGGTTCTTGCCATTGGGGTGCCACGCCAGGTGCCGGGGTCCGGATCCGGAGGTGGCCGCGTAGCGATTCACTTCGGTCAATTTTCCGGCCGCGGCATCGAACGAATAAACGATGGTCGCGTCCAGGCCGAGATCATTCACGAAGACCCAGTTGCCAGTGGAATCCGGCAACACCATGTGCGGATGCGGAGCTTCCTGACGGCCGGCGTTGCTTCCCAGTTCTCCGAAGTGCGCGACGATCTGCGAAGCGCTTGCCAGCGATCCATCCGCCTGAATGGGGACGACCGCCACAGTCCCGCCCGTGTAGTTGGCGGTCAGGAGATACTTCCCGCCCGGATGAACCGCCACATGCGCCGGCTGGCCGCTTGTACCCACCGAGTTAAGGAACCTCAGCGAGCCGGTTTGCGAATTGATGGCGAAGGCGGATGCGCTGCCCGCGCCGGATTCATTTCCGGAATAGAGGAACTTCTTGGCGGCGTCGAGAACGATGAAAGACGGGCTGGTGACCGGCGCGACGATACTGACCAGGGTGAGGGCATTTGTGGTCGCATCATAGTGGAACACGCTGATCCCGCGCGCGTTGGATCCGCCCGTGTAGGTGCCGATGTACGCGTAGGGGGGAGTGCTTGCAATTTCATTCGTGACAGCCTCCGTCATGGGGACTGCCTGTCCGGCGTCATCCGCCGCTTTCAGGCGGGTGGCGGCAAGTGTTGCGGCTCCCATGAGGAGGCCGCGACGGGAAAATGAGTTGGACTTCATGAGTTTCTCTTCCTTTCTTCACGGGAGCCGTCGTGGTTCCCGAGAACGGAACTCAACCCAACATCTCCAATTTGAGTTCCACGATCCGGTTCAGTATACACAAAGAGCCGGGGCGCTAAATACTCGAATCTTGGCTCTGTCGCGCCACTTTGATAATGTCCCCAAGTGGCCTCGTTAGAAATGTCCCCTAATCTGAAGACCTCTCAAGGAGGTCGGATTGGAGCGGACAGGGATGAGCAGCAAGGAACTGAAGCGGCTCGGAGTAATGGCGCGTGTGGAGAAAGAAGCGTTGAACCTGGTCAACGCAGCGGAGATCCTCGGTCTGAGCTACCGGCAGGCGAAGCGGATCTGGAGGCGGTATCGGGAAGAAGGCGCGGAGGGGTTGCAGCATCGTAGTGTGGGGCGGGAGTCGGGGCGGAGCAAGCCGAAGAAGTTTCGTCGGAAGGTGCTGCGATTGGTGCGCCAGAAATACTCGGGAGAGGTGGGGGAACGATTTGGGCCGACACTGGCGGCCGAACATCTGGGGAAAGAAGATGGGATGGAAATTCACCCGGAGACGCTGCGGCGCTGGATGTTGGCTGAAGGACTGTGGAGCCGGATGCGGAAGAGGAGAGCACACCGGAAGCGGCGGGAGCCGAGACGGCACTTTGGCGAGCTGGTGCAGATGGACGGGAGCTTCCATGAGTGGTTTGAACAGCGAGGGCCGAAAGGCTGCCTGATGAACATGGTGGATGATGCCACTGCCACGACGCTGGCGCTGATGGGGTTGGAGGAAACGATCTGGACGGCGGTGGGAGTGCTGCGGAGTTGGATCGAGCAATATGGAGTGCCGGTAGCTCTGTACACGGACTGGAAGACGGTGTATGTCAAAGAGGCGACCGAGCAGCAGCTACTGCGCGGGGAGGTGTCGGTGACGCAGTTCGGGCGGATGTGCCAGCGGCTGGGGATACGAATTATCGCGGCGAATTCACCACAGGCCAAAGGGCGGGTGGAGCGCAACCACGGAACTCACCAGGACCGCCTGGTAAAGAAACTGCGACGAAAAAACATCCGGACCCATGAGAGCGCCAACGAGTATCTGAAGAACGAATACCTGCCGGACCACAACCGCCGCTTCGCGCATGAGGCTGCCTCGCCGGAGGACTACCACCACAACAAGCCAAACCGGACGGCGTTGGATGAGGCCTTCCGGCTGGAGACGATGCGTGTGATCGGCAACGACTGGGTGGTGCGATATGGGAATCGGTTCCTGCAGGTGAACCGGCAGGGAAATCACCGGGCGCCGGCCAAGGGCAGGGTGGCGGTATGCGAGTGGCAGGACGGCCGATTGGAGATCCGGTACCGCGGGCAGAAGGTGCTCCGGGAAGAGATTGCAGTGCGGCCGCAGCAGGCGGAGCCGGAGCCACCACACAAGGCCGCCCGACCGTACGGCGGTACGCCACCGACGGCAAGCCACCCATGGAAACAACGCTACGACGGGATGACGACGCAGGGCATGGCCAAGCGCCCTCTCCGGGGTGTGGAATTTGTTTTGGCGTCTCCCTGCACTACGCCCTAAGCGCTCGGCCTACGGCCTCGCAGGGCTTCGCTTCGGGAGACGCCAAAACAAATCGGATGAGA
>JACXTT010001326.1_pt1 | contig 41525 bp, 46 predicted proteins | sample 9270951 | NCBI WGS metagenome assembly JACXTT01 (sample SAMN15532306, study PRJNA645909) | rock metagenome | isolation source: weathered quartz diorite | place: Puerto Rico | collected 2017-06-21
CGCGCGGCGCGCCGGCCGGCCTGCTGCGCATCGGCGCGCCGATCTCCTTCGGCGTGGCGCGCCTCGCGCCGGCCCTGGCGGACTTCCTGGCCGCCCATCCGCGCGTCGACGTCGAGGTGTCGCTCGCCGACAGCCTCAGCGACACGGTCGGCGAAGGCTTCGACGCCCTGTTCCGCGTGGGGCCCCTGCCCGACTCCGGCCTGATCGCGCGCTCGCTGGCGCCGTATCGGATGATCGTCTGCGCGGCGCCGACCTATCTGGCCGCACACGGGACGCCCACGACGCCGCAGGACCTCGCCGCCCACACCTGTCTCGGCCTCACCCACTGGGGCCTGCGCCATGTCTGGCGGTTCGACGGTCCAGAGGGCGGGATCGAAATCCCCATCGCCTACCGGCTTCGGATCGACAGCGGCCCGGCCCTGCGCGCCGCCGCCCTGGCCGGCGCGGGCGTCATCCGCCAGCCCGAAGCCCTGGTCGGCGAGGATGTGGCGCAGGGCCGCCTGACCGCCCTGCTCCCTGGCTACGACCTGCCGGCCCGGCCGATGTACCTGGTCTACCCGCCCGACCGCACGCCCACCGCCAAGCTCAAGGCCTTCATCGACTTCGCCCTGGCGCGGTTCGCGGCCTAAACCGCCGCCGCCTTCGCCGCGTCCACCCGTTCTTCCTTCAGCTTCTCAGCCACCAGGAAGGCCAGCTCCAGCGCCTGCTCGCCGTTCAGCCGCGGGTCGCAGTGGGTGTGGTAGCGGTCGGCGAGGTCGCCCTCGGTGACCTGCCGCGCGCCACCAGTGCATTCGGTGACGTTCTGGCCGGTCATCTCCAGGTGGACGCCACCGGGATGCACGCCCTCGGCCTTGCAGATCTCCACGAAGGACTTCACCTCCGACAGGATCCGCTCGAACGGCCGGGTCTTGTACCCGTTGTTCGCGGTGAGCGTGTTGCCGTGCATTGGGTCGATCGCCCAGACCACCTTCAGGCCCGCGGCCTGGGTAGCGCGGAGCAGGCCCGGCAGGCGCTTGTCGATCTTGTCGTGCCCGAAGCGGCCGTAGAGCGTCAGCCGGCCCGCCTCGTTGGCCGGGTTCAGCACGTCGGCCAGGCGCAGGATGTCGTCGGCCTCCATGGTCGGGCCACACTTCACGCCGATCGGGTTCTTGATGCCGCGGAAGTATTCCACGTGCGCCCCGTCCAGCTCGCGGGTCCGCTCGCCGATCCACACAAGGTGGGCGGAAGTGTCGTACCATTGGCCCGAGGTGCTATCGACGCGGGTCATCGCCTCTTCGAGGTTGAGCAGCAGGGCCTCATGGCTGGTGAAGAACTCCACTTGGTGCAGCGCCGGCTGGCTCTCGGGCGTCACGCCGATCGCCTCCATGAACATCAGGGTCTCGCTGATCTTCTCGGCCATCTCGCGGTATCGCGCGCCCTGCGGACTGTCGGACACGAAGCCCAGCGTCCAGCGATGGACGTTGTGCAGGTCGGCGTAGCCGCCGCCGGCGAAGGCGCGCAGCAGGTTCAGCGTCGCCGCCGACTGGGAGTAGGCCTGGATCAGCCGCTGCGGGTCCGGCGTGCGGGTCGCCGCGTCGAACTCCATGCCGTTGATGATGTCGCCGCGGTAGGACGGCAGGGTCACGTCGCCCTGCGTCTCGGTGGGCGCGGAGCGCGGCTTGGCGAACTGGCCGGCCATGCGGCCCACCTTCACCACCGGCTTGCCGCCGGCGAAGGTCAGCACCACAGCCATCTGCAGGATCAGGCGGAAGGTGTCGCGGATGTTGTCGGCGGCGAATTCCTTGAAGCTCTCGGCGCAGTCGCCCCCTTGCAGCAGGAAGGCTTTGCCCTCGGACACGTCGGCGAGCAGGCCTTTCAGGCGGCGGGCCTCACCTGCAAAAACCAGCGGCGGCATGCCGCGCAGGGTCTGCTCGACCTTGGCCAGCTCGGCCAGGTCCGGATAGTCGCCAGGCATGTGCTTGGCGGGCTTTGCCCGCCACGACGCCGGCGTCCAGTTCTCGTTCATCGCTCCAACTCCACGCCCTGACCGGACCCCCGAAAGCTGGGCCGGACCGGCGAAACCGCGCCTTCTACTCTAAGAAGGGGGCCCAGGTCGATGTTTAGGCTTGCGGTTGGGCTCTCCCGCCCGCCGGCGGGATCATGGCCGCCAGGGCGACGACCAGGGCGCCCAGCGCCAGCCACCACTCCTGCCACAGGCCGAAGTTGAGCGCGCCGAACAGCAGATAGACCGCCGCACAGGCCGCCGTGGCGGCAATGCCCGCGTCGCGGACCGGCCGGCTGAGCCTGAGCAGCGTCACGCCCCAGAACACCGCCGCGGTCACCGCGCCCACCGCCCCTAGCTCCAGCCACATCTGCAGCGCCCCATCGTGGGGATGCAGCTTGATGCCGGGCGCGAACATCCGGCTGGCGTCGAGGCCCCAGCCCTGCAGCGGCCGCTGCGCGATCCAGTCGATGGCGTGGCTCCAGTAGCCCATCCGCTCGGCGTAGGAGAGCGGGATGGCCCGCTGGATCGCCTCATAGTCGGCGAAGTGGCGCACGGCCCAGACGATGGCCGGGGTGGTGAGGAACAGGACGGCCGCGCCCACAGCCATCACGCGCGGCGCGGCGCTCGGCCAACGCCAGACCGCCAGCCCGGCCAGGGGTGCGGCGACCAGGGCGATCACCGGGGCGTCGGAGCCGAAGGCGATGGCCGCGCTCCCCGCGCCGGCGAACATCACCAGCCCCAGCCACAGGCGCAGCCGCGCCGGCGCCCCCACGAACGCGATGGGCAAGAGCGCGGTCAGCACGAAGGTGGCGTGGCCCAGCTTCGCCTGGGCGATGTCCGGCCGCATGGGGTGGGCGTGATAGAAGATGTCGCGGACCCGCTGGTAGACCATCCCACCGGTCAGGGTCTCGATCAGCAGGATCAGCCCGAACACCGTCATGCCCCAGGCCAGCACGTGCAGGGCGCGGCGCTGCAGATCCGGTGCGGCGCGGCGCGCGGCGCAGATCAGGCTCCAGTAGAGCGGCAGCTCGAAGGCCAGCTTCAGGATGGTGTTGCTGTCCGCCGACTTGGGGTGGAACAGGCTCCAGGTGGTCGAGGCCGCGGCCCAGATCAGCAGGCCGAACAGGGTAATCAGCGAGGGTCGGTCCTCGTCGGTCAGGCGGATCGCCGGCAGGCACAGCAGCCCGCCCAGCGCCACCAGCACCGCGAAGCCCTTGGGCGCCAGCCAGGCGAACGGCGGGATCGCCGCGGCGATAGCCACCAGCACCCAGCCGCACCAGACCGCCAATCGATCTCGCGCCGCCCCCCCGGCGCGAGCATCCGTCATGCCACCTGGCCCAGGCCCATGGGCACGTACTTCTCACGCATGGTCACCAGCTCCTCGGCCAGCGTCGGGTGGACCGCGCAGGTGGCGTCCCACTGGGCCTTGGTGACGCCCATCTTCATGGCGATGGCGGCCATCTGGATGATCTCCGGGGAGTCCGGCCCGACTACGTGGCAGCCCACCACCTTCTGGCTCTCGCAATCGACGACGAGCTTGAGCAAGGCGCGCTCCTCGGACCCGGTGAAAGTGTATTTCATCGGCCGCTGGCGAGACAGGTAGATGTCGACCTTGCCGTATTTGTGCCGCGCGTCGGCTTCCGACAGGCCCACCGACCCGATCGGCGGCTGCGAGAACACCGCCGAGGCCACCATCTCGTGGTCGAAGCTGGTGGGCCGGTCGTAGAACACCGTCTCGGCGAAGGCCGCGCCCTCGCGGATCGCCACCGGCGTCAGGTTAATCCGGTCGGTGACGTCGCCCACCGCCCAGATGTTGTCGACGTTAGTCTTAGAGAACTCGTCGACCTTGACCGCGCCCGCCTCGTTCAGCTCGACCCCGGCCTTTTCCAGGCCGAGGCCCTCCACGTAGGGCCGCCGGCCCACCGCCCACATCAGGACGTCGCTCTCGTGCTCGTGGCCGTTGGTGAACTTCGAGAGAATGCCGGTGGCGGTCTTTTCCACGGAGGCGTGCTGGGTCCCCAGCACCACCTTGATGCCGCGCTTCTCCATCTCCTCGGTGACATGGCTGCGCACATCGTCGTCGAAGCCGCGCAGGATGTTCGGGCCGCGGTAGACCAGGGTCGTCTCGACGCCGAGGCCGTTGAAGATCCCGGCGAACTCCACCGCGATATAGCCACCCCCGGCGATGACGATCCGCTTGGGCAGCTCGGTCAGGTGGAAGGCTTCCTTCGAGGTGATGCCCAGCTCGGCGCCGGGGATCTCGGTGGGCCGCCAGGCCTGCCCGCCGGTGGAGATCAGGATCTTGTCGGCGGTCTTCGTGCCCACCTTGTCGATCTCGAGCGTGTGGGCGTCGAGCAGCTTGGCCTTGCCATGCGCGAGCTCGGCGCCGGCGTTCTGCAGGTTGCGGACATAGATGCCGGAGAGCCGGGCGATCTCCTTGTCCTTCTCCGCCAGGAAGGTCGGCCAGTCGAACCTGGCGTTATCGACGGTCCAGCCATAGCCCTTGGCCGTCTTGAAATGATGAGCGAATTCCGAAGCGTAGACCATGAACTTCTTGGGCACGCAGCCGCGGATCACGCAGGTGCCGCCGACCCGGTCTTCCTCGGCGATCGCCACCTTCGCGCCCGACATGGCGGCCAGGCGCGCGGCGCGCACCCCGCCCGAGCCGGCGCCGATGACAAACAGGTCGTAGTCGTATTTGGCCACACGGGCCTCCTTCAGATCGGTCCAGAGCTAGAGCGGTGTTCGCTCAGGGCTCGAGAGTGGTTACGCCGGCCGGCCCGCCGATCAAGGCCTGGTCGGCCAGGTCGAGGAAAAGGCCATGCTCCACGACCCCGGTGATGCTTTTCAGCGCCGAGCCCAGAGCCGCCGGTTCCGTGATCCGACCGCAGGTCGCGTCATAGATGAGGTTTCCGCTGTCGGTTCGCACGGGGGTCCCGTCTTTCATCCGCAGACGCGGCGCGACGCCGATGTCGAATTCGGCCAGCACGTCGCAGATCCGCGCGTGGATGGTCTTGTGCCCGAAGGCCACCACCTCGATGGGCAGCGCGTAGTTCTTCCCCAGCACCTGGACCACCTTGCCGGCGTCGCCGATCACCACCGACCGGCGCGAGGCCTCCCAGACCAGCTTCTCGCGCAGCAACGCCCCGCCGGCGCCCTTGATCAGCGCCAGGCCCGGGCCGATCTCGTCGGCGCCGTCCACCGTCAGGTCGATCTCGCGGGTTTCGCCCAGCTCCACGACGGTCATGCCGAGGCTCACCGCCAGCGCCGCCGTCGCCTCCGACGTCGCGACACAGGTGATCTTCAGCGCCCGCGCGCCCAGCGCCTTGACGAACTCCGCCGCCGTCGAGCCGGTGCCCAGCCCCACGACCATGCCGGCCTCCACCAACGCCGCGGCGGCCTCGCCCACGGCGCGCTTCTCGTCATCCGCTGTGCTCAAGACTTGCCCTTCTTCGCCGCGCGTTCCGCCAGCTTCTTCTCCCGGAAGCGCTTGGCCCAGCCGGCCTTCTCCACCTGCGCCGGCCGCGAGACCGCCAGCGCGTCGGCGCTGACCGCTTTGGTGATCACCGAGCCGGAGCCGGTATAGGCCCCCGCCCCAATCTTCACCGGCGCCACCAGGGCCGAGTTGGAGCCGATGAAGGCGCCCTCGCCCACATGGGTCTCCCATTTGTCGAAGCCGTCGTAGTTGCAGAAGATCGTGCCGGCCCCGATGTTCGCGCCCGCGCCCACTGTGCCGTCGCCCAGATAGCTCAGATGGTTGGCCTTGGCGCCCTTGCCCACCTTGACCTTCTTCACCTCGACGAAGTTGCCGATATGGGCCTCCTCGCCGATGTCGGCCCCGGGCCTCAGCCGCGCATAGGGCCCGATGATCGCGCCCGCGCGGACCACGCAGTCCTCCAGGTGGCTGAAGGCCCGGATCGTCACGCCGGTCTCCAGCCGCACGCCGGGCGCGAAGACCACGAACTGCTCCACCGTGACGCCCGGATCGATGCGGGTGTCCCAGGCGAAGTGCACCGTCTCCGGCGCCGGCATCACCACGCCCTCGGCCTGGAAGTGGGCGCGGCGGCGCACCTGAAAGACGTGTTCGGCCTGGGCCAACTGCATGGGCGTGTCGCAGCCCATCACCGCGGTCTCCGGCGCGATGGCCGCCTTGACCAGCGCCTCGTCGGCGGCGGCGATCCCCACGATCTCGGTCAGGTAGTACTCGCCCTTGGCGTTGTTGTTCGAGGTGCGGTCGAGCCAGCCGAACAGCTTGGTCTTCTCCGCGCAGAGCATGCCGGCGTAGCAGGCCTTCACCGCCAGCTGCTCCGGCGTCGCCTCCTTGGGCTCGATGATCCGGATCACGTGGCCGTCCGCGCCGCGGATCAGCCGCCCGTACAGCAGGGCGTCGTGCGGCTCGAAGCCCAGCAGGGCCAGCTGCACCCCGTCCTTCCGCATGGCGAACAGCGGCTCCAGGTCGTGCGGCGTGAGCAGCGGGCAGTCGGCGTTGGTCACCAGCACGTCGCCCTGGAAGTCGGCCAGCGCGTCCCGCGCCGCCAGCACCGCGTGGCCGGTGCCCTGCGGCGGGTCCTGGACAGCCACCGCCCCCTTGCCGAGCCGCTTCTCCACCAGATCGCGCACCGCCCCACCGCCAGCGCCCACCACCACCACGATCCGCTCGCAGCCGGTGGCCTCGACCGTGTCGATCACCCGCTCCAGCAGCGTGCGCCCGCCCACCTTGTGCAGCACCTTGGGCAGCGGCGATTTCATCCGTGTGCCCTGTCCGGCGGCGAGGATTACGGCAGCGCGGGCTGTCATCGTAGGCGCGTCCTTCCGAACCGAGTCTCGTTTCGTCGCCATGAGGCTTACCAAGCCTTGTGGCCGGGCGCGAGAAGGGGCTAGCGTCCGCGCACATTCGGGGAGCTTTTCATGAATCACCGCGCGCGTGTCGCCGCCCTTCTGTCCGCCTGCGCCGTGTGCGCCTTTACGCCCGCCCTGGCCGCTTCGCCGGCGCCGATGAGCCAGAAGGAGCTCGAGGCCAAGTTCGACGCCCAGATCGATCCCGCCGAGATGGGCGGCTGGCTGAAGCTCCTGGCCGCCGAACCCAACCACGTTGGGTCAGCGCACGACAAATCAAACGCCGAATGGATCGCCGCCCAGCTCAAGGCCTGGGGCTGGGACGCCAAGATCGAGACCTTCGAGGTCCTCTACCCCACCCCGATCAGCGAGGCCCTGGAGCTGACCGCCGGCCCCGGCGCGGGCTTCAAGGCCACGCTCACCGAACCGCCCGTCCCCGGCGACCAGCCGACCTACACCAAGGACGCCCTGCCGGCCTACGTGGCCTTCCAGGGCGACGGCGACGTCACCGCGCCCCTGGTCTACGTCAACTACGGCATGCCCGAGGACTATCTGGCCCTGGAGAAGATGGGCATCAGCGTGAAGGGCAAGATCACCATCGCCCGCTACGGCGGCGGCTGGCGCGGCCTGAAGCCCCTGCTCTCCCAGATGCACGGCGCCGCCGGCTCGATCATCTATTCCGACCCCAAGGACGACGGCTACGCCACCGACGACGTCTATCCCAAGGGCGCGGCGCGCCCGCCGCACGGCTTCCAGCGCGGCTCGGTGGCCGACATGCCGCTCTATCCCGGCGACCCGCTGACGCCCGGCGTTGGCTCGACCAAGGACGCCAAGCGGATCGACCGCAAGGACGCCGTGACCATCCTGAAGATCCCCTGCCTGCCGATCTCCTACGCCGACGCCCAGGTGCTGCTGAGCTCGCTGGACGGCCCGGTGGCGCCTGCGAACTTCCGCGGCTCGTTGCCGATCACCTACCACGTGGGTGGCTCGGCCACCGGCGGCCAGGTGCACATCGCGGTCAAGTCCGACTGGTCGATGAAGACCCTCTACGACGTGGTCGGCACGCTGAAGGGCAAGGACGCGCCCAACGAGTGGATCGTGCGCGGCAACCACCACGACGGCTGGGTGATGGGCGCGTCGGACCCGCTCTCCGGCCAGGTGGCCCTGCTGGCCGAGGCCAAGGCGCTGGGCGTCCTGGTCAAGGGCGGCTGGCGGCCCAGCCGGACCATCGTCTACACCAGTTGGGACGGCGAGGAGCCGATGCTGCTGGGCTCCACCGAGTGGGCCGAGACCCACGCCGACGAGCTCAAGGCCAAGGCGCTGGTCTACATCAACTCCGACGGCAACGGCCGCGGCTTCTTCCGCGCCGAGGGCAGCCACGCCTTCCAGCACTTCGTCAACCAGGTGGCCGCCGACGTGAAGGACCCGGAGACCGGCGTCTCGGTCCGCGACCGGGCCCGCGCCCGCCTGACGGTCAGCGCCTCCGAACCCGGCGCCAGCGAGGCGGTCCGCGCCGAGGGCAAGATCGTCGCCGATCCCGCCAAGGACATCCCGCTGGCCCCGCTCGGCTCAGGCTCCGACTATTCGGCCTTCCTGCAGCACCTGGGTCTGGCCTCCATCGACTTCGGCTACGGCGGCGAGGGCGAAAGCGGCGGGGTCTATCACTCGCTCTACGACGACTACGAACACCACAGCCGCTTCGTGGATCCGGGCTTCGCCTATGACGCCACGCTCGCCCGCACCGTGGGCCGCGCGGTGATGCGCCTGGCCGACGCCGACCTGCCGGTGCAGCGTTACGGTGACTTCGCCGACACCGTCGGGACCTACCTCGACGAGGTGAAGAAGCTCGCGACCACCAAGAGCGACGAGGCGAAGAACCAGGCCCGCCTGCTGGCCGGCAACGCCTATGCGCTCGCCGCCGACCCCACCAAGCCGCACGCCAACCCAGCCCCGCTCGCCCAGTCGCCGGCGATCAACTTCGCCGCCCTGGAGAGCGCGGTCGCCAAGCTGAAGTCCAGCGCCGCGGCCTTCGATACGGCGCTCGCCGCCAAGGGCGGCGGCCTCTCCAAGGCCCAGAAGGCCAAGCTCGACGCGGTTATCCGGCCCCTCGACCAGACCCTGCTCCGGCCGGAAGGCCTGCCCGGCCGCGGCTGGTACATGAACATGGTCTACGCGCCGGGCCGCTTCACCGGCTATGGCGCCAAGACCCTGCCCGGCGTGCGCGAGGCCCTGGAGGAACGCCGCTTCGACGACGCCCAGAAGTATGTCGGCATCACCAGCCTGGCGCTCGGCGCCTACGCCGGCGAACTCGACAAGGCGACCGCGATCGTGAATGGCGGCTAATCCCCTCGCCGGCGCGGTGATCGCCTTCGACCTGGACGGCACCCTGGTCGACACCGCGCCGGACCTGATCGGCACGCTGAACGTCCTGCTTGGCGAAGAAGGCCTGGCGCCCCTGGCCCTGGCCGACGCCCGCCCGTTCATCGGCCGCGGCGCCCGCTGGATGATCGAGCGCGGCTTCCTGGCGGCCGGCGCCCACCTGACCGCCCCGCGCCACGACGCCCTGTTCGCGCGCTTCCTGGTCCACTACGAGGCCCACATCGCCGACCAGAGCCGGCCCTTCCCCGGCTGCGTGGCCGCCCTGGAGGCGCTGAAGGCCGAGGGCGCGCGCCTGGCGGTCTGCACCAACAAGCTCACCGGCCTCTCGACGACCCTGCTGGACGCCCTCGACCTGACCCGCCTGTTCGACGCGGTGATCGGCGCCGACGCCGCGCCCGCCATCAAGCCCGACCCGCGCCACCTGCTCACCGCCGTCGCCGCGGCCGGCGGATCGCCCGAGCGCGCCATCCTGGTGGGCGACGCCGCCACCGACGCCGGCGCGGCCCGCGCCGCCAACGTCCCGCTGATCCTGGTCAGCTTCGGCTACACCGAGACCCCGGCCGCCGATCTGAAGCCGGATATCCTCATCGACCACTACGACGCCCTGCCCGCGGCGTGCCGCCGCCTCCTGGGACCTTGCGAGGCTTAGGGCCGCAGGCTATACGCCCCATCCTTCGCGATGCAGCGGATGCGTAGCTCAGCGGGAGAGCACCTCGTTCACACCGAGGGGGTCACAGGTTCAATCCCTGTCGCATCCACCATCCTTCGCGTGCCAAGCACGCTTCGGATCGGCAAGGCCTCTGCAGCGAAGGATGCCGCGCCATAGCCCGAACGGGCGAAGGCGGGCCTCAGCTCCTATCCCGAGCCCCGCCCCGCCACACGCGCGTCAGCCCAAAGAGCGCCAACCCGACCGCCAGCGCCACACCCAACGCCGGCAGTTCCTTCTGTGCGCCCAGCAAGAGGACGGCGGTGAAGACGACCGCGCTGCCGCCGGCCAGCAGGCTGCGGCCCGGCAGGCGGAACAGGGCCGGCGTCGCCTCCGCCCGCCGCGACAGCCGCCACAGCCCCACGCAGCAGAGAACGTAGCAAACCACCCGCGACGCCGTGGAGAAGGTCAGGTTGCCGAACAGGTCGCCGAAGATCGCAAAGCCGATGGTCAGAACGCTGGAGATCGCGATCGCCACGTGCGGCGTGCGCCAGCGCGGGTGGATCGCGCCCAGGAACGCCGGCGCCTGTCCCTCCTCCGCCAGCGCCAGCAGCATCCGCGGCATGGCCACCATGGTCACCAGGATGGTCCCGACGATCACCGTGATCGCCCCCACCGACACCGCCACCGCGCCCGCCGGTCCGAACAGCGCGCGGCCGACCTCGGCCAGCGGACGGTCGGTGGCCGAGGGGTTGTCCAGAACGCCGGCGCAGACCAGCAGGACGCCGGCATAGGCCGCCGTGGCCGCGCCCACGGCGATGAACAGCGCCCAGGGCACGTCGCGCCGCGGGTTCTGCGCCTCGCCGGCGACCACGCCCGCCCGCTCGAAGCCGGCGTAGGCGAAGATGTAGATCATCATGGCCTGGGCCAGGGTGGCGACAGGCGGCGGCGGGGTGCGCACCGCGAAATGCGCCGGGTGGATGAACGCGACGCCGATCCCCACGAACGCCACCACGAAGGCCACTTTCAGCACGACCATCAGGTTGCTGGTCCTGGCCGATCCGCGCACGCCCAGCAGGGTGATGGTGGTCACCGCCGCGCCGAACGCCAGCATGACGCCGGCCCGCGGCCAGCCGCCGCCCAGCGCGGGGAAGAATCCCGTCAGGTAGCTCAGCAGGAGGTTGGTCAGCGCCGCGTTCGAGAACACCTGGCTGATCCACAGGAGCCAGCCCGCGCAAAACGCCAGCCAGCCCGGCAACGAGCGGCGCGCATAGAGGTAGGGGCCGCCGGTGCCGGTGTAGCGGCTCCCCAGGTCGGCGAAGCACAGGATCAGCGGCAGGATCACCAGGCCGCTCAGGCCCAGCACCGCGAAACTCCAGCCGTGCGCCAGCGCGAAGACTTTCGACGGCCCGGCCATCATGCCCGACCCGACCATGGTGTTGACCAGGATGCCCACCAGGTCGCGGCGGCGCAGCGCCCTGACCAGCGCGGGCGTTTCGATCGGTTGAGCGACCACGGAGGCTCCGCGACTGGCGCCGGCGAGACGGCGCGGCGCGACTCCTCTGCGTCAATGCGCGCCCGGCGCCAACCGGTTCATCGATCGCCGGCGTCCGAACGCCCGCGTTCAGGGGCTGGCGTGCAGCGTCAGCTTCTGCAGCCGCCAGTTCAGCAGCTCGCCCACATAGAGCTCGGTCTCCGTCGGGCAGGCGATGGAATGGATCCAGCCGAACTCCTTGAGCTGCTTGCCCGACCGGCCGAGCCAGCCCAGCACCTTGCCGTCCATGTCGAGCTTGTAGACCCGGCCCGGGAAGGCGTCGGAGACGAACATCACCTGCCGCCCGCCCACCAGGGGCGTGATGCACAGCGCCCAGGGCGCCCCCGGCATCATCGTTCCCGGTCCGCCGCCGTCATAGCCGCTGGGCCCGGTGTTGGGCTTGGGGCCGATGGCGGCGCGCGCGTCGGCGGGGGCCGGCAGGTTGATCTGGATGATCTTCTTGAGATTGCCCTCAGTGTCGAACACCTGGATCCGCCGGTTGCCGCGGTCGGCCACATAGACCTGGTCCTTCGCGTCCACCGCGATGGAATGCAGGGTGTCGAACTGCCCGGGCGCCTTGCCGTAGCTGCCCCAGGACGTCACCCAGTGGCCCTCGGCGTCCACCTTGGCGACGCGGGAATTGACGTAGCCGTCGCTGATGTAGCCCGCCCCGTGGCTGTCCCAGGCGATGTCGGTCACCTGCCGGAACTGGCCGTCGATGGCCGGCAGAGGGGGCCGCGGATGCGCCAGCGGATGCGCGCCCTCGTCGCTGGCCTCGGGCTTGCGGCCGAACACCATGGCCACCCGGCCCGCGGGCGTGAACTTGATGACCATGTCCGAGCCCTTGTCGACGGCCCAGATGTTCCCCTGCGGATCGACGCGCACGCCGTGCGCATAGGACCAGCCGTAGAGCCCCTTGCCGATCTCGCGCACGAACTTGCCGCCCTGATCGAACTCCAGAAGCTGCGCCGCCGCCGCGCCATAGGCCGGGCCGCTGGTCGCCGCGCGCTGGAAGACGAAGATGTGCCGGTCCTTCGGGTTCACCGCCACCCCGGCCACCTCGCCCAGGTACATGTCCTTGGGCAGGTCCAGCGCCTCGCGCCCGTCGAAGGCGATCTCCGGCGCGCTGGTGGAGACGACGGTGGGAACCTCCTGCGCCCGCACGGGCGCGGCCAGGATCAGGGCGGCGCTCGCCGCCGCCAGTACCGTCAGGCGCATGTCGTCCGTCCCCCGCGTGTTCGTTGCGGCCAGTCTGCGCCTGTCCGTCGCCCTCGAACAAGCGCTCGCCGCCGGCGCTTTTTCTTTGACAATCTCCGATTTCTGTGTTCTTGTTTTGTTCTCCTATGGACGCGACCCCGACCCTCGACGGCGACGACGCCATGCTGGGCCGGCTGGCCGAGATGGATCTCGCGCTGGCCGAGAAGCTGCACGCCTGCGCCATGGCCGCCGAAGCGCCGGCGGAGGTCGCCGACCTCGCCCGGAGCTATCAGAGGGTCGCCAGGTCGCTCCGCCAGTCCATCGCGCTTCGGCATCGCATCAGGCGCGACATCGCCCAGGCGGCGCGCGGCGGGCCTTCGCCGGAGGAAACAGCTCGCGTCGAACGGCGCGTGGCGACCGTCCGCAAGGCCGTCACCCGGGTGATCTTCACCGAGACCGAGGGCGAAGCCGCAGACTGGCTCTGTGGCATGCTGGAAGACAGCCTCGACCTGCGCATCCGCCGCGGTCCGGCGGCCGCCGCCTTCCCCCTCGACGAGACCGTCCTGGAGATCTGCGACGACCTGGACCTCGACGCCGAGACCGCGGAGCGCTGGCGAGACTTGCCCGATCCAGCGCCGCCCGCGGCGGCCGCGCCGCCGCCAGTCCTCGAATTCAGCGGGTAGCCGCCGCCTACTGGTTCATCGGCGGCTGATACTGCGCGACGATGTCCACGCGCTCGGCCTCGCGCACCGAGCGGGTGACGTTGAGCCGCGTCAGGATGGCGGCGTCCTTGTGCTCGGTCTTGGCCTTCTCCAGCGCCGAGCGCCAGGTCTGGTTGGCCAGGTTGTCGGTCTCGCCGGCGTAGAGCACCGAGGGGCCCTCCTTGGTGATCTTGGCGATCACGAAGTTGGCGCCGGCCGGTGGCAGGAAGCGCTCCTCTTCCAGCGACGAATAGCGGTAGCGGGCGCCGGACTTGCCGGCGAGCTCATACTGACGGGTCAACACTCTCTCCACCCCTTGGCGACGCGAACTGGGGCCGCCTTCCCGAAGTCGGGACGACGGATCCTCGTGCATGCTTACCCGGGGGATGTGGGCTAAAAATTGGCTCAGCTTCGCCATGACGATCACCTCTGTGCGAGCGGACTGGCCCGAGAAGCCGCGCCGGGATTGGGGGAACAACCGGCGCCGTAAGACGTTCGGCCGTTGCGCCGCCTCTGTTAGGGTCACATCTCCTGAGGGAGGGCGACTCGAAAGTCGTCCCGTCCTGGCATTGGAGCCCGCTTACCTGTGGAGAGACCGGCCCACTTCAGCGTCCGAACGGCCGAAGGCGAGCCCGTCCTGCGCTGTTCGGGCGACTGGACGGCGCAAAATCTGGGCAATGTGACCGAAGAACTGGCCGCGGCGGTGGCGAGCCATCCGGACATCCCGATAGAGATCCGCCGCGTGCGCAGGCTGGACACCGCCGGGGCCTTCGCGCTGATCCGCGCCGTCGGCACGGATTTCGACCTCAAGAAATTCCAGGCCAAGCCCGAGCATCTGCGCCTGCTGGAGCTGGTCGACGGCGCCGTCCATGTGGAGCCCGTAGCGACCCCGCCGGCGCGCGGCTTCCACGAGCTCACCGTGCGCATCGGCAAGGGCGTGTTCAACATCGCCTACGAGTGGATCGACACCCTGGCCTTCCTCGGCCACCTGCTGGTCGTCTTCGCGCGGATGCCGCTCTACCTGTTCACCAACCCCAAGCGCATCCGCTGGGCGGCGATCTTCTCCCTGGCCGAGCGGGCCGGGCTGGACGCCATCCCGATCGTCGCCGTCACCTCGTTCTTCATCGGCGCCGTGGTGGGCCTGCTGGGCGCGAACATGCTGCGCCAGTTCGGCGCCGAGGTGTTCGCCGTCGAGCTGATCGGCATCGCGGTGCTGCGCGAGTTCAACATCATCATCACCGCCGTCCTGCTGGCCGGCCGCTCCGCCTCCAGCTTCGCCGCCGAGCTGGGCTCGATGAAGATGAACCAGGAAATCGACGCCATGCAGGTGATGGGCGTCGACCCCTATGAGGCGCTGGTGCTGCCGCGCATGCTGGCCATGCTGATCACCATCCTGCCGCTGACCTTCGTGGCCACCCTGGCCGGCCTGCTCGGCGGCATGGTGGTGGTCTGGAGCGTGCTCGACCTGGGCCCGACCTTCTTCCTGCAGCGCATCGTCGACAACGTCGGCCTCATCCACTTCGTGGTCGGCATGTCCAAGGCGCCTGTCATGGCGGCGGTGATCGCCGGCATCGGCTGCCGCCAGGGCCTGGAGGTCGGCGGCGACGTGGAATCGCTCGGCCGGCGGGTGACGGCGGCGGTGGTCCACGCCATCTTCGCCATCATCATGCTCGACGCCGCCTTCGCCCTCCTCTTCATGAAGCTGAACGTATGACCGCGGTCGTCGACGAACACGATCTCAGCGACGACGAGCTGCTCGACAACGAGGGCCCGGCGGTGGAGGTGCGCGGCCTGACCTCGGCGTTCGGCGACAACGTCGTGCACAAGGACCTCGACCTCACCGCCGAGCGCGGCGAGGTGCTGGGCGTGGTCGGCGGCTCCGGGGCCGGCAAGTCGGTGCTGCTCAACACCATCATCGGGCTGCGCACCCCGCAGGCGGGCACGGTCAAGGTGTTCGGCCAGGACATCCAGCGCGCCTCGCGGCGCAAGTGGTCGGCGATCGAGCGGCGCTGGGGCGTGCTCTTCCAGCAGGGCGCCCTGTTCTCCAACCTGACGGTGCAGGAGAACGTCGCCGCGCCGATGTTCGAGCACACCAACCTGGCGCGGAAGGAAATCTACCAGCTCGCCGATCTGAAGATCGCCCTGGTGGGCCTGCCGGCCAACGCCGGCGGACTGAAGCCCTCGGAGCTCTCCGGCGGCATGCGCAAGCGCGCGGGCCTGGCGCGCGCCCTGGCCATGGATCCGGAGCTGCTGTTCCTCGACGAGCCCACCGCCGGCCTCGACCCGATCAGCGCGGCGGCCTTCGATGTGCTGATCAAGGACCTTTCGGACAGCCTGGACCTTACGGTCTTCATGATCACTCACGACCTCGACACCCTCTACGAGATCACCGACCGCGTCGCGGTCATCGCCGACAAGCACGTCGTCGCCACGGCGCCGGTGCGCGAACTCGAACATGCGGATCACCCCTGGATCCGCGAATATTTCCTGGGGCCGCGCGGCCGAGCCGCGTCCAGGTCCAAGGCGGAGACGAAGGCCTGATGGAAAAGAACGCCAACTACGCCCTGGTGGGCCTCTCGTCGCTGATCCTGTTCATCGGCCTGGTGATCTTCATCGTCTGGCTGGCCCGGTTCAAATTCTCCCAGGAGTACGATCTCTACGACATCGTCTTCCAGGGACCGGTCCGCGGCCTGAACCAGGGCGGCGAAGTCCACTTCAACGGCATCAAGGTGGGCGAGGTGACCCGCATCGCGCTGGACCGCACCAACCCGGCCCGGGTGATCGCCCGCGCCCGCGTGACCTCCGACGTGCCGATCCGCGAAGACAGCTACGCCACCCTCGAGCCGCAGGGCATCACCGGGGTCAACTATGTGCAGATCACCTCGGGCACGCCCTCCAAGCCGCTGCTGAAGGTCACCGAGCAGGCCAAGTGCAAGTCCAACGGCCTGTCGCAGTGCATCCCGATCCTGAAGAGCCAGCGCAGCGCCCTCTCCGACCTGCTGGAGGGCGGCGGCACGGTGCTGACCCGCACCATCGAGGCGCTGGACCGCGTGAACCGCGTGCTCTCCGACCAGAACATCAAGACCTTCTCGGCGACCTTGAGCGACGCCCAGGCGGTCACCGCCGAACTGCGCGAGCGCAAGGAGATCATTGGCGACGCCCAGAAGCTGATCCAGGACCTCGACACGGCGACGCAGAACGCCGACGGCATCCTGAAGTCGACCCAGGGCCTGATCGATGGCGACGGCAAGCGTAGCCTGAAGAACATCGCCGACGCCTCGGCCGAGGCCAAGGACGCCGCCCACGACCTGAAGGGCATGATCGACAAGCTGCAGGGCCCGACGTCCGACTTCGCCAACAACGGCCTGCCGCAGATCACCTCCGCCGTGGTCGAACTGCAGCGCGCGGCCGAGTCCCTGCAGCGGCTGGTCAACGAGATCCAGCGAAGCCCGACCGGCGCGCTCGGCAAGGCGCCCGCCGAAGAAGTGAAGGTGAAGCCATGATCCGCCCCCTGCTCCGCCTCGCCGCTGTCGGCCTGTGCGCCGTGGCCTTGTCGGGCTGCATCTCCCTGCTGCCGAAGTCGAAGCCGGCCCAGCTCTACAGCCTGGCCGAGCTCTCGCCGAACGCGCCGCCGGCCGAGGTCCAGCGCGGCGCCGTCGCGGTGTTCCGCACCAACGGCAAGTTCCAGGAAGAAGCCGCCGACGACCGCATCCTGACGATCAGCAGCGGCAAGGTCGCCTACATCGCCGAGAGCCGCTGGGTGGCGCCGGCCCAGGTGCTGTTCGACCAGGCGGTGAGCAAGGCCTTCGACGCCAGTCCGGTGCGCCTGCTCGACCGTGGTCAGCAGGGGCGCGCCGCTTACGCCCTTCGCCTCGACGTCCGCAACTTCGAGGCCCGCTACGCCTCCGGGCCCAACGCCCCGCCGCTGGTGGTGGTCAACCTGCACGCCGCCCTCACCCGCGTCGACCAGTCGAGCGTCGGAGAGAAGGACTTCGAGGTCAGGGCGCTGGCCACCAGCAACCGGGTCGGCGCGATCGTCGAAGCCTACGACAAGGCGTTGAGCAAGGCGCTGGGCCAGCTGGTCGCCTGGACCCAGGCCAGCGCGACCTAGAGGACTTCGAGGCCGGCGATCCGCTTGGCGGCGGTCACGGTGTTCTGCAGCAGGACGGCCACGGTCATGGGGCCCACGCCGCCGGGCGCGGGCGTGATCCAGCCGGCGACCTTGCTGGCTTCCTTGAAGTCCACGTCGCCGACCACCTTGGTCCGGCCCTCGGCGGCCTTCACCGGATCGTCGAAGGGCACGCGATTGATGCCCACGTCGATCACCGCGGCGCCCGGCTTGATCCAGTCGCCCTTGATCATCCGCTGACGGCCGACGGCGGCCACCAGCACATCGGCGCCGCGGCAGACCGCGGGCAGATCGCGCGTCCGCGAATGCGCGATCGTCACCGTGCAGTCGGCCTGCAGCAGTAACTGCGCCACCGGCCGGCCCACCAGCATCGAGCGGCCGACCACCACCGCGTTCAGGCCCCGAAGCTCGCCCACCGTCTCGCGCAGCAGGATCAGGCAGCCGCTCGGCGTGCAGGGATAGAGCCCCGGCAGGCCGCTCGCCAGGCGCCCGGCGCTGACCATGGTCAGGCCGTCGACGTCCTTTTCCGGGTTCAGCAGCGCCAAGACCGGCCGCTCGTCCAGGTGCGCCGGCAGCGGCAGCTGCACCAGGATGCCGTGGATCTTGGGGTCGTCGTTCAGCTCAGCCACCAGCCGCAGCAGCTCGTCCTCGGTGGTGTCGCCCGCCAACCGGTGGGTCACCGAATGCATGCCCGCGGCCAGCGACTGCTCGCCCTTGGATCGGACGTAGATCTGGCTGGCCGGATCGTCGCCCACCAGCACCACCGCCAGCCCCGGCTGCAGGCCGTGCTTGGCCTTCAGCTCGGCGACCTCCGCGGCCACCTGCGCGCGCAGGCGCTCGGCGTAGATCTTGCCGTCGATGATCTTGGCGCCCGTCGGGGCCGTCGCGTCGGACATGGCGATTCCTGGAGTTCGCGCCCCGACTAGCCCGTCGCGGCCCCGCGCGCAAACCGCCGCAGCCACCGCGCCATGGCCCAGGCATGCGACTCCCGATCGAGCCGCATCAGCGCTTCCTGCGGCGCCATCCAGACCAGCTCGTGGTCGTCCTCGATCTTCAGCTCCGGCGCCTCGGCCATCAGCCGCGCGGCGAAGAAGGCGCCGCGGGTGTTCACGCTGTCGCCGGCCGGGTCGACGAAGTAGTGGTCGGCCGCCGCGAACGGCTCGCCCTCCACGGCGACCTTCAACCCCGCCTCCTCGCCGCACTCGCGAATGGCGGCGTCCGCGGCGGTCTCGCCCGCATCGATGCCGCCGCCCGGCAGGTCCAGGCGGCTCCCGCCGGCGAAGGTCACCCGGACCGTGGCGATCTGGCCGTTATGCGCAACGATCACGAAGGCCGCGGGCCGGTCGGGGTAGCCGCGCCCGGGCTGGGGCTCTCCGAACTGCGGGACCGCGATCAGTTGATCACCCTTAGCGCGTTGTAGGGTTCGACCTTGCCGGAGACCACATCGCCCACGGCGACCGGCCGGTAGCCGACCGTGAAGTTCGGGCTGGCCCGCCAGGCCTCGACGATCAGGTTTCGCGTCTCGGCTGCGCCTTCCGCAAGCCGGGCGGCCGTGAACGCGATCATGCGCTGATCGCCGTCCCTCAAGGCGCCCTCCTTCTGCAGCTGGTAGAGCGGCTCAACCTGCTTCCCGGTGGCGGTGAGATAGCCCACCACCTCCTGCTCCACCGCGCAGGCGCACACGGCCAACGGCGCCATCTGCGCCTCGACCAGGGGCAGTGACAGGTTGTGGGTGACGAACTCGCTCTCGAACGGCGCGTGAATCTTGGCCTGGGTGTAGCCGTTGGGGTTCGGGAAATCGCCCCAGCCGTTGAAGTGCGGCGACGCATGCAGGGGCTGGCTGCCGTCGCCGGCGTAGTGGGCCAGTTCGCCCACATGGATCAGGATCAGCGCCTCGCGCCGGCGCCGTTCCGCGTCGTAGTAGGCTCGGTGCTCCGTCCAGGCCGGATTGGCCTGAGCCGCGACGATGACGCGCCACGTGGCGAAGTCCTTCGCGAGGATCTGCCAGCGCTCGATGATCGAATAGGGCAGATAGCCCGCCTTCCAGCTGTCGAGGCCGAACGGCTGCAACGCCTTCTCATAGAGGTCGCGGGTGGGCGGCAGCGCGCTCAGCAACGGCCCGCCCAGCACCTTGCCGTTTTCGTCGAGGTCCACGAAATGGCCCGACTGCATTTCCAGGTCATGCTCCTTGCCCGAACCTTTGCTGTTGTCGGGCTCCAGGGCGTATTCGCCGATGTCGTCGCTGGCCTGTGGGGTGCGCAGGAAGGCCGGCAGGTCGGCCGGCAAGGCGCGCGCCGCCGCCTGTCCGATGAACCGGTGCCCCGTCCCGCCCCAGGCTGCGACCCCGCTGGGTGCGCCCAGACCTAAGGCCACGACGGAGGCGAGCAGGACGGTGAGGCGCTTCATGCCTCCGGTTTGTCGGCTCGCCGTGTCGAAGGCAAGGCCTCAGTCGGTGATGTTCAGCGCCGCTTCCACCCGCGCCACCCAGGCCTTCACCTTCGGATAGCCGGCCAGGTCAAAGCCGCCCTCGTGGGCCATGCGCGTGTAGGCGACCAGCGCCACGTCGGCGAGGCTCACGCGCCCGCCGACCAGGAAGCCGTCCTGGCCCAGACCGTCCTCCATCCGCTGCAGCGCGCCGTTGCCACGCTCCACCAGCCGCGGCTCCAGGTCGGCCACCGGCTTGCCTTGGTATTTCACCTGGAAGCGGGCGACGGCGACGTAGGGCTCGTGGCTGTACTGCTCCCAGAACATCCACTCCAGCATCTTGGCCCGGTCGTAGGCGTCGGCCGGAATCAGCGCCGAGCCCTCGGCCAGGTGCAGGATGATGGCGTTGGACTGCGCCAGAGGGCGGCCGTCATCGAACACCACAGCGGGCACCTGGCCGGCCGGATTCATCGCCAAGAAGTCGGACGTACGGCTCTCGCCGACCATGATATCGGTCTCGATCCAGTCGTAGGCGAGTCCCAGAAGATCGGCGACCCACTTCACCTTCAGGCAGTTGCCGGAGATGGAATCCCCATAGATTTTCATGACGCCTCCTGAAAGCTGCGCCGCGATGCATCGGGCCGTCCGCCCCGGAGCACAAGCGATGCTGTCTGCGGGGGACTGATAGATTAACTGACAGGGTTAAGGCTGCGACGCCAGCCGGGGTTGTCGCCATTCGCCCAGGCGGCTAAGAGTCCGGCCGCACCAGTTCAACGACGAAGGAGGCGCCGTCCATGCGACACCGCCTCGCCGCCCTGGCGATTATTCCCCTGTTCTTCCTCGCGCCCAGCGCCCAAGCCGCGTCCAGCGACACGGCCAGCGATCTGATCGCCTCCACCGACAAAGTGGGCGACCTGATCATGTCGGTGATCACCGGCGCGCTGCCCTCTGGGCCTGGCTGGAACCTCAAGGCGACGCTGTATCATGCAGGCGCCAAGGGCGTGGGAGCTCTGGATTCCCTGGGCTGCAAGGTCGTCGCCATGCGCACGGTCGCCGTGGACCGCCGCCTGATCGCTCCGCGCAGCGTGCTGTTCATCAAGGAAACCGTCGGCCTGAAGATGCCCGACGGCTCGGCCCACGACGGCTACTGGTACGCCTCCGACGTCGGCAGCGCGATCAAGGGCCAGCGGATCGACCTCTACACCGGCGCCGGCGCCCACTCGATGGCCCCGGCCAAGACGCTGAACCTGGCGAGCCTCACGGCCGTCAAGGTCGGCGACTTCAAGGGCTGCCCGCCCAACTGACGGGCTACGGCCGCCCGCAAATCTCCCCGGACGACGCTGCCGCCACATCTCGCGGCGGGCTTCAATTTGTCCGGAGAACTCGATGATCGATAAGCCGAATTTCTTCATCCTCACCGGCGGGCCAGGGGTCGGCAAAACCACGACCCTGCGCCACCTCGAAGCGCTCGGCGAGCGCGTCGTCGAGGAGACCGCCCGCGCCGTTATCCGCGAGCAGGTCGCCAGCGGCGGCCAGGCCCTGCCCTGGGCCGACCCCAAGCTCTTCTGCGACCTCTGCGCCGCCCGCGACATCGCGGTTTTCGAGGCCCTGGCCGCCGAAACCGGCCGCATCTTCTTCGACCGGGGCCTGACCGATTCCTGGCGCGCGCAGGGCGTGGCGCCCTCGCCCGCGCTGGCCGAGGCCGTGCGCACGCGCCGCTACAACCGCCGGGTCTTCGTCTTCCCGCCCTGGCGGGAGATCTACGAGACCGACGCCGAGCGGAAGCAGGACTGGGCGGAGGCCGAGGCCACCTTTCCCCGCATCCTCTCGGGGTTCAAAGAGATGGGCTATGAGCCGGTCGTCGTGCCCCAGGCCAGCGTCGAGGACCGCGCGGCCTTCGTCCTCGAACGCGCCGTAGGCTGAGACTTGCGCGTGGATCGGCGGCGGCTAGGTTCCGCGACATGACGCTAGAGATGATCATCAGCCTCCTCAGGACAGACACGGCGAGGACCATCAGCATCGGCCTGTTCGCGATCGGCCTGGCGATCACCCTGGCCTACGTCTACCTGGTCCGGCGTCTGTCCAAGGACGTGAAGACCATGCCCCGCAGCCTGGTGGTGCTGGTCAGCATCGGCTCGCTGGTCGAATCGATCGGCATCGTCGGCTTCATGCTCGGCGGCGGCTTCCGCCACTAGCGCGGCCCGAGCGCCCTTGATTCCTGCGCCATAGCACGGCCCACTGGCCGCCTCAGGCAGCCTCGGGGGGCGGGTGACCCATCTGGATATCGACAGCGGCGCGAGCACCCTGGTCGGGGTCACGGCCGGCGCCCTGCTGGCGACCTTGGGCGGGCTGCTGGCCGGCCAGTTCGAGCATCACCTGCGCCGGCTGGAGCGCGAGAAGAGCGCCGCCCTGCTGTTCGGCGAGATCCTGGCGGCGCTGCGGCTGATCCTGCGGCTGGCCCAGGACGCGCACGGCCGAGGCGATCCCTTCGGGCCGATCACCCTGCGCATCCTGCGTGCGGCGCAGCGCGAGACCCAGATCTACGACCGCAACCGCGAAACCTTGTTCGACGTGCGCGACCCGGCGCTTCGCGCCCGCACGCACCTCTTGCTGCTGCAAGTGGGTCTGACCCTCGACAGCATCTTCGAGGCCATCAGCGCCCTTGAGGAGGCTCCGCGGGCGAAGGCCGCAGCGGCGGACCGGACGGCGGCTGCGGTCGCCAGCCGGGACGGCAGCTTCGCCTTCCTGATGGATTTCCGGCCGGAACTGCCCGAGCTGATCGAGAAGTACGAGAAGATCGCCAAGCAGAGCTTCGACGCGCACGACCTGGTCCTGCAGGGGCCACGGGCTCAGGCCGAGCCGGCGGCCGTCTGAGCGGCCTCAGGTTTCGACGAAGGCGCGTTCCAGCACGAAGTCGCCGGGCGCGGCGATCGAGCCCTCCTCGTAGCCGAGGTCGATCAGCTGTTGCTTCAGATCGGCCAGCACCGAGGGGCCGCCACACAACATCACCCGGTCCACCGCCGGATCGAAGGGCGGGAAGCCGAGGTCGCTGAACAGCTGGCCGGATGCGATCAGGTCAGTGATCCGGCCCCTGGTCTTGAAGTCCTCGCGCGTGACCGTCGGATAGTAATGCAGCTTGCCGCCGATCAGCTCGCCCAGCACCTCGTCGTTGGGCAGCTCGTCGGCCAGCAGGTCGCGGTAGTTCAGGTCGGCCACCTCGCGCACGGTGTGCGTGACGATGACGTCCTCGAACCGCTCATAGACATCCGGATCGCGGGCCAGGGAGAGCCACGGGGCCAGGCCCGTGCCGGTGCCCAGCATCCACAGCCGCTTGCCGGGCTTCAGGCCGTCTAGCACCAGGGTGCCGGTGGGCTTGCGGCCGATCAGCACCTCGTCGCCCACCTTGATGTTCTGCAGGCGGGAGGTCAGCGGGCCGTCGGCGACCTTGATCGAGTAGAACTCCAGCTCGTCGTGCCAGGCGGGCGAGGCGATGGAATAGGCGCGCACCAGCGGCTTGCCGTCCTCCTTGGTCAGCCCGACCATCACGAACTGGCCGCTGGAGAAGCGCAGCGACGGATCGCGCGTCGTGCGGAACGAGAACAGGCTCTCGGTCCAGTGTTGGACCCAGGTCACCGTCTCGACGAAGAAGGCGCCGCCAGCCTTCACAGGGGCCGGCGCTGGCGCGAGGGAAATGTCATTCATCGGGGTTTCTACGCTCTGACTGTCGGCGTCAAATATCGCCGCCGACGTTTTCGATCGTGCCCGGCGCGCGGGCGACATGGATGCCGCACTCGGTCTTGTCCTGGCCCGCCCAGCGGCCGGCGCGGACGTCCTGGCCCTCTTCCACGGGATTGGTGCAGGGCCAGCAGCCGATCGAGGGGAAGCCCTGGGCGACCAGCGGGTGGGCCGGAAGGTCGTACTCGGCCGCATAGGCGTCGAGGTCGGCCTTGGTCCAGTTGGCCAGGGGATTGAACTTGAGCTGGCCGTTGTCGGCCTGCTCGACGACCGGCAGGGATAGGCGGGCGCCGCCGTGGAAGCGCTTGCGGCCAGTAATCCAGGCGCCGAACTCGGTGAGCGCCCGGTCGAGGGGCAGCACCTTGCGGATGTGGCAGCAGGCATCGGTGTCGGTCTGCCAGAGCTTGGCTTCCGGGTCGCCGGTGGCCAGGTCCTGATACATGGGGCGCAGGTCGCGCACGCCGGTCAGGCCCAGCTTCGTCGCGAGCTGGCGGCGGTAGTCCAGGGTCTGGCCGAACAACATGCCGGTATCCAGGAACAGCACCGGCATATCGGGCTTCACCTTGGAGATCAGGTGCAGCAGCACCGCCGATTCCGCCCCGAAGGACGAGACCAGCGCCAGCTTGTCGCCGTATTCGGCGACGGCGGCCTCGATGATGGTGCGCGGGTGGGCATGGCGCAGTTCGGCATCCAGGCGCGCGGCGCGCGTCTCGGCCACCGCCGGATGAAAGGTGCTGTCGTAGGCCACACTCATTCTCCCCGCTCCGCATAGGCCGCGGGGCGGCCATCGTCAGAGCGTTGGTACGCGTGACGGAAGCGATGGGCGGCCCTTTCCCACACTTCCACGGTCGAGCCGTCCGCCGGCTCGAAGGCGTCGAAACCGCAGCGGACCATGAAGCCCGCCTGCTCGCGCAGCACGTCGCCGATGGCGCGCACCTCGCCCTTGAAATTGAACCGCTCGCGCAGCAGCCGCGCGGAGGTGTAGGCCCGGCCGTCGCCGAACTTCGGGAAGGCCAGGGCCACCACCGAGATCCGCGGCAGGTCATAGGCCAGCGCCTCGACCTCCTCGTGGCTCTCCAGCCGCACGCCGACCGAACGGCCCTCGCCAAGCAGCCCCTCGCCTTCCGTCTGGAAGCGGGTGAGCGAGATGATCACGTCGCCCGGCGGCACACCTTCGTCGTCGGCGACTGCGGTGAACGGGTCCTCGGCCAGGGCATAGCCGCCGTCATGCAGCCTAATCAGCGTTGGCATAGACCGCCTCCTTGAACGGGGCGACGCCGGTGCGCCGGAAGGTGTCCAGGAAGCGCTCGCCGTCGTGGCGTTCGCGCAGATAGGTCTCGACCAGGGTGTCCACGGCGTCGGCCACGCGGTTGTAGGGCAGCGCCGGACCCAGCGCCGTGCCGACCGCGGCGTCTTCTGCGCCCGAGCCGCCAAGGGTGAGCTGGTAGAACTCCTCGCCCTTCTTATCGACGCCCAGGATGCCGATGTGGCCCACGTGGTGGTGGCCGCAGGCGTTGATGCAGCCGCTGATCTTGATCTTCAGCTCGCCCACCTTCTCGGCGAGGTCTGGATCGGCGAACTTCTCGGCGATGTTCTGGGCGACCGAGATCGCCCGGGCGTTGGCGAGTGCGCAGTAGTCGAGGCCCGGGCAGGCGATGATGTCGCTGACCAGGTTCATGTTGGGCGTCGCCAGGCCCGCTGCGTCCAGCGCCGCCCAGACCGCCGGGACGTCGTCCAGCTTCAGATGCGGCAGCACGATGTTCTGCTCGTGGGTGACCCGGATGTCGTCCTGGCCGTAGCGTTCTGCGAGGTCGGCGATGACCTCCATCTGCTCGGCCGTGGCGTCGCCGGGCGTCGCGCCGATCGCCTTCAGCGAAATCTCGACGATGCTGTAGCCGGCCACCTTGTGGGGCTTCAGGTTGTTGCGGGCGAAGCGCGCGAAGGCCGGCGTCTTGGCGCGGGCCGCTTCCAGCGTTTCAGACACCGTCGGCAGGGTCTCGAAGGTCTTGGGCGCGAAGGCGCCGCGGATGCGGGCGAGCTCGGTGTCCGGCAGGTCCGACGCCGTCCCGCTCTTCTCCCACTCGGCCTCGACCTGGCTGGCGAACTCGTCGCGGCCCAGCGCGTTCACCAGCACCTTGATGCGAGCCTTGTGGATGTTGTCGCGGCGGCCGTGGCGATTGTAGACCCGAAGGATCGCCTCCAGGTACGAGAGTAGCCGCGTGGCCGGCAGGAACTGGCGCACCGTCTGGGCGATGTAGGGCATCCGGCCGAGGCCGCCGCCGACCATGACCTCGAACCCCAGCGAGCCGTCGCGGGCGCGCTTCAGATGCAGGCCGATGTCGTGGGTCTTGGCCGCGGTGCGGTCCTTGGGCGAGGCGGTGACCGCGATCTTGAACTTGCGTGGCAGCCAGGAGAATTCCGGATGCACGCTGGACCACTGGCGGATCGCCTCGGCCCACACGCGCGGGTCATCGATCTCTTCGGCTGTGGCGCCGGCGTAGGGGTCGGCCGAGACATTGCGGATGCAGTTGCCGCTGGTCTGCAGGGCATGCATGTCGACGCTGGCCAGGTGGTCCAGGATGTCCGGCGTGTCGGCCAGCTTGATCCAGTGGAGCTGCAGGTTGGTCCGCGTGGTGAAGTGGCCGTAGCCCTTGTCGTAGGTGCGCGAGATCCAGGCGAGCTTGCGAAGCTGGGTCGGGTTCACGGCGCCATAGGGAATGGCGATCCGCAGCATGTAGGCGTGAAGCTGCAGATAGAGCCCGTTCCTCAGGCGCAGCGGCTTGAACTGCTCCTCGTTGAGCTCGCCGGCCAGGCGGCGGACGACCTGGCCGCGGAACTCGGCGCTGCGGTCGGCCAGGAAGTCTTTGTCGATGGCGTCGTAACGGTACATGGCGCCCTACTTTCGCTTGATCAGGTCGACGCGGCCGGTGGAGCGGGCCGCGCCATGGGCATGCAGCAGGGCCTGGATGGCGGCGCCGCCCTCGACCTGCTTGCCGTGGTTGAGATTGCTGGGGCCGAGCGCGCGGATGCGCTCGCGGTAGCTGACCGGCGCCCAGAGGCCCTCGGATTCGGTGAGGTCGATCAGGTAGGGCTCGACCACCGTGGTGATCTGGGTCTTGGCGTGGCCCTCGGCCGCCTCGCCGGCCTCATCGTCGTTGGCGAACAGCTCGGCGTCGCCGAACCGCTCCACCCACTGGCCCTTGCGCCAGAACACGACCTCGCCATCGATCAGGCGGTTGGCGGTCAAGGCTCTCATGCCCGGGCCTCCAGCAGGGTTTCGATCGCGTCGCGACCTTCGCCGGCCCGGGCCAGCGCCATGGCCTCGCCGACGATCAGCAGCGCGGGGCCGCTCAGCGACGCGGCGGCCTCGGCCAGTCCGGACAGGGTGGTGACCAGGCGCCACTCGTCGGCGCGGCTGGCGTTCTCCACGATCAGGGCCGGGGTCGAACCCGCCCGGCCAGCGGCCAGCAGGCGCGCGGCGATCGGGGCGGCCTGCGACAGGCCCATGTAGATGACAACGGTCTGGTTGGCCTTGGCGAGGCTCTCCCAGTCCAGGTCGGGCTCGGCGCCGCTCGACGCGTGGCCGGTGACGAAGGTGACCGCCTGGGCCGAGCCGCGATGGGTGAGCGGCGCGCCCGCCGACGCGCCCGCGGCCAGGGCCGCGGTGACGCCGGGAACGATCTGGCATTCGACGCCGGCCGCGCGGCAGGCTTCCAGTTCCTCGCCTCCGCGGCCGAAGATGAAGGGGTCGCCGCCCTTCAGCCGCACGACCTTCAGGCCGTCCAGGGCGAAGGCGACGAGCATCCGGTTGATCTCGTCCTGGCTGTAGGAGTGGCGCGACTTGCGCTTGGCGACGCTGATCCGGCGCGCCTGCGCAGGCGCCAGCTCGAGGATTTCGTCGGAGACCAGGCCGTCGTGCACCACGACATCGGCGATCTGGAGAACCTTCAGCGCCTTGATGGTCAGAAGGTCCGGATCACCCGGGCCGGCGCCCACGAGCCACACCGCGCCGGTGTGGTCGCGGGTCGAGGCGCCGCCCCCCAGGACCACCAGCCCGCCACCGCGCCTTGACCTCGTCTGTCCCTGCGCCATGATAGTTTCTCTAAAGCCTCGCTACTCAGAAGTCAGAACGGGGCGGACTGTCGCCCGCCCCGCCTATGTCCACCGATGAAAAGGGCCGATACACCGCCGGACGCTTGCAATTAGGTGTCGGGGCGCCCAATTCGCAAGCCAAGGACTTCTGCCGGGGTTGTCAGGAATTCTATGGAAAGACCGACGGAACGCAGACGCTTGCCGCCCTTGAACGCGCTTCGCGCCTTCGAGGCTGCCGCGCGTCACCTGAACTTCAGCCGCGCGGCGGATGAGCTGTCGGTGACCCCGGGCGCGGTGAGCCAGCAGATCCAGAACCTCGAGGACTATGTGGGCGCGGCGCTGTTCAAGCGCACGCCGAAAGGCCTGTTGCTGACTGACGCCGCCCAGACGGCCCTGCCGGCGCTGCGCGAAGCCTTCGACCGGCTGGCCGAGGCCGCCAGCCTGCTCACCGCCGCCGTGGATGGCCGGCGCCTGACGCTGACCGCCCCACCCTCCTTCGCCGCCAAGTGGCTGGTGCCGCGCCTGGGCGCCTTCGAGAAGGCTCATCCGCAGGTCGACGTGTGGCTTTCAGCGGGCATCGAACTCGTCGACCTGACCGCCGGCGAGGTGGACATCGCCATCCGCTACGGCGGCGGCCGCTATCCCGGCCTGGAGATCCGCCGCCTGATGAGCGAGACGGTGATCCCGGTGGCCAGCCCCGAGCACCTGAGCGCCAATCCGCTGACCTCGCCCGACGACCTGGCCAGCCACATCCTGCTGCACGACGGCTCGCCCGACCTCGACGACAGCTGCCCCGACTGGTCCATGTGGCTGGCGGCGCGGGGCCTGAAGGGCGTCGACGGCAACCGCGGGCCGCGCTTCAACCAGTCGAGCCTGGTCATCGAGGCCGCCGTGAACGGCCGCGGCGTCGCCCTGGCCAAGCGCACCCTGGCCCAGGCCGACCTGGAGGCCGGCCGCCTGGTGGCCCCGCTGCAGATCGCCACCGCCGTCGACTTCGCCTACTACCTCGTCCACCCCAAGGCGAAGGGCCGCCTGCCGCAGGTGAAGGCCTTCGTCAGCTGGATCGAGGCCGAGGCCCTGGCGCACGAAGAGGCGCTGCGGGCCATCGACAACGGGGCGGGCATCTAGCATCGACACTGAAGTCAGGACTTTACAATCTGGATTCGCGACTACATACTGAAGTCCGTACTTCACTGTTAGCCTGCGAGACATCCCATGGAACAGCCCGCCGTCGTCCACGACACCTTCATCGTCGAACGCACCTACGCCGCCGCCCGCGCCAAGGTGTTCGGCTTCCTCTCCGATCCCGCCAAGAAGCGCCGTTGGTTCGCCGAGGGCCACGGCCACGACACCGAGCTCTACGAACTGGATTTCCGGGTCGGCGGCGCCGAGCGCACCCGCTACGTCATGGGCGCCAACACGCCCTTCCCCGGCACGGTCCTGGCGACGGAGGGCGTCGTGGCGGACATCGTCGACGGCGTCCGCGTGGTCATCGCCGCGACCATGAGCCTGGGCGAGCGGCGGATCTCCACCGCCATCGTCACCTTCGAGCTGCTCGACAAGGGTGGGGACACGGTGCTGGTCTGCACCCACCAGGCGGCCTTCTACGAAGGCTCCGACGGGCCGCAGATGCGCAAGGGCGGCTGGGAAGCCCTGCTCGACCGCCTGGGCCAGGTTGTGGCGGCCTAGCGATGCAGGTCGCAACCCTCGACGCGGGGCGGGTCTTCGACGCCCTGGGCGACCCGACGCGCCGCGCGATCATCGACCGGCTGAGCCAAGGCCCGCAGTCGGTCTCGCACCTGGCGGGACCGCTCAACATCACGCTCACGGCCGTCTCGCAGCATCTGGCGGTGCTGCAGGCCTGCGGCCTGGCGCGGACCGAGAAGGTCGGCCGGGTGCGCACCTGCCGCATCGAGGAGGCGGGATTCCGCACCGTCGAGCAGTGGATCGCCGAGCACCGCAGCCTCTGGACGCGGCGCCTCGACCGCCTGGGCGACCTGCTGGCGGAGGAGGACTAGGCCCTGCCCTGATAGGCTGCGATCTCGGTCAGCACATCGGCGAGCGTTGCGCGCACGGCGGCCAGGCCATCGGCCCCGTGCGCCTCGCAGTGGGCGCAGATCTCGCCAAGGCCGTTGGCCCCGATGCCGCGCGCCGCGCCCTTGATGGTGTGGACCACGTCGGCCCAATCAGGATTGCCGGCGCTGAGCGCGCCGACCCAGCCCTCGGCCTGCTGACGGAACAGGTCGAGCACCTCGCCGACCACCGCCCGGTCGCCGCCGACGAACCCTTCCAGATAGGCGAAATCCACCGCCCCGCCCTCAGCTTCACCCGCCACTTTGCCCCCTTGCCGCACACGCCTTGCCAAGGCTGCGAATTCGCGTATTTTCCGCGCCCTCGCCGCCGGGGCTCATATTGCCTCAGATACCTCCCCGGTGCGACGGCGGGTGCTTAGCTCAGTTGGTAGAGCAGCTGACTCTTAATCAGCGGGTCGTAGGTTCGAATCCTACAGCACCCACCATTTATCTTCGAAATCTGGTGACTTCCCCTTCCGGGGCCGCAGCGCGCCTGAGGCTAGGCGCGATCGCGCACCCAGACGTCGCGGCCCTGGTCGTCGCGGATCGCGCCGCGGGTCGCCCCGCAGATCGCCATGAAGTCGGGCGTGGCGCTGATCGCCGTGTCGACCCCCAGCGTCCAGTCAAACGCCATGAATTGGCGGTCGCCTTCGAAGAAGATGATGCGGTAGATCATGGACGCCCCCGGACGATTCCCGCGCCAAAGAGACGCGGGCGGCGCCCCCCGGCGCTGAACTCGCCTATGGTAGACGTCACAGCGAAGCTTGTTCATCAACCGGCGTTTCGTCGCGGCGGCGCGCTCATGCGGAGAATGGCCTTGAGGTTGAACATGTTCGGCGGCGTCCCTTCTACGGGGGAGCGAGGGCCGGCCGGTGGGCGGCCGTAGTCGAAATCATCGGTATGCGTGTCATTTGTGATTTCGACGGGACAGTGACCCGGCAGGACACCACCGACTGGGTGCTGGAGCACCTGGCCGATGCGCGGTGGCGAATCCTGCAGGACGACTGGCTGGCCGGCCGGATAGATGGGGCGGAATGCATGCGCGGTCAGGTTGCGCTGATCGGGGGGTCCGACGCTGACCTGAACGCGGTGCTCGACCGCGTCGAACTCGATCCTGGTTTCCCGGATTTCGTGGATTGGGCGGAGGCGGCGGGCATTCCCCTGAGCATCGCCAGCGACGGCGTCGACTACTTCATCGCCCGGATCCTGGCCCGCCATGGCCTGGAACGGCTGCCGGTGACCACCAATCGGCTGTCCGGCGCGCCCGGCGCGCGGCGCCTTCATCATCCCGCCAGGCCCGCGGCCTGTGTGGGCGGTTCAGGCGTCTGCAAGTGCGCCGCCGCCGAGGGGGCTGGCCCAATGGTCTATGTGGGCGACGGGCGCTCGGACTTCTGTGTGTCAGACCGGGCCGACATCCTGTTCGCCAAGGGCGCTCTTGCCGCATACGCGGCCGACCGCGGCCGGCCCTATCATGCCTTTGATACCTTTCACGATGTGAGGCACGCTCTAGCTTTGCTGGCCGACGATCCCAAGGCCATGCTAGGCGAAGCGGCCTCGGTCTGAACAGTTCCGGAGTTCGAGATGTACGACGCCCCCGCCCCCGCCTTGAGCGAAGCCGAGCTTCGTGAGCTGGACGCGCAATACTGTTCGTGGGGCGACACCGTCCACTATGTGGACCAGCCGAAATTCTTCGAGTCCTGCGAGGGCTCGTACATGTTCGACGCCGAGGGCGTGTCCTACCTCGACCTGCAGATGTGGTACTCCACGGTCAACTTCGGATACCGCAATCCGCGATTGAACGCCGCCGCCCAGCGGCAGCTCGACCGCCTGCCGCAGGTGGCCTCCTCGCACCTGCACCGGGAGAAGATCGAGCTCGCGGCCCTGATCGCCCGCGACGTGGAGGCGAAGTTCGGGACCAAGGGCCGGGTGCACTTCAACGTCGGCGGCGCCCAGGCGATCGACGACAGCCTGAAGATCGTGCGCAATTCGTCCGGCGGCCGCACCCGGATGTTCGCCTTCCAGGGCGGCTATCACGGCCGCACCCTGGGCGCGTCCACGATCACCTCGTCCTACCGCTACCGCCGCCGCTTCGGGCACTTCGGCGACACGGCCCACTTCATCGAATTCCCCTACGCCTTCCGCGGCCCGAAGGGCATGACCAAGGAAGAGTACGGCGAGAAGATCGTCGCCGACTTCGCCCGCCTGTTCGAAAGCGACTTCCACGCCGTCTACGACGTGAAGGCCCAGCAGTCCGAGTTCGCCGCCCTCTATGTGGAGCCGCTGCAGGGCACCGGCGGCTACGTCGTCCCGCCGAAGAACTTCTTCAAGGGCATGAAGAAGGTGCTCGACGACCACGGCGTCCTGATGGTCGTCGACGAGGTCCAGATGGGCATGTATCGGACCGGCAAGCTCTGGGCGATCGAGCACTTCGGGGTGAAGCCCGACGTGATGGTGTTCGGCAAGTCGGTGACCAACGGGCTCAACCCCCTGGCCGGCGTCTGGGCGCGCGACGAGTTGATCAATCCGACGGTCTTCCCGCCGGGCTCCACCCATTCCACCTTCAACGCCAATCCCATGGGCACGGCCGTGGCGCTGGAAACCCTGCGCATGGCCTCGGAGGCCGACTATGAGCGCTCGGTCCCGGAGAAGGGCGCCTATTTCCTGGCCGGCCTGCAGGAGCTGCAGAAGCGCTGGCCGCAGATCGGCAACGTGGACGGCCTGGGCCTGGCGCTCCGCTGCGAGCTCTGCGCGAGCGACGGCTTCACGCCCGACAAGGCGCTGATGGACCGGATGGTCGCCGAGGGGCTGAAGGGCGATCTGGACGAGGGCGGCAAGAAGATGGGCCTGATCCTCAACGTCGGCGGCTACTACAAGAACGTCATCACGCTGGCCCCGTCGCTGGACATCTCCACCGAGGAGATCGATCTGGCGCTGCGGCTGATCGACCAGCTGTTGCGGCGCTGCGTGAACCCGTAAGCCCCGCACGATGCGCGCGGCGCTCCTCTGTCTGGATGACGCCTTGATCCGGCAACCGAAATTGACCGCGGAAGTGACGGCGCGGGGCGGAACGTCCGTGGACCTGCGCGACCTGGGACCGGCCTTGCGCCTGTGGAGCCGGCCGCCCGCCTTGGACCGGCTGCGCGCACGCCTCGCCGAGGCCCTGCCCGCCTCGGCCGGGCCCAGTCTGGCCTTCTGCGGCTCGGGCGACTTTCATCACGTGACGCCGATCCTGCTGGAGCGGGCGATCGCCGCGTCCGGCGGCGGGCCCGTCACGGTCCTGCACTTCGACAACCATCCGGACTGGGTGCGCTATGGCGCAGGCGCCCACTGCGGCTCCTGGGTGGCCTGGGCCGCCCGGCTGCCCGGCGTGGCCAAGGTGGTGACCGTGGGCGTGTGCAGCCCGGACATCCGCTGTCCCAGCCCGCGCCGGGCCGACCTCGACCTGCTCAGCGAGGAACGCCTGGAGATGTATGCCTACCGCGACCCCGCGGGCGGCCGCGCCGTCGAGCTCTGTGGCCGCAGTTGGCCGACCATCGCCGAGATGGGTGAGGACGCATTCGCCGAGTTCCTGCCGACCCGGATCGCCACCGAGGCGGTCTATGTGACGATCGACAAGGACGTGCTGCGGGCCGAGGACGCCGCGACCAACTGGGACCAGGGCCAGACCAGCCTGTCCTTCCTGAAGACCCTGCTGGCCGCCGCCCTCAAGGACCACCGGCTGATCGGCGCCGACGTGGTTGGGGACTGGTCGCAGGCCATCTATGGCGGCGGGATGGTCGCGGGCCTGCTGAAGCGCGGTGAGGCCATGCTGGACCAGCCCTGGACGCCGCCGCCGGCCGAGGCCCGCGCGGCCAACGAGGCCGTGAACCTGGAACTGCTGGAGATCATCGGAAGCGTGGGACAGTGACGATCAAGGATCGCAGTTTCCGGGTGCGCGGCGAGGGCAAGCGCGGCGTTTTGCTGCTGCACGGCCTGACCGGCGCCCCGGCCGAGATGAAGGCCGTCGGCCGCGTGCTGCACCGCCAGGGCTTCGACCTCTGTGCGCCGATGCTGGCCGGCCACGGCGGGACCGAGGCCGATCTGCTGAAGACCGACTGGCGCGACTGGGTGGCCTCGGCGCGGACGGCCTACCTCAAGTTCGCCGAGGAGGTGGACGAGGTCTATGTGGCCGGCATCTGCGCCGGGGGCGAGATCGGCCTGGCGCTGGCCGCCGAGTTCCCCGAGATCCGCGGCGCGGCGGCCTATTCGGTGCTGTTCGAGTACGACGGCTGGAACATGCCGAAGATCACCATGGGCGCGCCGGTGATCCAGGCGGTCGCCAACCTGCCCTTGCTGCGGCGTCTGAGCTTCGTCCAGCCGAGCCCCTTCGGCCTGAAGGACGAACGCTTGAGGACCATGGCCGCCCAGGCCCTGCAATCGATGATCCCGGGCGCGTTGGAGCGCATGCCGCTGGGCTGCATGTACCAGCTCTATCGGCTGGCCCGGCATGTGGAGCAGGTCGCGCCGAACATCCGCTGTCCGGTGCTCGTGGTGCACGCCCGGGAGGACGACCTGGCGGACCTGCGCAACGCGCACCGCCTGCGCGCCGCGCTGGGCGGGCCGAGCGAGCTCGTGGTGCTGGAGGACAGCTACCACATGGTCCACGTGGACAACGAGCATGTGAGGGTTGGCGAACTGACGGCGGCGCTGTTCACCGCCGCAGCGCCGGTGACGGCGGCGCCGCGGGCCGTCCATGCCTGAAGCCCGGGTCGTCGGCAGCCTGGCCGATGTGGACCGGGCGGCCTGGGACGGGCTCTTTCCCGGCGTTCCGGAGCGCTACGACTATCTGCTGGCCGTCGAGCGGGCCGGGCTGCCAGACTTCCAATGGCGATATGTGCTGGTCAGCGAGGGCGAGACCCTGCTGGCCGCGGCGCCGGCCTTCCTGACCGCCTATGGGCTTGAGACCACCCTGAGCGGGACACCGCGCAAGATCCTCGAAGGGGCCCGGAGGTTCGTGCCCGGCGGGCTCACCCTGCGGCTGGCCTGCCTCGGATCCCCCTGCACGACGACGGCCGGCCTGGGCTTCGCGCCTGGGGTCGGCGCCGACCTCCAGCCGGCCCTGCTGCGTCAGCTCATCGACGGCTTCGAGCGCGAGGCCGTCGCCGCGCGCTGCGGCCTCTATGCCTCCAAGGATGTGATCGCGCCGGATCGGCCGCTGTGGGACGCCGCCCTGCGCCCGCTGGGCTATCGGCCGATGGCCAGCCTGCCCATCGCCGACCTCGACATCGATTTCACCAGCCTGGACGACTACCTGGGCCGGCTGACCTACAGCGCGCGCAAGGACATGCGCCGCAAGCTGCGCGCCCTGGACCGGCTGCGCGTCGAGATCCGAACCGAGGTGGACGATGTGGCGGACCGCCTCATGGCCTTCTACGAGGCGACCCGGGCCCGCGCCGACATGTCGTTCGAACATCTGACGGCAGACTATTTCCGCGGCGTGCCGCGGTTGATGGGCGAACGCGCGTTCTATGTCCTCTATTTCGAGGGCGATGACCTGGTGGCCGCCAATCTGCTGCTGCAGGACGGCGGGATGCTGCTGGACAAGTATTTCCTGATGGACCCGGCGCGAGGCCGCCGGCTCAACCTCTATTTCCTGAGCTGGTTCACCAACGTGCGACTGTGTCTTGAGCGGGGTTTGGGCTGCTACCGGTCCGGCCAGGCGGCCTACGAGAACAAGCTGCGGCTCGGCAGCCGGCTGACCCGCACCTCGATCTACTTCCGGCACCGCAACGCCGCCCTGAACGGCGTCATGCAGCTCTTCGCGCCTCTGTTCGCGGCCGATCCCACCGCCGACCTTGCGGCATAAAGCTCTACCGGAGCACCGGGCAGTGGATTTACGCGGCCACAGCGCTATATCCCACCGTACGCGTCGCTTGACCCTTCCAGCGCTCAGGTTGAGGTTGCAGGGGTCTGGCGGCGTCCAAAGTGCAGGGTCGCCGCGGGGGCGCTCGGTTCACGGAAGCCAAAGAGCCTAATGCCGCAGATTGTGCCCACCGACGATGAGCTGTTCGACATCATCGCCAAGGAAGCCCTGGTCGACCGGGCGATTCTCAGCCGAGACGCCGCCCTGGAAGACCTCGGGATCGCATCGCTCGATGTGATCAGCGTGCTGTTCGAGGTCGAGGAACGCTTCGGTATCCTCGTCGAGGAGAGCGAATTGACCGACTGCAAGACCTTGGGACAGCTGATGGACAAGCTGAAAGCCCGGGCTGAAGCCGCCGCCTGACGAGCCGGGAGCGCGTGTGAAACGTATCGCCGTAACGGGCCTGGGCGCGGTTTCCGCCCTCGGAGGCTCGATGGAAGAGAACTGGCAGGCGGTGGCCGCCGGCCGGGGCGGCATCGCGCGATGCGTCATGGGCGACTCGCCCTTAGGTCCCGGCGGCCTCGAACTGCCCATGGCCCGTGTGGCCGACGGCTATGACAAGGCGCTGGACGCAGCGATCGGCAAACCCGTCGCCGGCGGTCTCGATCCCTTCGCCCAGTTCGCGCTTGGCCCGGCTCTCGAGGCGATCGAGCAGTCCGGCTTGCGCGACCACCCGGTGCTGAGCGACCGCACCGCGATCATCTTCGGCCATGGCCTGGGCGGCCTGGCGACGCTGGAAACCGGCTACGAGCGGTTCTTCGGCCAGAAGCTCGCCAAGCTGCACCCCTCCACCGTGCCCAAGGTTATGGTCAGCGCGGGTGTGAGCGCCGCCGCCATGGCGTTCGGCATCAAGGGTCCGGTTTTCGCCACCTCCAGCGCCTGCGCCTCCTCGTCCCATGCCATCGCCCAGGGCGCGGCGATGATCATGACCGGCCAGGTGGATGCGGCCATGGTCGGCGGCAGCGAAGCGATCTCCACCGCCGGCTGCGTGCGGGCGTGGGACGCCATCCGCGCCATGTCGCCGGTGACCTGCCGGCCGTTCTCCGCCGACCGCGACGGCATGGTGCTAGGCGAAGGCGGCGCCGTCCTGATGCTCGAGGCCTGGGATCATGCGCAGGCGCGCGGTGCGAAGATCCTTGGCGAGCTGGTCGGCTGGGGCATGTCCTCGGACGCCCATCACATCACCCAGCCCTCACCCGAGGGTCAGGCGCGCGCCATCCGCCAGGCGGTGAGCCATGCGGGCGTCGCCGATCGCGACGACATCCTGATTTCCGCGCACGGCACGGGCACCCCGCTGAACGACGCGGCGGAGACGACGTCGCTGGTGGAGGTGTTCGGCGAACGCGGCCGCGCCCTGCCGGTGATCGCCACCAAGTCCGCCCACGGCCACCTGATCGGCGGTTCGGCCGCCCTGCAGGCGGCGCTGGGCCTGCGCGCCCTGGCCGAGGGCCTGGCGCCGCCGATCCAGAACTTCAACGAACGCGACCCGGCCTGCGACCTCGATCTGGTGGTGGGCGAGGCGCGGCCGATCGGGGCCAAGCTGCTGCTGCAGAACGCCTTCGCCTTCGGCGGCCTCAACGTCGCCCTGGTGTTCGCAGCCGCCTAGACCCTGTCCCGGCTGACTTGGTCAGCCGGGCAAGTACAGGGTCGTCGTCTATATCTGGAGCCCTTCTCCTCCACTCACGATCATCGTGAGTGGGAAGGGCTCTAGGCATCTACCGCGGCCGGCGCCTTGCGCGCCTTGGCCGTCGGCACGGGCGCGGCCGTCCCGTCCAGGAACCCCAGGAAGTGCGCCACCTTCAGCGTCCGCAGACCCGCGGCCGCCTGGGCCTCCCGGTTCTCGTCGCGCAGGGCCCGCATCTTCGTCCAGTGGACCTTGGGCGCGTAGTGGTGCTCGCCGTGGAAGCCGTTGTTCAGGAACGCCCAGTTGTAGATCGGCTCATAGGTCGAGACGCCCGTGGCCATGGGCTCGTCCGGCTCGGCGCCGGCGTGCTCGTACCAGGCGATCAGGAACGAGAGGCAGTGGCCGAGGTAGTAGAACGGGGCGAGCACCAGGACGAACTGCCAGTTGAGGATCAGCAGAACGCTGTAAACCCCGACAATCGCCCAGAATTCCTGCAGCGCCTGGCGCGCCTCCTTGGGCCGCTTGGCGCGGATCGCGCGCGCCACCGTGAACGGGCCGTCGTCGCGCCAGAACTGCTTGAAGATGTAGCTGAGCGGCGGCTCGACCTTGCCGTCCGCCCCATACTGGAAGAGCGAGATCGGATCGATCGTGTGGCCGTCCGCGCCGATGCGGTCGGAATTGCCGGCGTGGTGACGCATATGGACGTACTTGTACATCGTCTGCGGCGTGCCGAGCTCGAGCGTCAGGACCAGGCTGGTCAGGCGGTTGAGCGGCTCCCAGGCGAAGAACGGGTTGTGGATAAAGTTGTGGGAAACTGAGTCCAGGCTCCAGCCGATGGCCGCCCCATAGGCCGCCGCCCCGGCCAGCCGCAGCGGCCAGCTCAGGTGAGGCCAGGCCAGGAAGAAGGCGAGCAACAGGCCGATGTGGACGAACACCAGCGCCGCCGGGATCGCGTCCCAGGCGGAATAGCGGAACAGGCCGGCATGGGCTCGGGGCCGCGTCCGCTTGCCGGTGGTCGCCGCCGCCGTCATGGCGCGCCAGCCGGTCGCCGCGCCGTCGGCACACGACGGTTGGCCGGGTCCAGGAAGCCCAGGAAGTGCGCGCGACGGATCACGGTGACCCCCTCGCGGCGCTGCTCCTCGGCGATCTCGCGATGAAGCGCGGTCATCTTCGTCCAGTGGACCTTCGGCCGGTAGTGATGCTCGGCGTGGTAGCCATTGTAGAGGAAGATCCAGTTGTAGAGCCGCCCGTACGTCGAGACGCCCCAGGCGATCGGCTTGTCCGGATTGCCGCCCAGGTGCTCGTAGTAGCCGTTCAGGTTGGAGACGCACTGGCCGAGGTAGCTGGCGACCACCATCAGCGGGACAAAGGCCCAGCGGCCGGTCAGCACGCCCGCCGCCAGAAGCGCCCCGTAGACGACGATCACCGCCCAGAACTCGATCCGGGCCTGGCGCGCCTCGGCAGGGCGCCGCTTGCCGATCTTGCGCGCGATCTCGAACGGGCTGTCGCCGCGGAAGAACTCCAGGAAGACGTAGGACAGCATGGGCTCGGCCTTGCCGTCGAAGCCGTGCTGATAGATCGACAGCGGATCGATGGTCGCCCCGCTGGCGTCCGGCAGGTCGGCGTTGCCCGCGTGGTGCCGCAGATGCACGTAGCGGTACATGGTCTGCGGCGACAGCAGCGCCAGCGTGATCACCAGGCTGGTCGCCCGGTTCAGCCGGTCCGACACGAAGAACGGGTTATGGATGAAGTTGTGGGCGATGGAATTCAGGTTCCAGCCGACGCTGAAGGCGTAGAGCGCCAGCCATCCCAACCGCGCGCCCCAGCCGATCGCCGGCCAGGCCGCATAGAGGGTCATCGCCAGCGCCAGCTGAAGGATCGCCAGGCCCGCGGGCAGGCTGTCCCAGGCGCTGGTCCGAAAGATCTGGCGGGCTGACTTCGCGGGCTTCACGGACGCACTTCTGGATCGATCGGGCCCATGCTGACAAGACGTCCCCGCATCGGCATCGCCGCAGTCAGCCCTCGTCGCTGGAGACCGGCGCGGCCTCTCCCGAGTCCGAGGCCAGGAGCGCCACGCCGAGCGCGATGACCATGACGCCGACGATCCGCGTCAAATTCAAGGTCTCGTGGAACAGCAGGACGGCGGCGACGAGCGTGCTCACATAGATCATCGCCGTCATGGGAAAGGCGCGGCCCAGGTCGATGGTCTTCAGGATGGTCAGCCAGATCAGGAAGCCGCAGAAATAGAGCGCGAAGCCGAGCAGCACGACCGGCGTCGACAGGGCGTGGGCGATGAGGTGGCCGACGCCCGAGCGGTCGTCGAGCGTCGCGCCGGCGTACTTGAAGGCGATCTGGGTGGCGGTCTCGACGGCGATGAAGAGGGCCCAGCCTCCGATCGCCAGCCGCAGGCCGTGCGCCTTGCCGGCGCCGGGAGCCTCAACCAAGGCTCGCCCCGACCAGGCCGGCGCCCAGGGTCACCAGACCCGCGCCCAACCACCGCCGCGCGCGCGGCCGCTCGCCGAGGAAGAGCCGCCCCGTCAGCACGGCGCCCACATAGGACAGCGCCGCCATGGGACCGACGATCGACAGGGGCGCATGCCCCAGAACATACATCCAGGAGACGGCCTCGACGCAGTAGCCCGCGAATCCGGCCAGCACCCAGGGGCTGGTGGCCACGGCCCGCCAGAACGGCGCGCCGCCACCGTCGGCGATGCGGTCCAGTCCCAGCTTGAAGGCGGTCTGCCCGAAGACGTCGAGAACGACGGTCAGGCCGAAGAGAAGCCAGGAGATCGGACCCATTTGCGCCTTTCGGGGTGACGTGCCGTGTCACCTCATATCCGATGTCGCGCGGGGCGGGCATAGGCTGTTGTGAGTCGCCGCCTCCATGCCCGCGGCGGCGAGCGCCCGGCCGCGGCGTCCTAGAAGGTGCAAGACCGGAGGCTCGGTGCGTCGATACCCAGGATTCCCGACCGCCGTCGCCTTCGCGATCGCCTGCGCCCTGGGGCTGTCAGGCTGCGCGACGGTCGGCGGGCCAGGCGCTGCGGGTCGGGCGACGCCGACCCCCGGCGACCCCCTCGAAGGGCTCAATCGCCCGCTGTTCGGTGTCGGCCAGGCGCTCGACCATGGACTGCTGCGCCCGCTGGTGCGGGGCTACCAGCACTCGCCCGGGCTGCTCCGCCGGGCGCTGCACAACGTGCTGCAGAACGCCGACGAGCCGCTGGTCCTGTTCAATGACGTCCTCCAGGGCCGCATAGGAACGGCCGCGCGCACGGCCGTCCGGTTCGTGAGCAACAGCACGGTGGGCGTCGCGGGCCTGTTCGATCCGGCGACGTCCGCCGGCCTGCCGCATCACGACAACGACTTCGGCATGACGCTCGGCCGCTACGGGTTCGGCCCAGGCGCCTACGTCTACGTGCCGGTGTTGGGCCCGACCAGCGTGCGCGACGCCATCGGCGCCGGGGTGGATTTCGTCGCCGACCCCCTGGCCTGGGTCCGCATCCGCGACGCCAAGCGCATCAATCTCGCGCGGACCTCGCTCTCCCTGATCGACGATCGCGTCGAGGCCGAGGAGGACCTGCTGAGCCTGGAGACCGGAGCCGCCGACCCCTACGCCACCCTGCGCTCGGTCTATCTCCAGTCCCGGGCGGCGGCGATCAAGGGCGAGGACGCCGGCCTCGAACCCCTGCCCGACCTGCCTCCGCCGTCCGAACCAACGCCGCCCGCTCCGGCGGCGCCCCCGACCCCTGAAGCGCACGAAGAGGCGCATCCATGATGTCCGGCAGGCTGTCCGCCGGCCTCGCCGCCTTAGTGGCCTTGGCTTGCCGCCGCGCGACCGCCCTGGTCGGCGCCGCCCTGATCGCCGCCGTCCTCGCCGGCGTCTACGTCGCGCTCCATTTCTCGGTGCACACCGAACTCGCCGCACTCATTCCGCCCGACACCCCCTGGCGGGCGCAGGAACGGGCGCTGGAGGCGGCCTTCGTCTCGCAGGGCGAAGACATCACCATGGTCATCGATGGCGCGACGCCGGAGCTCGCCGAGGCGTCCGCGGCCCGCCTGGCCGAGGCCCTGGCCGCACGGCGCGACCTCTTCCGTCGCGTGGATCGGCCCGGCGCCGACTCCTACTTCGCCGCTGAACGCGTGCTGTTCCTGCCGGAGCCGCAGGTGCGCGAGACGACCCAGGCGCTGATCCGCGCGCAGCCTCTGTTGGCGCCGGTGGCCGCCGACCCCAGCCTGCGGGGGGTGCTGACCGCGCTCTCCACCGGCGCCGAGG
>JACXTT010001327.1_pt1 | contig 41480 bp, 33 predicted proteins | sample 9270951 | NCBI WGS metagenome assembly JACXTT01 (sample SAMN15532306, study PRJNA645909) | rock metagenome | isolation source: weathered quartz diorite | place: Puerto Rico | collected 2017-06-21
AAGATCGCGACGTTTACGCCGCTGGCCGACTTTCAGCAGGTGGGGCTGCTGGCGTATCAAGACGATGACAACTATCTGAACGTCCAACGCAACTACAACAGCGGCGCGGGGGGGCCGGTCGTGGGCTTCTTCCGAGAAGCCGGGGGCGTCGCCACCCGGACGGATCGGAGTCCGCTGACGAACACGGGCAACCTGATCTTGCGGGTGGATCGCAATCCAGCGACCCAGACCTACACGGGCTTCTATTCCCTGGACAACGGGGCGACGTGGGTGGCGCTGACGGGCGCGCCGACGCAGACGTTGGCGACTCCGCGGCTGGCGATCCAAGTGGGAGCGAACGTGGCGGGGACCCTGCCCACGGCGGACCTGGCGTGGGTCGAGATCTGGCGGTAACGCGTGGCGATCTGGTTCAACGAAGTGACGGGTGGTTTGCGGTGAATGTCCTCATGGTTGTGCCATGGGACCAGGAGTATGGCGGCGTCGCCTCGGTGGTCGGAAATATCGGGCGGCATATCCAGCGTCAAGGCCACACGGTCATGTTCCTCCACCCGGGCGAAACCGATTCATTGCGGTGCCAAACGACGAAGTGGAACTTCCCGGGATACGAACTGAACCTTCGACCACCTTGTGTCCAGGGTGTTCGCGCAAAATCGATTGCCGCGTTCGTGTTCTACTTGTTACCGACGATTCGCCAACTCGGTCGTTTGCTCTCCCAGAATAAGATCGAGGTGGTCAACATCCACTATCCTGGCGAGCACTTTGTCTACTTTGCGCTTCTTCGGAAACTGGGGTGTTTTAAGTTGGTGGTTTCTGTTCACGGGGCTGATTTATTTCCCGATGGCAAGCCGCAGAAGGCCTACTCGCGGACGATTCGGTTCTTGATGCGCTCGGCCGATCTGGTCGTAACTCCGTCTCGGAGTACACTTCAGGATGTGTTGGCTGTCTTTCCCCACATACGGAGCCGAGCGATCTTCATTCACAACGCCGTGAACATGAGTGAATTCCTGGCGGACGAGAGCGTATCAGAAGTTCGGACGGAGTATGTGCTGTGCGTGGCGAATCACAATGTGAAAAAAGCAATTGACGTTCTCCTGAGAGCCTTCAACGCGTTGGACCGAACCCACGAGAAGGTAGAGTTGTGGCTCGTTGGCGACGGGCCATTGAGAGAGGATCTCGATCGGCTCGCTCGTACTCTCCACGTCGACCATCGCGTCAGATTTCTGGGGTCGAGAAGCAGAGAAGAAATCAAACGATATATGAAAGAGTGTCTCTTCTTCGTCTTGCCGTCGAGAGCCGAACCCTTTGGGATCGTGATTCTTGAAGCACTGGCCAGCAGAAAGGCCGTGGTGACGACATTTGTAGGCGGGATTCCAGAAATTATTCGTGACGGAGTGACCGGCCTGCTGGTCGAACCAGATAATCCTGACGCGCTTGCCGCCGCGATGCGGGTTCTTCTGCGGGATGAGGCGCTGAGGGAGAGGCTCGCCAACAGCGGGTACGAATCGGTCAAACAGCGTTTCGAATGGGATGTCGCCGGGGCGCGTTATGAGTCAGCGTTTCGGACGCTGTTGGGAACGGGCGTGGAGCGGCTAAGCGGCGTCGGAGCGAGGGTCTGAAGCGTATGCCTAAAGGCAACCAGATTCTACGCGGCGTGGTTTTGAACTGGACGGCCATGGCCATCTCGCTTGGGGTGGCCTTTTTCTTATCACCGTTTGTGGTGCATCATCTTGGGAACGTGGCGTATGGGGTCTGGACGCTCGTGATCTCCATGATTTCTTACATGGGCCTGCTCGACCTCGGCTTGCGCGGCGCGGTGACGCGCTTTGTCTCCAGGGACCACGCCCAGGGACAGCACATCGAGTCCAGCCGCGCCATCTCGGCGGCATTGTGGTTTCGGCTTTGGATCGGTCTCGTCATCGTGATCATCAGCCTGGGATTTTCCAGGCTGGCGACGTCTCTGTTTAATATTCCTCCGGAGATGCAACACGCCGCGAGTTGGGCGATCGTTGTCCTGGGTGCCGGTTCTGCCGTGAGTCTCACGTTCGGCGTATTCGGGGGAGTTCTTGGGGCCCTGCACCGTTTCGACCTCTTGAGTGCCGTGACGATCTCGCAGACGGTGTTTCGCGCTCTGGGTACCGTGTGGATTTTGAGATCGGGATACGGCATCGGGACTCTGGCCGTATGGGAGTTTTCGGTGATCGTGGTCGGCAACGTGGCGTTGGCCGCACTGGCCTTCGGCGTGTATCCTGAACTCCGGCTGTTTTTTCGCCGTCCCGACGCCTCGATCCTTCGGAGTCTCTGGGGTTACAGTTTTTACGCGTTCCTGATCAATATCAGCATCCAGATCATCTACTACACCGACAACCTGGTGGTCGGGGCGTTCCTCTCCGTCGGAGCCGTCACCTCATACGCCATCGGCGGCGGGCTGATCGAGTACCTGCGTCAACTCGTGGCCTCGCTGACCATGACCTTTACGCCCTTGGCCAGCAGTTTCGACGCGCAGAGTCAACGGGATCAATTGCGGTGCTTATTGATTCAGGGCACGAGAGCCGCTCTCCTCATCTCCCTTCCCATCGAGGTGGCACTCTTTTTTCGCGGCCACACGTTCATCGGGTTGTGGATGGGGGAGCAATACGCACAGGTTTCCGGGGGTATACTTCAGATTTTATTATTGGCGCAAGTGTTTGCAATTGCCAATTACACCAGCGGCGGCATTGCCTATGGATTGGGAAAGCATCGACCGGTTGCCGTGTGGGCCACCGCGGAAGCCGTCGCGAATTTGGTTTTGAGCCTCATCCTGGTCCGTCGGTTCGGCCTCGAGGGCGTCGCCTGGGGCACCGTGCTCTCCAGTCTGGTCGTCAATCTGTTTTTCTGGCCGCGGTATGTCTGTCAGATCGTGAACGTGCCGGCCAGGCACTATCTCTGGCAGGGCTGGATTCGGGCCGGCGCGCCGGCGATTCCGTTCGGCATTGCCTGCTATTGGGCCGATCGTTTTTGGGTAGCCGATAGCCTGGTACACTTCTTCCTGCAAATTGCGGGACTCATGCCGGTGTTTCTGCTGGGTGTCGCCGCGTGTTTTTGGAAGGAAATGATCTGGCAATGGCGAAGCCGGACGACCTGGTCGGCTTCGAACGCGTAGGAAGGATGAAAACGTTGATTGCTCAGACGGACACAGGCCGCGACGCACGGAACGTCGAGGCACAAGAGAACCGAAAGACATCCATGCACGATCACAATCTGGTCAGCATCATCGTGTGTACCAGGAATCGAGCGGAGAAGCTGAGTCGCACCCTTCAAGCGATTCAAATGCTGGCCATACCGGCGGGTGCCGATTTTGAAGTCATCGTGGTCGACAACGGGTCGACCGACCGGACCGCAGAGGTGTGTGCCAACGTCGAGGGAGCCTTCCAGGGGAGACTGAAAAGGATTTTTCTGGAGAGCCCAGGCCTGAGCCGAGCCGGCAATACCGGCTTTGGGGCGGCTCGAGGGAGCATTATTTCCTTTCTGGACGACGATGTGCTGCCGCGACGCGATTGGTTGGAGGTGGTGTGGCGGCAATTTTCAGGCGATCAGGAACTCGGGGCGATTTCCGGTCAGGTTGCCCTCCTGAATGCCGACGATCTGCCCATCTCCATTCGACGCCTGACCGAGCTCACCGAATTTCAGTCCCTCGCCCATGCGTTTGGTCTGTTCATCGGGTGCAATTTGGCCGTTCGGCGTCGCCTGATCGAGCGCGTCGGCCTGTTCGACCCTGACATCGGCACGGGGACCCGGTTCGGTTCAGCCGGGGATTCCGATTTTTTCTATCGAGCGTGGAAGGCGGGTGAGAAGCTGCTCTACGTGCCGTCGCTCTTCGTTCATCATGATCACGGGCGGAGCACGCGCGAGGCGCGGTTCAAGGTCTCGCGGGATTATATCGTGGGCCGGGGAGCGTTCTACGCCAAGCACGTGCTCCGCAAAGACGGCGGGGTGGCTCGCGCGTCGTACTGGGAGTTCCTCTCGGCTTGGCGCTCGTTGTTCGATCGCAAAGACGACCTCGGCTGGCGACACCTGGTCTGGCTGCTCAAGGGATTCGTCGGGTACGGCCTCATGGTCGCGGGGCGATCGGTGACCAGGTCGTCGGGCCGCACGCCGTCGTCAACCACGGGATGACCCGCCGCTCGCCTCGTGGAGGGTTTCTGAATTGTCCGCGCCGACGCCATTGACCGTGGAAAAAATCGGGCGGTGGCTCTCGTTCGACACGTTCTCCGGGATGCTGTTGCTGTTGACGGGTCTGGCGATGCTCGGTGTTCTCGTCGAGGCTGTTCGTTTTCTTCCGGTCACCGGCGACAACGTGTACCCGGAGGCGTCCAATATCGTCGTGGCTCAGCGGTGGGCCAGCGGTTTCCCGTTGTATGCCGACCCCCGTCAGCCGCCTTATCTGCTTGCGGGTTTTCCTCCACTCTGGTACGCCGGTTTGGCGGTCGCTCACCGTGTCGGAGTTTCCGAATTGGATGCGCTCACGTTGTTCGGCCGTCTGTTGAACCTGGCGGCTCTGCTTGCTTCGGCCGGGCTGGGATACCTGTGGGGCCGTTGGTTGGGATTCCCACGCAGACTGGCTCTCCTTACGCCGACCCTCTATCTGTCTTTTCCGATCCTCATCCCCTGGGCCGTAGCGGCACGACCGGACTTCCCGACGCTGTTTTTTAGCCTGCTGGCGGCGTGTGTGGCGTCGTTCCGGCTGGGAACGGCGGGCGTGGTCTTGGCCGGCGTGTCCGCGGCGGTTGCGTTCCTGGTCAAGCAGTCCTCCGTGGCGGTGCCGACGGCGATCGTCCTCTGGCTCTTGTCGAGCCGCCGATGGCGGCATGCGGTGCTCTTCGTAGTGACGTGGTGGCTTCTGGTGGGGGCGACGTTGGTGGGATTCGAGGTATCCGATCATGGTGCGATGAGCCTCAATCTTTCCGGACATCACTTTGGGACCCTTTCGTTGGCCCACGTTCACGACACGGTCGTTCGTTTGTGGAAGCCTTCCGGTTCTGGGTTCGCGCTGGCCCTGCTGGCGTTGGGGGCGTTCGGGTTCTGCTATGCGTGGGGCGAGAGCCGGTCCCGTTTGCTCGGCATCTACTTCGCGACGGCGCTTGGTTTTGCCCTTCTGGGGTCCGCCGTGTCGGCCGGGAACGTCAACTACTATTTTGAGCCCGCTTTCCTGCTCGCGCTGTTGACGCCGGTGGGCTTGGACCAACTGCGGCGGCAGTGGGCGCGAGAGTCTCCGATGGCCGGCTTCGTGGCCATCACGATGCTCGTGCTCCTCCTGCCCTCGCTGGATGTGCAACGCTGGAAGATGTTTGGGGAGACACCCCCCGACTTGCAGCGCGTGGTTCCATTGGTCAAAGAGAAACGATTGCTAACGGACATTCCCTACTTGGGTGCCAGAAGCGCGCTTCCGGAACTGTTAGACCCGGTCTCGCAGGCCAATCTGGAGCGGGAGGGAGGGTGGTCGGCGGATGCACTCGTCGAGAGGATCTTGGAGAAGGACTACGATCTGGTGATTCTTCATCTGAAGCTCGACGATCCTCGATGGGACACGGCTCGGTACCTCACGATCGGCTCCGGGCTGCGAACGGCGATTGCGCAAACGTATGCGTGGTGTTTCGAGATGGACTCGACCTATGTCTACGGGCGAGCGGTGGAGGCGGGGCCTGGCGTACGCTCCGGCGATTGCCCATCCAGAACCGGTCAGCCCTCGCTGTGAGTTCAGAAACGGATCATGTACGCGCTGTCCGGGTCGTCGACGGCTCGGGGTCGATAATGCTCAGCGTATTGAGCGAATCGCGGGGCTGGGGCCTCGTAAGCGAGTCCGGTTCCGATCCTCACGGCGTGAGAGGTCCTGACCTCGTGAACAGTCCGACCGTGACCACCCATCCCGAAGGCGGGCAGCCGCCGCTGGTGGTTCATGTGATTCATCGGTTGGGAATCGGCGGGCTGGAAAATGGAGTGATCAATCTGATCAACCACATGCCTCCCGAGCGGTATCGCCACGCCATCGTGTGCCTGACCGATTTCACCGACTTCCGAGACCGCCTTCGACGAGACAACGTGCCGGTGATCGCGTTGCAGAAACGCGAAGGGCATGACCTCGGCCTGTACGCGCGGGTCTGGAAAGTCTTGCGGCGTCTCCGCCCGCAGGTCGTGCATACGCGAAACCTGGCCGCGGTGGAGTGCATGGTGCCCGCCGCACTGTTGGGCGTTCCAGGCCGCGTCCACAGCGAACACGGTCTGGATATGTCCGAGCTCCGTGGTTCAAACGTGACCTACAACCTTTTGCGAAAGATCGTGAAACCGTTGGTCCATCGCCACGTCGCGGTCAGTCTCGATCTGGCGAATTGGCTGACGAATACGGTGGGCGTCCCTCCGCACCGACTCGCACAGATCTACAACGGGGTCGATACGCGCCGATTCTTTCGTCGAGCGGCCATCCGTGACCCCATCGGTCCAGGGGGGTTCGCTCCTCAGGGGACGATGGTCGTGGGCACCGTCGGCCGCATGGAAGCGGTCAAAGATCCCCTCACGCTCGTCAGGGGCTTTCTCCACCTGCTCAAGATCGACCCGCATGCCCGAGAACGGGTACGGCTCGTCATGGTCGGTGACGGCCGGTTGAGGGAAGAAGCGAGACGGTTACTGCGCGCATCTGGAGCCGAGTCGCTGGCCTGGCTTCCCGGCGAGCGATCGGACATTCCGGAGATCCTGCGCGGTCTCGACGTGTTTGTTCTGCCTTCCCTACGGGAAGGGATTTCCAACACGATTCTCGAGGCCATGGCCAGCGGACTGCCGGTTGTCGCCACCCGGGTCGGAGGCAACCCTGAACTGGTGGACGAGGGCGAGACCGGCAGGCTCGTTCCTCCCGGTGATCCGATTCAGCTCGCCGAAGCCATTCGGGCCTATCAAGGTGACCCCAGCCGGATGGTCGCTCACGGGCAAGTGGGTCGAAAGGCGGCAGAAGTTCGGTTCAGCCTGTCCGCGATGGTGGACCGCTACCTGGATGTCTACGACACGGTATTGAACCGCAGAGGGCAGAGACCGGTGGGCCGGCGAAGCGGTTCGGCGCCCGGTGAGGAATAGGTCATGTGCGGTATCGCTGGCATCGTGGAGTTTGATACCGGACGACAACCTTCCGTGGAGATGTTGCAACGGATGGCGGGCGTCCTCGCCCATCGCGGGCCTGATGAGGAGGGATTCTATCGATCCGGGTCGGTCGGGATGGCCCATCGACGGTTGCGCATCATCGACCTGGTGTCGGGTCAGCAGCCCATGGAGAGTCCGGATGGCCAGGTCTGCGTCGTGTTCAATGGGGAGATCTATAACTATCCGGAGTTGAAGAAGGAGCTCGAGCATCAAGGCTACGTGTTTCGAAGCCGGTCGGACACCGAGGTGTTGCTTGCGCTGTATCTACGCGATGGGATCGAGGCCTTCCCCAAAATCAACGGTATGTTCGCCTGTGCCTTCTGGGATCGTCGTCGAGGTCAACTCGTGTTGGCGCGAGACCGCTTCGGCAAGAAACCCTTGTTTTACTATCAGGATGCCAAGCGATTGGTGTTCGGCTCCGAGATCAAGGCGCTTCTGGCGTCAGGCCTGATTGAGCGGGCGGTCGATCTCGGCGCGCTACACGAGTATCTGACGTACAGTTACTCTGCGGGCGATCAAGCCATCATTCGTGGTATTCGAAGGCTTCCTCCGGCCCATCTGTTGGTGCTCCGCAACGGGCAGGCAACGTGTCGAAGGTATTGGGAGCTGCAGTTCGACCCCGATCCGAATCCTCCCGCCGAGCAGGAGGTGGTTGAGCGGGTCGAATCGCTCGTGCGCGAGGCCGTGAAACGACGGCTCATGAGCGACGTGCCGTTGGGAGCGTTTCTCAGCGGCGGTCTGGACTCCAGCGTGGTGGTCGCGTTGATGGCCAGCCTTTCGGATCGGCCGATCAAAACCTTCACGATCGGATTCGAGGAGCAAGACTACTCCGAGCTGGAGGATGCTCGATTGGTCGCCAAGCACTTGGGAACCGATCATCACGAAACCACCGTGACGCCGTCGGCCATGGAGCTGCTGCCTGAGCTGGCCTGGTATCTGGACGAACCCTTTGGCGATTCGTCGGCGATCCCGACGTATTACGTCTGCCGCGGGGCGCGAGAACATGTGACGGTTGCGTTGTCCGGCGATGGAGGCGATGAGACGTTCGCGGGCTATACCCGATATCAGGAGCTCGGCGAGTATCAACGAATGGGGCGGGTGCCGGCTTGGATTCGACGGGGAATCGTCAAGCCGTTGGCGAATATCCTCCCGTTCGAATGGCCGGCTTGGAATGCGCTCTACGCGCTGGGGATCTCTGATTTAAACAGGTTCCCGGGAGGAATGGACGTGTTCTTCCCCTATATTCGAGACCGTCTCTATACTCCTGATGTGCTCGACGCTCTGAAGACGCTCAATCCCTCCGACGCATCGGAGCGCCTCCTGAGGGGGGCCACACATCTCGATCCGGTCAGTCGATTTCAATGTGTCGACACCCAGCACTATCTGCCGGGCGACATCCTGACGAAGGTTGATCGAATGAGCATGGCCAATGCGCTCGAGGTCCGCTCACCGTTGCTCGACCATACCCTGGTCGAGTATATGGCGACGCTCCCGGTCTCGTTCAAGCTCCGGGGGCGCGTGAGCAAATACGTGTTGAGAAAACTCGCCGAGAAGCTGTTGCCCTCCCACGTTCTCAACAAGCGAAAACAGGGGTTTGCCCTTCCCAAAGGCCACTGGTTCCAACACCAACATCGAGAGACCGCCGCTGAGATCCTTCTCGATCCGCGGACCATTTCACGCGGATATTTCCGCGAAGCGACGATCAGACGCGTGTTGCGCCATCATGCAACCGGGCATCGGGATTACAGCACGTGGATCTGGTGTCTGATCGTTCTCGAAACGTGGTTTCGCATCTTTTTGGACGAACAGAGAGATCTGCGAACCGAACGACCGGGAGTGTCACCCCGCATCGGTGGTGAGGGAAACACCGTGATCTGCCGATGAGGGTGATGGGAATCGGACTTCTGATCGTGGGGTTCTCGACATCGGTCGTGGTATTTCTGATCGGTCGGGCGGAGGCCTCGGTGACGCTCACACCCTCTCTGGCGCTTTCAGAACGCTATTCCGATAATTTTTTCTTCTCCCCTCAGAACCCGGAGGGCGACTTCACCACTATCATCGCGCCAGCCGTTGATCTGACGATTGCCAATCAAGATGTGTCTCTGAGCACCCGATATCATGGAGGGGCCGAATTCAGCGCACGACACCCGGAAACCGACCTCTACAGCCAAGCTCTCGACTTTGGATTGGACCTTCCGGTCCTTTCTCGCCAGATCGAGGGGATGCAGGTCCGAGTGATCGAGACGACGACCTATACGCCCGAGTTACCCGCGTTTTCATTGAGTAACGAGGCTCAGGAGGCCAATGAGGGAATTCAAACCTCGCGGACGGACACGTTCCGGAATCGAGCCGGAATTGCGGTGACGTACCCCTGGTCCCATCTGTTCAGCACGATCTTTTCGTACACGAACCTTCTGACCCGTTATCGGGGAGACACGCTTCAGGATTTTATGGTTCACGAGATGAAGGTGCTCAGCGCCTATCAGCAGTCACCGCGGACCAGGTGGGTTGTCGGGTATGGTGTGGCCAAGGCCGACTATGCTCGGAGTGACAACGTGTTCGCCCAACAGGTCACCGGCGGAGTCAAGCATCTGATCACGCATGCGATCTCGATTGACGGTGAGCTAGGAGTGTCCGCAGTTCGCGATGAATCTGCCCATGCGATTGCCGATATCGGGGCGCAAAAAAGCCTTCGGTCAGGGAGTGTTTCGTTACGGTATAGCCGAGCAATCGGAACCGGAGGTGGATTGGTGTCGTCCGCGACCCTGAACCACAGGGTCAGCGGGAAGATCGCGTGGGACGTGGCGAAGAATACGTCCGCCTCGGTCGATGCCGCCTATGGGAAAAACGTGTCCTTGAGCCAGGGAGGGTTGGACATCTTCTCATACGAAGCCGGCGCGAGTATCGACGTGTTATGGCTGTCGTGGTTGAAGGGGAGCTTGACCTATTCGTATTTTAGTCAGGACGCGGCCGGGGTTGTCGGAACCGACGGAAAACGAAACCTCATCCTGCTCACGCTGACGGCCACCGGTTCATCGTGGAGGGTCATCAAGTGAGGGCGCGGGCTCTCTTGACCCGCGATGTCTCCTTGAACATCAGTGGGCCTTCTTTCGTCCGTGGGGCCGCGATCGCCTCCCTGTTTGTGTTCGCCTTTTTCCCGGTCATGGCGGGTTTGGTTTTCGACTGGTTGACCCATGAAGAATACTCCCACGGTTTTTTGGTTCCGGTGATTTCCGGGTATCTTCTCTGGCGGCGCCGGAGGGATTTGCACGCGTCGAGTGCCCCGAGCGGTGCCGGTTTTGGACTCCTGTCGTTCGGTTTGGCCGTCCTCCTCCTGGGATTCGCGGTGGGGGAAGAGTTTCTCCAGCGCCTTTCTCTCCCTCTGACCTTGATCGGGCTCGTCTACTTTCTCGCCGGAAAGACGACGGCCAGAACCTGTCTGTTCCCAATCGGTTACTTGTTGCTCATGATCCCGATTCCTTATACCGTCTACAAGGCTATTGCATTCCAGCTTCGCCTGTTTGACGCCAAACTGGTCGCTTCGGTCTCTTCGTTCTTGGGGATTCCCGTCTTCAGGGAAGGTTATCTTCTCCACCTCCCTCGCATCACCCTGGAGGTGTCGGACGCGTGCAGCGGCACGTTATCGATCGTGGCGCTGTTGGCGCTGGGCACCTTGTACATCGGCCAGACAAAGATGGGCCTGAAGCGGCAGGCATCACTGTGGCTGATGATGATCCCCATTTCCGTGTTGGCGAACGTCTCGAGAATCGTCACCATTGTGCTCCTCGTCTATTATTCTGGGAACTGGGTTCTGGACACGACCTTTCACAAGCTCAGCGGCACGTTTAACTTCGTGTTGGGGTTTGCCGTCATCGTGTTGATCGGTGGCATGATGAGCCGCATTCCTGGCGGCCGGAAAGATCAGGCGTGATTTCACGGTCATTATCATGGTGGGTTGCCGGAGTTCTGTTGCTCGGGGCCGGCCTGTCCATGCGTCAAGGGCCCGTTCGTTCGACGGACTCACCACCGCCGCCACGTCTCCAAGCCCTTGCGGGAGAAATCGGGTCGTGGCGATGTGAGCCGGTGGGAGCCGAGGAGGTCGAGTATGTCGATCCCAATGTGGATGTGGCATGGTCCGGGGCGTGTGAGCGAGGGGAGAAGAGTCGCATCACGATCTATGTCGGTTATGCGGGCGGAGAGAGCTCGAAAAAGAGGCTGGCCTCCCCTCGGGGGAATTATCCCCATGGGGACTCTCACTGGAGCTATGTCGGAGGCCGTTCCGTGGAGATCCCGTCTGCGGTCGAGCAGAACGGCCGCCTTCGGGCGAACCAGGTGCTGCTGCAGCATACCAACGGACAGCGTGCAGCGGTCCTCTACTGGTACCAGTTGGCTCACCAAACATTTTCGGATGAGTTCTGGTATCGTGTTGTTCACGCGGTTCAAAACCTGCGGGAGCATCGGGCGGAGACGACGGTCGTCCGCTTCTCGATCCCTCTTCGGGTCGAAGAGTCGGACGAAGCATTCCGGGAAGAGAGAGAGCTGGCAAGTGTCTTCTATCCGTTCCTCATCAAGGGTGCTCCTCGGAGTTAAGGACAGCGATGGAGCGCCCGAGTAGTTCAACGGTTTCGATGGCCCGCCAGGGCGCGTCTCCATCGATGAGGGTGCTCGTGTTCTCGTCACTCTATCCCAATAATGTCTGGTCCCGTCATGGTCTTTTCGTGAAGGAACGGACTGTTCATTTCGCCAGGCTCGATGGGTGCTCCGTGAAAGTCATTGCCCCGGTCCCGTACGCTCCCTCCTTCCGACTGGGCTGGCGCTGGCGGTTCTCCCGAGTGGTCCCGTGGGAAACACGAGAGGGGATCGACGTCTATCATCCTCGATATTTCATGACGCCTAAAATCGGGATGGCGCTGTACGGGCTGACGATGTTTTTGTCGGTTCTTCCCGCCGTCAAGCGGATCCAGCGGATGTATGATTTTGATCTGATCGACGCCCATTACGCGTTTCCTGACGGGTTTGCCGCGGTCCTGTTGGGCCGTCTACTCAACAAACCGGTTGTGGTGACTGCCCATGGAAGCGATATCAATCTCTTCAAGGAGTTTCCGGTCATTCGGAGGCTCGTGCAGTACACTCTGGGGAGGGCGGACCGGGTGATCGCGGTGAGTGAGGCTCTGAAAGGAGTCATGACCCAATGGCCGCTCTCACGCGAAAAAATCGCCGTCATTCCGAACGCGATCGATCCTTCAAAATTTTACCGCGTTCCAAAGGAAGAGGCTCGAAGAAAGCTTGGTCTTCCGACGATGGAGACGAGGGTGCTTCTTTCCGTCGGAGGCCTGACCCCGGTGAAGGGATTTGATCTTTTGATGAAAGCGGTCAAAATTCTTCGGGAGGAGCATCAGGAAACGGAACTGTGCGTGCTGATCGTCGGAGAGGGGACATCTCGCGGTGAACTTGAACAGTTGATCGCTGATCTCCACCTTGAGGGATGCGTGCGTCTGGTAGGGCCGATACCTCATGATGAGTTGTACTGGTGGTACAGCGCCGCCGACCTTTTTTGCCTGGCAAGCATCAGAGAGGGGTGGCCGTGCGTTCTTCTCGAATCCCTTGCGTGCGGCACGCCGATTGTTGCGACGAGTGTTGGGGGGGTGCCCGAGGTGATCTGCGATGACACGATCGGACTGTTGACCACCCGAAGCGCGCGTGACATGGCCGAGAAGATTTTTTCAGCTCTCAATACGTCGTGGGATGCTCAAAAAATTTCCGGATATGCCAGTGGGCAGACGTGGGATCGAGCGGCTCGATCCGTGTCTCGGCTTTTTGAGTCGGTGCTGAGAGAGAAGGACCGTTCTCTTTCGGTGTCGGGTCACGTGTAGGTCGTCATCCGGCTTGAGTGAGGAAGGAAATCGCATGGGGCCCTTGAGGATTCTTCTGGTCGTCGGCGCGAGACCGAATTTTATGAAAGTCGCGTCGATCATCGACGCGATCGATGTGCACAATCGATCGACTGGTCGGCGAATCCGGCGTGTGCTGGTTCATACCGGCCAGCATTATGACGAAAAAATGTCAGCCGCGTTTTTTAAGGACTTAGGGTTGCCTCGACCCGATGTTGATTTGGAAGTGGGGTCATCCTCTCATGCTCAACAGACGGCAGAGATCATGAAACGATTCGAGCCGTTCTTGTTGGAGGAGCAACCGGACGTCGTGTTGGTGGTCGGCGACGTCAATTCCACGATCGCCTGCTCGCTGGTCGCTTCTAAAGTGACGTATCCGACCTCGCGTGGACGCCCGGGGCGGTGTCGTCCGCTGATCGGCCATGTCGAGGCGGGTTTGAGGAGTTTCGATCGATCGATGCCCGAGGAAATCAATCGAATCGAGACCGACGCCATTTCAGATTTTCTATTTATCACCGAGAAGAGTGCTGAACGAAATTTGCTCGACGAAGGGGTTTCGAAGAAGAAGATCTATTTTGTCGGTAACACGATGATCGACACGCTCTTAAAACATCGCAGTAAAAGTCGGGAGTCGAATATTCTGTCGCGCCTGGGGATGACCCGTCATCATGAGAGGAACAAAGTTTCCGATTACGCGGTGTTGACCTTACACCGTCCAGGAAACGTGGATGATCGGTCGACCTTTCGCGCGATTCTTGACGCTTTGATGGTGATTGCGAAAAAAATGCCGGTCTTGTTCCCCACACACCCGAGAACCTTGAACCGCATCAGGGAGTTCCAGTTCGAGCGCTATGTCGATTTTCAGGGCGATTCCGGACTTTCAGGATCGCGGATTCGCTCTATTGAACCACTCGGTTATTTGGACTTTCTGTGGCTCATGTCCAACGCCAAACTCGTGCTAACGGATTCGGGCGGCATACAAGAGGAGACCACGACACTGGGGGTCCCGTGTGTCACGCTGAGGGAAAACACCGAACGTCCGGTGACCGTGATTCACGGTACCAACGTTCTCGCCGGCATGAAGAAATCCGACATTATCCGCCACGCACTGCGCCAGCTGAATCATGCCACCGGAGCCGGGAGACCAAAATTCTGGGACGGTTTGGCAGGGGAACGAATTGTTAAAGTGTTAACCAAACAGATCAAGTGAGGACGGGGTGATGAAGATCAGTATTTTCGGTCTGGGGTACGTGGGATGCGTCACCGCGGCGTGTTTGGCCAAGAACGGCCATCGGGTGTTGGGAGTGGACGTTAATCGCGATAAGGTGGAGATGATCAATGCCGGGAGGAGTCCGATCATCGAGAACGGTCTGCAAGAAATAATCAGCGCGGAAAGGCAGAGGGGCGGACTCCAAGCGACCGCAGATCCTCTCAACGCGGTGTTGAGTACGGAGATGAGCCTGGTGTGCGTCGGGACCCCTAGTCGCGGAAACGGAAGTCTGAATCTCGATGGGGTGAAGGCGGTCAGCGAGCAAATAGGGGAGGCGATCGGGAAAAAAGGGGACTATCACTGCGTGGTGTTTAGGAGCACCGTGTTACCGGGGACGACTCGAAACGTGCTGATCCCCGCATTAAACACGGCTTCAAAAAAGGTGGTCCACAGGGATTTTGACGTGTGTTTTAACCCAGAATTTCTCCGCGAAGGGAGCTCGATTTCCGACTTTTACCATCCGCCATTCACCGCGATCGGCCAGGAGACGTCCAGGGCCGGAGATGCCGTGACTCGTCTTTACGAAGGCGTGGACGGATCCGTAGAACGCATGCCGTACGAAATCGCCGAGATGGTGAAGTATGCATCCAATAGTTTCCATGCCCTCAAGGTGACGTTCGCCAACGAGATAGGGGTCCTCTGCAAAAATCTTGGAATCGATAGCCACCGTCTGATGGAAGTATTTGCTCTGGATACGAAACTGAATATTTCCGCGACGTATCTCAAGCCGGGATTTGCCTTCGGAGGATCGTGTCTTCCGAAAGACTTACGTGCCCTCATGTATATGGCAAAGGAGTCTGACCTGAGCACCCCGGTGTTGGCCTCGGTTCTGGAGAGTAACCGTCTGCACATCCAAAGGGCGGTCGACTGGATCATGAGTACCAAGAAAAAGAAGGTGGGGATCATGGGGTTGAGCTTTAAGGCAGGGACAGATGATTTGAGAGAAAGTCCCATTGTGACCTTGGTTGAAACCCTCATCGGGAAGGGCTGCAAGATAAGGATCTATGATTCCGAGGTGATGGTGGCGAGACTCTTTGGAGCCAACAAGGCATTCATCGAGCAGGAGATCCCGCATATTTCAACCCTGATGTGTGCCAAGATGGAAGATGTGATTCAGGGATCCGAGGCGATCGTGATTTGTAAACCGGACAAACAATTTAAAGAGGCGCTAGAGCCGTATCTCCGGGAGAAACTCGTCTTCGACCTTGTCCGCGTTCCTTTCAACGATTCGTCCCTCTCCGACAACTATGAGGGAATTTGTTGGTAGTGAGTCGAAGAGGACCGGTGTTCTTCCTCAGATGAACGCGCAGACAATCCCATTGAAGATTCTCCATATTCTGGATCACAGCCTTCCACTGCATAGCGGCTATGCCTTCCGCAGCTTGAATATCTGTCGGGGACAGCTCAAGCGAGGTTGGCAACCAGTCATGCTCACTTCTCCGAAACATGAGGAGTCTTGGAACGGACCTAGCGAAAAAGAGGAGACAATTGATGGACTTCATTACTATAGAACCGGAGCAGTTCCAAGAAGCGCCTGGCCACTGGTGACGGAGCTCCGGTTGGTGGCCGCCACTGCCCGTCGGATTTACGACATCATCGAGGTAGAAAGACCGGACATTTTACACGCCCACTCACCAGTGCTCAATGCCATTCCGGCTCTCTGGGTTGGGCGGCGACAAGGTATTCCGGTCGTTTATGAGATGCGCGCTCTGTGGGAAGATGCCGCCGTCGATCATGGCACGTACGGACCAGGTTCTTGGAAGTACAAGCTTGTGCGGTTTCTTGAGACGTGGGTGTGTCGGACGGCGGGTCGTGTGACGGTGATTTGTCATGGACTCGAAAAAGATCTGGTCAAGAGGGGAATCGTTCCCGGAAAAATAACCGTTGTTCCAAATGGGGTCGATGTCGACGACTTTAAAGACGGTCCGGCGAACGACTCTCACGCCGAAAAGTGGCACCTTGAAGGAAAACGGGTCATTGGATTTATCGGGTCCTTCTATCGTTACGAGGGGCTCGATCTGCTGGTCGAAGCCGTCGCGCATCTTGTGAGAACGAGGTCCGACATCGTCTTATTGTTGACAGGGGGAGGAGAGACCGAAGCGGACCTGAAGGCACAGATCAAGCGACTCCATCTTGAGGAGCACGTGATCATGCCGGGACGAATTTCACATGACGCTGTTCCAGGCGTGTACGCCTTGGTTGATATCTTGGCGTACCCACGGTATCCTATGCGCCTCACAGAACTGGTCACACCATTGAAGCCCCTCGAGGCGATGGCGATGGGAAAGGCCATTGTGGCAAGCGATATCGGGGGACATCGGGAGCTCGTTCAGCATCTTGGGAACGGTCTCCTTTTTAAGGGCGGCAGCGTGAGGGCTCTCGTCGAATCGCTTGAGCGTCTTTTGGACGACGACGAATTGCGACAAGCCTTAGGAAAACGGGCGGCCGCCCTGGCGCGTCAGAAGTATTCGTGGGATATGACCCTATCTGGATATGTTGGTCTTTACTCGGACTTGTTAGGAAGGCCGTCCATAAGGAATGAGAGCGAAGGGCTAGGTGCGCGTCAGCCTGCGAAGCCCGTGAGATAGGACGAAATGGAATCGGAGAGCGGTTCAAATCAGCCGGTATCTACGTGGGACCATTCTAGTCACGAGAGGTTCTACGAATACTATTCGAAAGCCAGTCAGAGCGAAGAGACTCTCCAGCGGTTCCGGTCCATTCGTGACTGCGTGCTAAGGGTCATTAAAAGAGGTGAAGAGCCTAAATCGATCCTTGAGGTTGCCGATATCGGATGCGGTGCCGGAACCCAGTGTCTGGTATGGGCCGAGTTGGGTCACCGTATCCATGGTATCGAGGTGAATGGGCCTCTCGTCGAGTTGGCCCGAGAGCGTGCTTCGCAAGCGGGCTATGCGATCGATTTTCGGATCGGATCGGCCGTGGAGTTGCCGTGGGCCGACGAATCGATGGATGTGTGCGTCGCCTTGGAACTGTTGGAACACGTAGCGGACTGGAAGGGTTGTCTGAACGAATACGCGAGAGTCCTGAGGCCCGGAGGGGTCTTATTCATGAGTACGAGCAATAAACTTTGCCCCGTACAACACGAATTCAATTTACCTCTCTATAGCTGGTATCCGGGCCGGATCAAGCGCCACTTCGAGCGTCTTTCAGTGACCACAAGACCCGATCTCGCCAACTACGCAAAGTACCCCGCGGTGAACTGGTTCAGCTTTTATAGTCTGCGGGCTGTGCTCGCAGCGCATGGGTTCAGAAGCTTCGACCGTTTTGACGTCACCGACCTGTCGACGAAGGGGATGTTGGCGAAATTCGTCCTTTCTTGTTTCCAGGCTATCCCACTCCTACGATGGTTGGGCCACGTCGCCTCGCCCGGTACCATCGTCGTGGCCGTCAAGAGAACATGAGGCTGGATTGATCGAAGGGTCTGGGTAGCGCCGTCCGTCGTTTTCCATGGAGAGGGCGTAAAATGCTTCGTCTGATTGCGCTCTTCGCGTTTCTGGTCGTTTCGGGGTGGTTTCCTTCTGGTGCAAGTGGCACGCTGATCGACCAGGATTATTTTACAGCCAACGAGTTTCCTGAAGTAAAGGAGCTCCTCGGTCTGGTGGACGCATATCACACGGATAAGGTCGCGGCTTTGATCCGTGAAGGAAGGCTGAACAGCGCCCTCGGGGATCTCAAATATGCTTTGGATAGATTTCCCAATCATCCCAGAGCACTGCAACTGCTGAATGCCGTTTCCCGATTGACCAAAGACCCGTCCGTGGCTGCGATCTACTATAAAAAGGCCCTGAGCTTATATCCTCAGTACGCGATGACTCATGCGCAATATGGAGCCTTTTTAGTCGAGGCCGGTCGTGTTGATTTGGGTATTGCCAAGCTGAAACACGCCGTAGAAATGGAGCCGAAGCTGGCGGCGGCCCACGCCTGGTTGGCGCAGGCGTATTTGAAGGCCGGCGATGCGGCGCTGGCACGGGAGTCGGCCGATCGTGCGCGGGCGTTGGGATATGGCGCACGAGGCGGTAGTCAGAATCGAGCGAAGTAGCGTGGCCGTACCGATCAGTAGGTCCGTGGAGTCATAATGAGCGGGATGTGCGGTGTCGTGGTTTCGAACCCGGATCGCGGCGTCGAGTTAAACCGGGCGGATCTATTCCCGATGCTTGGGGCACTCGACGGCCCTAGACGGACCGACAGTGCATTTGTGCACGTTGATCTATGCAGCATGGGCGTGCAGAAATCTCATGATGGTCTCGCGGGCGTGGAGCGAGCCGGGCTCCCCACTCAGAACGTGGCTCTCGCTTTTGAGGGGAGTCTCTACAACCTTGGAGAACTGTTGCCGGGTCGGAGGGAAGGAACCGGCGCCTTGATGGGAATCGTTCAGCTTTATCTGAAGGAGGGACTGACATTTGTCGATAAGCTTCGCGGAGATTTCTCGCTCGCCATCTGGGATGGTCGGGAGGCCGCACTGTATCTTGCCACGGATCGCTTCCGCGTTTATCCGCTCTTTTATTACCAAGATGACGACAAGCTGGTGTTTGCTTCCAGAATTGCGGGAATTCTGGCTTGTCCATTGTTCGTCAAGAGAACGATCAATCTCGAATCGCTCGTCGACGTGGTGGCATCCTCGATCATCCCTACCCCAAAGACCGTATTCCACGAGATAAAGAAGATGCCTCCCGGTCACGTCCTGACCTACCGAAAAGGCGCCGCTCGTCTCACGCCCTATTGGGAGATTAATTTTCGCCGGACGGACCATAGCAACCGCGCCGACCTGACCCGGCGGCTAAGAGCCCATATGACGCACTCGGTCTCGATTCGACTGGCCACGGACGGGGCGTCAGACCGAATTGGAAGCTTCTTGAGCGGCGGAGTAGACAGTAGTACGGTGACCGGTCTCATGACGCAGCTCGCCGGTCGACCGATCAGGAGTTTCTCCATCGGATTCGAAGAAGAGCGGTTTAACGAAATGGAGTATTCCCGGATAGCAGCCCGGGCCTTTGGCGCGGAGCACCACGAGTATTTAGTCACCGCCCGGGATGCGTATGACGCCATTCCGGTCCTGCTCAACGCCTTTGATGAGCCGTTTGCAAACGCGTCGGCCATTCCGACTTACTTTTGTGCGAAGATCGCCAAGGACCATGGTGTGGATGTGCTCTACGCGGGTGACGGGGGCGATGAACTGTTTGCTGGCAACGAGCGGTATGCCACCCAGCGTCTCTTCGAGTACTATGGAATGATTGCTGGACCGGTTCGAGAGGGTGTTGTCAGGCCGCTGGTATACGCGCTGGCGGCGTTGACTCGGTCGGAGCGAATCGGGAGAGTGAAGAAGTATATTCAGCGGGCGAGTATCCCCTATCCAGATCGGTTGTTCTCCTATGGGTTTTTCAAGATCATGCCGATGGTCGCGCTGTTCGAAGACGATGTCCTCGATGTGATCGGCAGAGAGTACGACCCGTATGCGCCCATCGCCGATCTGTACTCTAAGGCTCCGGCGGAAACTGACCTGGACCGCCAGCTGTACATCGACCTGAAACTGGCGATCTCCGACAACGATCTTTTGAAGGTCACGCGGATGGCGGAGGCGGCCGGTGTGACCGTCCGGTTTCCGTTTTTGGATCATCATCTAGCCGAGTTTGCGGCAGGGATCCCGGCCTCGATCAAAATGAAGAGACGGCAGCTGCGCTCTTTTTTTAAAGAAGCCTATGCGGATCTGTTGCCGCTGGAAACCAGAAAGAAAAGAAAGCACGGTTTTGGCCTGCCGATTCCCATCTGGTTGCGTACCCATAAGGGGTTCAACGAGATGATGAGAGACCTTGTCATGAGCCCCAGAAGTCTTCGGAGGGGATACTTCCGTAGGGCGGTCTTGGAGGAACTCATCACGCGCCATAAGACGGATGAGACGTCATTCTACGGAGCCGTACTCTGGAACCTCATGGTTCTGGAGCTCTGGCACCGGAAATATGTTGATGAGGGTCCCGCGACCGGTGTTCCAGGTAGATGAACTCACCTCATACGACGACTTTATTTCAATCCAGACCGAGTGGGACGGGTTGTTGGAAAGAAGTGCGCGGTACTCTCCCTTCCTTTGTCATGAGTGGTTTCGAAGTTGCCTTGCGGACTATAGGGATGGCGCGGACATTCTCATCCTGGTCGTCCGCGACCACTCAACCGTAATCGGCATCGCTCCCCTGTGGCTGGAGCGGAAGACCGTTCGAAGAATTCCGGCGAGGGTCGTTGGATTCATTCGGTCGCCGGACACGCCCTTGGTAGATTTTATTGTTGAAGGTGACCGGCGTGTAGAGATTCTTGAGTCGATGGTCTCCTATTTGGTCAAGGACAGACGACATATTTGGGACGCCATCACGCTCAGCCAGTGGCCGGTCGATTCGAAAAACTACAACGTGTTCCTGGAAATCATGGCGATGAAAGGAATACGTTGTTTGACAGGTATTTCCTCCCTGACTCCGTGTATCTCGATTCAAGAGGAATGGGAGACGTTCCTTCAGGGACGCTCATCAAAATTCAGGAAGACCCATCGTAATGTCATCAACAGGATCAACAAACTCAAGAAGGTAGAAGTTCAGCGCGTGCGCCAGGCTGTGGACGGGACTCTTTTAGATGAGATCCTGGGTATCTCGGAAAGGAGTTGGAAAGAGAAGGCCGGAATCGCGATGAGCAGTCTTGAGAATGCACGACGCTTCTTCTCTGGGCTCACCAAGTATGCCGGAGAGCGCGGCTGGCTGCTCATCTGGATTCTCAGAGTGGACGGTGTTCCTATTGCGATGGAGTATGATATCGAGTGTCAAGGCGAAGTGTACGCGCTTCGAGCTGATTATGACGAAACCTATCGAGAGGTTTCCCCGGGTGTTTATCTTGAATATCAGATTATCAAGTACTTGTTCGAAAATGGTTATGTGAAATATCGGTTTGGGCCTGGAATGAGAATGTACAAGCTTCACTGGACTGAAGTGTGTTTGGAGAACGCCGCACTCTGTCTGTATAACAATACCCTCAAAGGCTGGTTGATTTGGAGGTTCGAAGGTCGTGTTCTTCCATTTTTGAGGTCTATGAGGGACCTGGCTGGACGGATCCGTTCGTGCTCAGAGACGTGAGGGATTTGGCTTAGTGTGGCAGAAACTCGTGAGGATGATTGCGGGACTGACGAGTGGACTTGGTCTGTTGCCCCTTTATTTTCTACTCACGGATAGATGGAGGATCAACCGAAGGGCCGATCATACGCCGGCCTTGTTTTTCGTGGCGAGACGCGTACGTCGATGTTATCAGGTTTTACTTTATCATCGAGTGAACGATGCGCGGGATCCTTTTTTCAGCGGTTTGCCGGTTCGGGTGTTTGGGGAGCAGATGGAGCTTTTGCGACGGTATTTTAACGTGCTGTCATTGGAAGAGCTCATAAACAGGACAAAGGGAGGCGACATTCCCCCCAACGCGATCGCGATTACTTTCGATGATGGCTATCGCGATAACTATGAGAATGCGTTTCCGATCCTCAAGCGGTATGATTTGCCTGCGACCATTTTCTTGGCGACAGATCCATTGGAAACCGGGGTTCCTCTCTGGCATGACATGGTCTTTGAGGCATTTCGGCTCACCACGGTTGATCGTGTTTCGTTCGGGGCAGGGGAGTATCCGCTCGAGACCGTTGCGCAGAAGCAAGCGGCCGTGACCGCTTTACGACAGCACCTCCGGGAGTTTACCCATCAAGATCGGCTAACCATGATCGAAACGATGACCGCCAGCCTGGGGCTTCGCGATCACAGTTGGGCAACCGCACAACAGATGGGATGGAAGGAAATCGAGGAAATGTCGAAGGACAAGATCACGTTCGGCGCCCACACCGTGACCCATCCCATTCTTTCGGAGATATCTCTGGCGGCTGCAGTGGACGAGATTTCTCGGTCAAAGGCAACAATCGAGAGGCGACTCCGGTTACCCGTCAAGTTGTTCGCGTACCCCAATGGCCGGCGCGAGGATTATAGCGAGGCGGTGAAGGGGGCTCTTAAAGAGGCTGGATTTCTGTGTGCGGTCACCACCATTTGGGGGACCAACGATGTCGACTCGGACCCTTTTGAATTGCGAAGGGTCGGTATATGGGATATCGACCGACGGTTGTGCGCGTTAAAGCTCGGGTGGTATAGATTCAGCGCATGGGATTCCAGCTAAGATTGAACCAGTGGTAGTCATATGAAGACACGGCGAAGGAACTCGGACGCAGAGTGTTCCGTATGTATTGGCTAGTCTCAATCGTTCGCGCGGAGGATCGAAGTCTGTGAAGGGGGTTCTTCTGGTCACACAGCATTATCCTCCGGACGGAGACAGCGCGGGCGTCATCCGAACGCTGAAGTTTAGCAAGTATCTTCCGCTCTATCGTTGGATTCCGCATATCTTGACTCTCAAGGAATGGGTCTACCAATCGAAGGACTATTCGCTCGTAGCTGATATCCCTCAGGAAGCGATCGTTCACCGAACGTTTGCGCTCGATAGTAGCCGACATCTTGCGATCAAGGGACGTCATTTAGCGTTCTGTGCGGTTCCCGATCGATTCGTCACGTGGATCCCATTCGGGGTATGGGGCGGGCTTCGCGTGATCAAACGCCAGCAGGTCCGCGTCCTCTACTCCACGAGTCCCCCGCCGACCGCCCATTTGATCGCCGCGGCACTGAAGTCTATGACCGATCTTCCCTGGGTCGCTGATTTTCGAGACCCCTGGGTTGAGGAGAGCGGGCATCCACATCCGGGTACGCTCCGCTACCGCGTTGAATCGGGGTTAGAGCGATTCGTCGTGCGTCGGGCCGATTGCCTGATCACGACCACTCCGTATCATCGGAGCGACTTGTTGTCCCGCTATCCCGAGTTGGTGCCGAGTAAAGTTCAGGTCATCTATAACGGCTACGACGAGTCGGACTTTCAAGGACTGGCAACGCTCGCGCAAGGTGACCGGTTCGAATTGATCCATGCGGGCTTGGTCACGCACGACTTCCGGAACCCTTTTCCGCTCCTCCGGGCCGTGGTGGCCTTACTGGGAAGTGGCGTTCTCCGAAAGGAGGATATCCGCGTGACGTTCCTGGGCGGTGGTTCGTACGTACTTTCCAGAGACTTTGCGGAACAAGTCCGGTCGTTGGGACTTGAGGATGTGGTGGCGATCGTTGACCGTGTGCCGCACCGCGACGCGCTGCAGCGTTTACGACGGGCGGCGGTGCTTCTTCTCCTTCAGGCGTCCGATGATACCAGATCGCTCATTCCCGGTAAGGCGTTTGAATATCTCCGGATAGACAGACCGATCCTCGCGTTGACGCTGGGAGGGGCGACGGCGGATCTCCTCAAAGGAATGGAAGAATGTTATGTCGTCAATCCGGCTGACGAGTCCGGCCTGCGGAGCGCCGTGATGTCGCTCTATGGGGCATGGAAACGGTCACCAGGCCCTCTTCAGGTATCTCGGCGGATCTTGCAGTACGAACGGAAGAATCTGACCGGTGAACTCGCCGGCCTTCTGGAGAAGTTATAGCCGCGATGCGAACTTCGCTCAGCGACTGTTGGGAAGGATGAGAGATCTTCTTCTGATCGCTATTGTCGCGCTCTGCTCGTTGGTTGGTTTGGTGCGTCCGTTTTTCGGCCTGCTGACGTTTGTTTGCCTCGGTCTCCTCAACCCGGACAGCATGGTATGGGGCATCGGCCAGACATTTCCACTGTCTCAGATGGTCGCCGTCGCGACAATTCTGGGATATCTCATCTCCGCCGAGCCTAAGACTCTTCCCCGCCAACGGGAGGTGTTCTTCCTGCTGGCGCTGTGGAGTATGTTTGGGATCTCCACGCTCTTGGCCATCTATCCTGATAAGGCGCTCACGCGTTTTATTTACGTGTCGAAGATCTTGTTGATGATGTTTATCGCGATGTCGCTCATCAATACCGAGGATAGACTGCGGTCGCTGCTCCGCGTCATTGCCCTCTCGCTCGGATTTTACGGGCTCAAGGGCGGGTTATTCTCTCTTATGACGGGTGGGTCCATGGTATGGGGCCCCGAGGGGAGCTTCCTTTATGCGAACAACTCTATCGGGCTTGCCCTCGACATCAATATCCCTATCTTATGGTACCTCCTCAAGGTAGAGAGCCACCCATGGCTCCGTCGGATCTTGAGGGGGATGCTGATCCTTTCTTATCCTGCGGTCGTGTTCACCTATTCGCGGGGGGCCTGGATTGGTTTGGGCGTCGTGACGACGATATTTTTCTTGAGGAGTAGATACAAAGTTTTGATCGTGACGATATCGAGCCTTGTCGGTGTCATGGTATTTTCTTCGCTTCCGTATTTCCTTCCACAGCACTTGGTCGACCGCTATGACCAATTGATCAACTATCAGGAGGAGGGGGGGGCCCAGAGCCGATTTTGGAACTGGGAGTTCTGCAAACGAGTCGGTCTGGCCAATCCTCTTCACGGTGGCGGTTTCGAATTCTATTCCCTGGAGAACTACGCGGTTTATTTCCCAGAGTTTTTAGAGCGCTATCCTACGAAGTTATGGTCGTGTCACAGTATCTGGTACACCATGTTGGGGGAGCATGGTTTCCCAGGTCTTTTTCTGTGGGTGGGACTGCTGGGTTCTTGTTTCTTCAGCGTGATGCGGATACGCAGTTATGGAAGAGATCATGCGGAGCGGGTGTGGTTCAACCACTGTGCCGATATGCTCCAGGCGGCATTGCTCGCCTTTTCGATCGTGGGCACGTTTTTGGATGCCGCCTATTTTGATATCTTCTATTACGTCGTGGCCATTTTGATCGTCGTCAAAGAAAAAGCTCGACGTGAAGCGGTCGAGGAGCATGCAGAAGCCTCAGCCATAGGAACGAACCGACCTATGCTGGGGGCGAGGGCATTTTTGTCGGTCGATCGGAGATAGAGCAGCGATCTGTATCCAGTTTTGAGAGCGTCCTGGTTTTGACCGGTTAAGGGGAAGAAGATGTGTGGTATCTATGGGGCTTTTGATCTCAGAGAGGGGTCCGCTCCTAGCAGGGAACTCTTGGCCGATATGGGAAGAGCCCTGGTACACCGGGGCCCTGACGACGAGGGCCATTATTTGGGAAAGGGTGTGGCTATTGGAATGCGACGCCTCAGCATTATCGACGTCGCAGGCGGCCATCAACCGATTTCGAACGAAGATAAGACGGTCTGGGTCGTATGTAACGGAGAGATCTACAACTTCCAGGAACTCCGTGTTCGTCTCGAGGCCAGGGGACACGTATTCCGATGTCATTCCGACACGGAAGTCATTGTCCATTTGTACGAGGAAGAGGGGCTTGACCTGTTCCGACACCTTCGAGGGATGTTTGCGGTTGCGATTTGGGACGTGCGCCTTTCGCGGCTCGTTCTTGCAAGAGATCGGCTCGGGAAAAAACCCCTCTATATCCGAAAAGGGCCCCATCGAACCCTGTTCGCATCGGAAATTAAGGCGATTCTACAGGACAACGACGTTCCGAGACGCGTCAATGTCTCCGCGCTTGGAGAGTACCTCGCCCTTGGATACGTTCCGGCTCCGTTGACGCTTTTTGACGGAATTGAGAAGGTGCTCCCGGGACATTACGTGGTCGTCGAACAGGGCCGAATGTCGGAACGCGAATATTGGGACGTTCGGTTCGACCAAACCGAAACACGCTCCGAGGAAGAGTGGGCTGAACGGGTTCGAGAAAAACTGCTGGAATCGGTCCGCATCCGCCTCGTAAGCGATGTGCCTTTGGGGGCGTTCCTCAGCGGGGGAATTGATTCGAGCGCTATTGTGGCTGCAATGGCGCGCTTAACCAGTCGCCCCGTCAAGACGTATTCGATTGGTTTTGAAGGAGAGGATCGGTTCTACAATGAACTACCCTACGCACGCGCGGTGGCTAAGGCTTTCGGCACGGATCATCATGAGATTATCGTGCGCCCCAACGCAAGCGATCTCTTGCCGAAACTCATCTGGTATCTGGATGAGCCGATCGCCGATTCCGCCTCTATTACCACCTATTTGGTGTCGGAGCTTGCGAGCCAGAGCGTCAAGGTCATTTTATCCGGAGTCGGCGGGGATGAGCTGTTCGGTGGATACCGGCGCTATGTCGGAGAAAGCGTTGGTCGGTACTATCGGCTCCTCCCCCGTTCGATTCGGCTGCGATGGTTGCCTGCGATACTGGCCAGGTTGCCGAAAGATCGGCGTTCAGCGGCGAGCAATTACATCAGGTATGCGAGCGCGGTCGTCGACTCCGCGCAGATGGACCCGGTGACACGATACATGAACTACGTAGGTGTATTCTCATCTGACGTTCGAGCCGCGCTGCTCAAGAACGCCGGCACGTCCGGAGGGGCCGATGAGAGTGAGCCGCTGTCGGCTGTGATGACGAACTACTTTAAGAAATGTCAGGAGGTGGACTATGTCAATCAAATGATTTACGTGGATATCAAGACGTCGCTTCCCGATGATCTGCTCACGTTGACCGACAAGATGACGATGGCAGCCTCTATTGAGTGCCGCGCACCATTCATGGATCACGAGCTTCTGGAATTGACGAGCCGGATTCCTTCTTCTTTAAAGGTTCGAGGGTTCTCTCTCAAGTACATTTTGAAGAAAGCACTGAAGCCCTGGTTGCCGCGGGAAGTCTTGCGGCGAAAGAAGCGCGGGTTCGGAGCTCCCGTCGGCTCCTGGCTTCGTCGTGACTTGAATGCCCTGATGGAAGACGTGCTGTCAGAGGAACAGATTAGAAAAAGGGGACTGTTCGACTGGCAGACCATTCGAGAAACGATCGACGAACATAAGGCGTATAGGCGTGACCATACCGATCATTTACTTGCGTTGATTAATTTTGAACTGTGGTGTCGAATTTTTCTTGATGGAGGCGACCGCGGATTGCGGTCGGATATTCACGCAACACACGTGGTCATGCGGTGAAGATACTTTTCGTATGCCATCGTATGCCGTTTCCTCCCAATCGTGGTGGGAAGATTCGTCCGTTCAACATGGTCCGACACCTCAGCAAAAATCATTCGGTGACCGTGGCGAGCTTGGCTCACTCTGAACAGGAGTTGCGCGATGGCGCAGGGTTGAGCCAGTACTGTGCTGGAGTCATTGTAGAGGTCCTTCCGAGTTCCACAAGGTGGATTCAGGCTTGTCGGATGCTTTTTACCAACAAACCATCTTCGGTCGCGAGTTTTTGGTCTTCCAGACTCTACGAGAGAGTTCAAAAAGAGCGGACACGGACCAAGTTTGACGTTGTATTCGTCCACTGTGCGTTTGTTGCCCAGTACGTGAGCGAGCCTCGTGGCGAATTTCGGGTTTTGGATTTTGGTGACCTAGATTCGGAGAAGTGGTTTGAATATTCACGATGGAAGCGCTTTCCGATTTCAGCGGGGTATGGGCTCGAGGCTCTCAAGCTGCGGAAATACGAGAAACAGATCGCCGGGCAATTTGACCGCTGCACGGTGACGACGTCAGGGGAACTGGATATTTTTAAAACGCTGGGGGCATCGACTTCCTGTCAGGTCATTCCGAATGGCGTGGATACCGAGTATTTTCACCCACGACCGGGACAAGTGCTCGACTCACCGGTGGTGGCTTTTATCGGCCGGATGGACTATTTCCCCAATGTGGATGGAGTCTTGTATTTTGTGCGACGGATCTTGCCTCTCATCCGCCAACGGGTTCCAGGGGTCGAGTTGCGAATCATAGGTTCTGACCCTACCCCGGATATTCGCCGTTTGGCAAGGACTCCTGGCATCGTAGTGACCGGACACGTAACGGATGTCAGGCCGTACCTCATAGACGCTGCAGTATCGGTTGCGCCCTTGAGAATTGCCCGAGGGACTCAAAATAAGATCCTGGAAGCTATGGCAATGGGAATTCCGGTCGTGGCGACGCCCGAGGCTGCCAAAGGGATACAGGCTACTCCCGGACGGCATTTATTGGTTGGTGACGGTGCGGATGGATTTGCCGACCAGGTGGTAAAAATTCTTCACGATTCGGAGCTACGGCAGGATCTTGCCGCATCAGGACGGAGGCGGATCGAAAATGCGCACGTGTGGTCCGGTTCGATGGGCATCTTGGATACGATTCTCGATCGTTCGATCTCCGTCGTCGATCAGTCCATCACGCATGACCGTGGGGCAAGGACGTAAGTTGATCCGAAGGGTACCACTCGGCGTGGAGTACATATGATGCGACGGCACTGGTCGTGGATCGTTCTGATGATGTGCTTTGTGGCAGCTCAGGTGGTGGCCGCGATGGCCTACGTCGACGATACGCGCTACCTAAATGGTCTGTTCGATCGTATCGGAGGTTCAACGCTCTCGCCGATTGACCAGGCGAAGCATCTGGTCGGTTTCCTTCGTGACAAGCCAATTATCGCAAACGACTCAAGTTTTCTTCTTCCTATCTTCAAGTTTCTTCGTCCGACGGCGCGGCAGGTTGCCGAACAGGGGGGAGACTGCGCCGACCGATCGAGATTATTAATCAATTTCCTTCACTCAAGGGGTATCAAGGCATCGAAATGGGCGCTCTATTCTGACGATCTTCGCCCTCAGCACGCGGTCGTTGAGTTCGAGGCCAATGGAGAAAAAATGGTGGTTGATCCGCTATTCGGTCTATGGTTTCCACGTCCGGATGGGGGATACTATGGCATCAGGGAACTGAAATCTGATCCTAAAATCTTGAGGGATCGAGTTCAGTCCTTGGTCTCCCGCGCTGAGCGGCCCGGTGCGGCAAGACTTGACTGGTATCCGCTCGACAGGTACGTGTACGATCACGCTCGAACGATCAACTGGGACAAATCAGCCCCGATGCAGGTACTCTACCAAGTTCTGTATCGGACGATCGGGGAGAAGGTCAATGAGCTCCAACGGCCAGAATGGGTTGAGGAGCCCGCGTTGATGGTCATCATTGGACTAACGGTTCTCGATGTGGGAATTCTGGTCGCCTGGTTGTTGACGATTCGGTTGAGGACGAGGAATGTGGTACGTCGAGGCTCAATACCCTCAAAACCTGGCTAGGCTATTTTCAGAATCATCTCCGTTCAGTTGACCCGCAAGCCAGTCGGTGGTGCTGGAGGTTGAGTGTCTCCGGAAGCCGACGGATCCTGAATCTTCGATTTCGATACGATCAATTCGTCATACCACGTGTACGCGGTAGGGTAGGTCTGGGAAGAGTCCTTTCCCGTGTTGTAGGGAAGCAGCCAGACCTTGCCGTATTTGATATTCGTGGGATCGAGATTCACGAGATCGTACCCGGTTCCGCTTTCTGGGCTCCGGTCAATGACGAGTTGAGAGGCTTTTCCGTCTTCAGCAACCCAGAGTTGAACGGTACTATCACGATGGTAAATCTGATCATTCTTGTACCATGTGCCGATTTTCACATGAATCTGGAACGTCATCCATTGGTTTGTTTTATATCCAACGCAAGGAGGGATATAGGGGCTCCCGGAATTGACTAGACTCCGGCGACAGTTCACGGCGTTCTGCAAAAGATAATCTCCCGTCGCGGGATCGTAGATTTCGAGCGATTCGTAAGCACCGTCTTTCACGCCACAGCTATGATACATGCTGGGAAAGCCTCGGTAGTAATTGTTATGAGTGACGAGATGAATGTCCGTACAGGAGTAGGCGGGGACTCCCGTGCGATCCCCTTCGCCGATGATGGCCTGCTTCCACCCGCCTCCTCCCGCATAATGCGCGGCCAGAAATTCTGGAGAAAAGCGTTGGCGCCACTGTACGTAGAATTCCTCTCCGGAACCAAACTGGATAGGGTAAAGGTTGGTTTTGGAGTAGTTGAGCGACCCCGGAGTAAAATTCATGGAGAAGTCGCCGGAAGTGTTCGCTCCGGAATTCGGCGGAACGGTCATTTTTAGGGAGCCCGTTCCCGATGCCATGATGGTTGTATCAACGACTGGCGTGGAGTCTCCGGAAGCCAAATAAGGGGCCGTCTCAGCCTGGGAATCAAACCCGAAACATCTCACGACTCCTGGGGCTTGGCATCGGGTGTTGAAGTCGGCCGCCCTAGACGGCGAAATCATCCCGATGATCGACATGAACAGAACACTCAAAATCAGTTGGGGTTTTGCCATGGAAGGAGTCTCTTTGACAAAAATCCCCCCCCCCGCCAATCGTCGATGTGTAAAGACACTCCTGCCGGGTCGTTGGTGGCGTTGCATGGTGCGGCTCTCTGTTGAAACCGATTCTCTCATGGTAGACTTCCTCTGTTCGTTGAGCGCTATTTCACTTGGAGTCCAGTCGGTGCAGCTGGTGCAGTGAGGTCGCTCGAGATCTTGTAGCGATATGCCCACGTTTTACGAGCAGTGGTGAGGAAAACGAAGACGTTATTGACGCGGTCGTAGGCTAGGGCGTGGAACGCCATGCTGCCTGGTGAGCCGCCCTGGATGGTCTTACTCGTCCAGGCCTTGGTCTTCGGGTCGAAGACGTTGAAGGAGTTGTTATCGACGGCTCCTCCGATAATTTGATTTACAGAATCATAGGCGTAGCCAGGCTCACCATGCTGGGGATATGACCCAGACGTCACCACCTTTGTCATGGTCGATTGACTAAAATTGGTCCGGTTGAGGGTGATCTCATACACCGTGTCGGTGTTCCGACTGAAATAATACATTTTCTGATTCGGCGGATAGTACACCAACTGATTCGCGTATCCGATATCTCCGCCCCATGTCGAAGAGATCGCCTGGGTCTTCACTTTCGTCACCGGATCGTAGGTCCACAGGCCGTATCGCCCGAAGATAATGATTTTCTTGGAAATCGGATCATATTCGGCGGAGCCGTACTGGTCTGTTGCATCGGGTTCTCCATCCCCATACGCCGTAGCGCTAAATGACCAGGTGTTGGTGTTCAGATTGAAGTGTGCGATCTTTGATTTTGCCCGCGCATAAATGAAATTCCCGACGGAACCAACCGGACACGAGTTCCCATCGCCATTGGGCCACATCAGAAGAATGAATTCCGGAATGCCGTCCGCGACAGCCAGAAGATCATAGGTATGCCTGGAAATGGGTCTGGGATAAGGACCTGAGGGGCCGCTCTTCCAGGCGGTATTAACCTCATCGTAGTTCAACGGCGTCATGGTGACACAAGGAGTTGGCTGGTATTTTTCCGACCAGGTGAGCGTGTCAGGGTTGAAGGAGAAGAGGGCATCCGTGAAGCTCGTGGCATGTCCCCCCCCGAACATCAGCATCTGATGGTTATTCTGGTCGTAAACGAAGCCGCTGTAGTCGGTGACTTTTTCGCAACCGTTGAGGTCGCCTAGCGGGGTGGTACAAGGAAAGGAGCCGAGGTCCATGGCCGTGTTGTCCGCAAGATTGGCCAAAGCCGGGTTGGGGGAACTTGCCAACGCGGATCCAAACGGCCAGACCAAGATCAGCGCGACGATGGCCATTTGCCTCAGTGTCATGTGGATCTCCAAGTTCATCGGTACGGCATCGAACCGGCGAGTTCGGACGGCTTGGTGCCATCTCTCGTGCTGGCTTCCTTCGGGATTCTACAAGACCGGCGTTTCATGGGTCCGAAGAACCCGCGTCTAAACACTATGTTCCCGAGACAACTTTACTGACTTCATCTGAAAGAACGCTTTCATTCCCTGAGGTATCGTATGCCGCGATGGCGAAATAGTACGTTCCGGTGTCGAGCCCACTGAGTGCGTAGGTCGTGGTATCTCCGACGTCAAGACTCTGATTGCTGGTCTGGATGGGCGAAGTCACCCCGTAATAAATCTTAAAGCCGGCAAGATCGGATAGAGCGGATCCATCCGCACTGGTCGTCGGGGCGTCCCAGCTCAGACTTGCCGCACCTGTTCCTGTGCCGACCGAGCCCCCTGGTGTTCCATCTTGCCCACCTCCTCCACAGCCGGAGAGGAGAAACGAACTGAGTGCTCCAAGCAATCCAATCAGCGTGAGCCAATTGGGTTTGCTCTCGGCTTGCCGGGGTTCTCGGTCTGCCGCACGATCAGCGGGGTACGGAGTCGACATCAGTAAACCTCCCTTTCCGAGCGTACACTGTCTCCGGAACTCGTTCTCTCGGTGCTGCCTCCCAATCTGAACGAATACTCGATTGACGGAGGTTTTCACAGGATATTCTTGCTCATCGTTTGAGAAAGACCGCTCTCGTTTCCCACGAGGTCCACGGCCACGACCGCAAAGTAGTAAAGGCCATTCTGAAGACCGCTCACAGTATAGGTGAGGGTGTCACCTACCGCAACCTGCTGGCTGGTCTCTTTCGAAATCAGCGCTGTCTGACCGTAGTACACTCGAAAGCCGGCGAGGTCGGCCAGCGGTGTGCCGTCGACGTTGGTCGTGGGAGCGAGCCAGGATAATACGGCTGTTTTCTGAGTCTGACTGCTGTTTGTCCCGGTACTTGTACCCGAGGATGAATTGTTCGAGCCGGTCGGATCGCTACCGTTCGTGGTCGGATTCGTCGACGCTTCCGAGCTGGCGGTCTGTTGGGTGAGCTGTGGAAGATCGGTACCCGTTCCGCCGCACCCGTTGATGCACAGGAGTATCGTACAGATCGATAAGACGGCATGGGGTTTTAGTAATTTGGTCAATCTGGACATTACACATCTCCCATAAACCCGGTCTGGGAATATAGCAAATCCTGTGCTAGTCGAAGATCAAGAGGTCAAAATTCTTAACTGATTGTTTTTATAATATTTTTTTAGTCATCAGAAGAGATCATCTGCCAAGAATCCGGTACTAGGGTGACGAAGCCTTGAGCGAGATCTGTGATTGAGTTGCGAAGTTGTAATGTAATCTCATGTTCTACGCGGCGGGGTTCGACATTCTCGCCCCCAGGCGTGGACTCCCGGGCGGATGTCGAGCGAAAGAGGTGTGTTCCTAACGGTCGAACCGGATCAGGAGGAGTCTCGTCTGGCGGCTTCCCGCCTCAGCCGGTCTTTAACGCTGCCAGGGTTTGCTTTGCGTCATCCACCCCGGGGAACGTGGAGTTAAGCTTCAGGGCGTGCTCCAACGTCCGTTTAGCCGCTTGTTCATTCCCGTTCTTATAATAGGCCATCCCGAGATGATATTGGACCGCCGCGTTGTCCGGGAGTTTTTCGCCGCTTTCCTTCAAGAGCGTGATCGCTTTGAGATACGCGCCTTTCTTGTAATAGATCCATCCCAGGGTGTCCGACACGTTGGGATCTTGCGGAAGGTGTTCCATGGCGGTCTGGGCGAGACCCAGCGCCACATCGATATTTTTGCCGCGCTCCGCATACAACCAGGCCAGATTGTTTGCCGCGGGGGCGAATCGAGGATCAAGTTTAAGTGCCCGCTCGTATGCCGCGATGGCCTCGTCGTATTTTTGTTGCTGTTCGTACGTCTTGCCAAGCAACATGTGTGGGGCAGCCAACGTCGGGGCGGCTTCGGCCATTGCACGATACTGGGCGATGACTTTTTCGGGATTATTTTGCCGCGCGTAGAGTTGGCCAAGATCGACATAGGCGGCTAACAGGTTCTTATCCAGATCGATGGCTTTCCGAAAATGGTTCTCGGCTCGGGCATGGTCGTTCAGCGTGGCGTAGACTGCCCCAAGAAGATGGTGGATCGGCGCTCTTCGTTCGGTCTTGTCGAGCTGAGACTCCAAGAGTTTGATGGCTCCTTGGGGGTCCTTTTTTTGGATGAGGAGGCTGACCAATTGCGCCAGTGGCTCTGGGGATTCGGGGGCGCGTTCCAGCGCGCTCCGAAACTGCTCCTCCGCTTCAGCGTTTCTTTTCTGCATCCGATAGATGACACCTTTTCGGTAGTAGCCAGAAGGACTGGTCGGCACGGCGGCGATCAGCGCGTCGAACTCTCGGAGGGCCTCCGACGTCTTCCCGGTTTGGAAGAGCGCATCGCCGGCGATCTGTAATGCCAACGGATGTTTCGGCAACGCGCTCAGGACGACGTTCGCTCCCTCAAGGGCCAGGTCGGGCGCCCCGGAGCGAAGGTGCAACTCGGCCAACGCCAGCCGAGTCTCCAACACGTTCGGTTGGATCTTGAGGGATTCGGAGAGTTCCTGTTTCGCTTGCTGAATGTCTCCGCGCCTCGCGTAGGCCATTCCCAACCCTTGGTGGGCTTTTGCATGGTTTGGATTTTCCTTCACCGCATCCTGGAAATGGCCGATCGCCCGTTGTAAGTCGCCGTTGTTCATCAAAAGAAGGCGGCCGGCGAGATACAGCACGTCTGGATCTTTCTTCTGTTCAGTTCGGAGCGATTCGATCAAGGACGCGGCTTCATCGAGTTTGCGCAGGTCGAGCAGGAGTTCTGCGAGATTTTTCTTGGTGGTGACGTCTTGAGGACGTTCCTTGATGATGAGACGATATTGTTCTGCCGCATCGTCCGGCCTCTGAACCGCCTGCAGATACTGGGCATAGGCTATTCGCGGGGTCGGATCCGAGGAGAAGGCCTTCACGGTTGCCTGGTAGCGCGCATCGGCCTGGGCTCGATCACCGGATGCGGCATAAAACTGTGCCAAATTGAGATGGAGGGCCAATTGCTCCGGATGCAGGCCGATGGCTTTTACATAGGCGGTCTCGGCCTCGGTCTTTTTTCCTTGAAGGCGGTACACGTTGCCGAGACCGATCATCGGTTCTGCGCTGGAAGGGGCCAGACGCGCTGCCTCGCCGAATGCTCGTTCCGCTCCGGGGTAATCTTTCTTGGCCATGGCCAACCCCGCTTGGCTATAGAGCGGTTTAGGATCGTCGGGGTAGGCCTGTCTGGCTCGTTTGATCGCCTCCTCGGCGTCGTCATGCCGATTCTGCGCCATGGCGCTGCTTGCGAACAGAAGGAGGGCGTCTCGATGTGTAGGGTCTTTGTCCAGAACGAACCGGGCTCTTTCCTCCGCAGGGACGAACTGACGGCCCAACAGGTACAACTCTCCGAGCTTGACCTGCGCTTCGAGGAGAGTTGGATTGAGTTCCACGGCTTTGCTGAGTGCGGTAAATGCGGGCTGGGCGTGGGCGAATGTGTTCTGCTTCAAATAGGCCAACGCGAGGTGGAGCTGGGCCGCGGCGTCGTTCGGGTCAATCTGGAGGGCGTTTCGGTATTCGATCACGGCTTCAGGATATTTTCCTTCCGCGGCATACCGTTCGGCTCTCGTCAGGTGGTTCGCTTTCATCGTGACGGGGTCCTTGCTGCAGGCGGTCCCTACGATGGCGATCATGCCGATTCCGAGCCAGGCGACGACGAGGGCGGTCTTCTGGAGCATGGTGATCCTTTCCTGACGATGAGAAACCGCGGGTACGATAGCCCAGTCGCGCGACCAGGTCAAGGAAAGGGAAAGACGGAATCCGACCAGCTTTACAATCCGAAAATCCCCATCGTATAATCCGGCCGTGCATCACACTATTCTACCTGTTCGACGAAGGGACGATTGATGGGAGATTGGAAGCCACGGAACGGCGTTCGCGGGATATTGTTGGCCTTGATCCTCATCGGGGCCGGGATGGTGCTGGGCTTTACGTTGGCCTCGGATCTCGGGTGGCTGCCATTCGGCCGGGCTCAGAACGACGTGAAGTCCGTCGAGCGTACTCCGATGCTGGGGACGGCCCCGAATTTCGTTGCGGTATCCAAGGCGGTCACGCCGGCGGTGGTCAACATCTCGACGACGCGACTGGTCAAGGGTGACGACGGCGGTGGAGGCGGACAGACGAACCCGTTTTTCGAGGACCCGTTCTTCCGCCGCTTCTTTGGTGATGAATTCTATCGACAGTTCGAGGCGCCCCGGCAGCGGAAGGAGCAAAGCCTCGGCTCGGGCGTCATCATCGACGGGGGGTACATCGTCACCAATAACCACGTCGTCGCGAAGGCGGATGAAATCAAGGTGGTGCTCTCGGACAAGCGGGAGTTTAAGGGCACTCTGGTCGGCACCGATCCCAAATCGGATCTCGCCGTGATCAAAGTGGCGGCGTCGGATCTGCCGACGATTCCGTGGGGCGATTCGACCCGTTTGGAAGTCGGCGAATATGTTTTAGCCGTGGGTAATCCGTTCGGGCTGAATCAGACCGTGACGATGGGGATCGTCAGCGCGGTGGGACGGGCGAACGTCGGGATCGCCGACTACGAGGACTTCATCCAGACCGACGCGGCGATCAACCCCGGCAATTCCGGGGGGGCGTTGGTCAACGTCAAAGGGGAATTGATCGGGATCAATACCGCCATCTTCACCCGGAGCGGCGGGTATATGGGGATCGGTTTCGCCGTGCCCAGCAAAATGGCGAAGGCGGTGATCGACAGCCTCGTGAATAAGGGCAAGGTGGTTCGCGGGTGGCTCGGGGTCACTATCCAGGAGGTCAGCCCCGAATTGGCCAAACAATTCGGATTGAAAGAACCTCGGGGCGCGCTGGTCAGCGACATCTTGGAGGGGAGCCCGGCCGAGAAGGCGGGGATCGCGCGGGGCGACGTGATTATCGAAATCGATCGCAAGCCGGTTGAGAATGCCGTGCAGTTGCGCAACGTGGTCGCTGGCTTGGAGATCGGCTCCAAAATTCAGTTGAAGGTGATCCGCGACAAAAAGGAAAAACAGGTCGAGGTGACGATTGGCGAACAACCCAAAGAGCTGACGAAGGGCGGCGGGCCCTCGGAAGAAGGACCCGGTAGCGGCCTTGCCGGGATCACCGTGCACGATCTGAGTCCAGAGTTCGCCCAGCGGTTTGGCCTGCCCGAGAACGAGGAGGGCGTGGTGGTGACCAGGGTCGAACCGGGGAGTCTTGCGGACGACGCCGGAGTGCAGCGAGGTGACGTGATCCTCGAGATCAACCGACGGCCGGTCCAGAACACGAAGGACTTCAACCGCATCGCTCGAGACATTGGGAAGGACGAAGCGATTCTCCTGCTGATCAACCGCCAAGGACAGACTCTGTTCATCACCCTGACGCCGTAAGGGGAGGGAGTCGGCACATCATGTGGGGCGCGCGGTTCGTCCTGCTCGCGGTGGCGTTGTCGGTGGGCGTGCTTTCGGCGTCCTATCTCGACGTGGCGGAATCCGAGCGCCTACTGGTGGGCCTTCTGATCGGATTGGGTCTGGCCATTGCGCCGCTCGCGCTGGATGTGCTGGCCGACGTGTGGCCGTGGCAGCGCGTAGCGGGCGGCGTCTTTGGCTTTACGGCAGGACTGGGGGGGGCGGGAATCGCCATCTGGGCGGTAGACGCCGCGGGCATAGCTGGGCCCGCCGCGTTGATGTGGGCTCTGGGGGTCCTGATCGGGTTGGGCTACTTGGGGTGGCGGTTTGGCGCGGCCGCTGGCGATCGCTTCGCGGGACCATCGCCGAAGACCACGGGTTCTCCTGCGGTCGTAAGCGGCACGGCGTCGGGCCGAAAGCTTCTCGATACCAGTGTCATCATCGACGGTCGTATCGCGGATTTGTGCGAGACCGGTTTTCTCGACGGCGTGTTTGTCATCCCGCAGTTCATTCTGCACGAGCTCCAACACATCGCCGATTCGTCCGATTCGCTCAAACGTGCCAGGGGGCGCCGGGGACTGGACATTTTGCACCGAATTCAGAATATGCCGGACCTCGTCGTGAACATCGTGGAAGAGGATTTCCCCCAGATTAAGGATGTTGACGCGAAATTAGTCGCCCTGGCCAAGAAACAGGGGGCCAAGATCGTGACCAACGATCTGAATCTCAACAAAGTAGCCGAGCTGCAGGGCGTACGCGTGCTCAACATCAATGAGCTGACCAACGCGTTGCGGCCGGTCGTCTTGCCTGGCGAGTCGATGCGCGTCTTCGTTCTGCGGGAGGGCAAGGAAGCCGGACAAGGTGTCGCGTATCTCGACGACGGGACGATGATCGTCGTCGATGAAGCGAAGAAATTCATCGGTCGCAATGTCGACGTGGTCGTGACCAGCGTGCTGCAAACCACTGCCGGCCGGATGATTTTCACCCGTTTGCGCGATGAATCCGAACGGAGCGAGACGGCCGGCGCACGTGGTTAAGAAGAGTGGATCGTCCCGACCGAGCGCGACCGCGCTCATTCCCGCAGCGGGGCGTGGGGCGAGGATGGGCGGGCTCCGCCCCAAGCAATTCCTCCTGCTGGGGGACATGCCTCTTTTGGCCAAAACCCTTGCTGTGTTCCAGTCCGCTTCCCTGGTCGACGAAATCGTCCTGATTACCCCGCCCGGGGATGAAGACATCTGCCGTCATGAAATTGTTAACCGATACGCGTTCTCCAAAGTGGCGCGGATCGTGCCGGGCGGCGCGTCACGCCAAGAATCGGTGGCCAACGGCCTCCGCGAGGTCAGTCCACAGGCGTCGCTGGTCCTCATCCACGATGCGGCCCGTCCGTTTGTCACGGGCGACCTTATCCGGCGTGTTCTGGAAACCGCCGCGTCATCGGGTGCCGCCATCGCGGCGGTTCCCGTGGCGGATACGCTCAAGCGGCGTTCGTCCGAGAGTCCAGGTGCCGTCACGGTCGAACGCGACGGCGTGTGGGCGGCGCAGACGCCCCAGGCGTTCCACCGCTCCTTGCTTGTTCAGGCGTTTGAGCAGGCCGCCGCCGACGGGTTTACGGGAACGGATGACGCGAGCCTGGTCGAGCGGTTGGGGCATCCCGTCATCTTGGTCCACGGGGATCCCCACAATATCAAGATCACGACGGCGGCGGACCTCGAGTTCGCCGAGAACCTGGCCGCCGTTCGGCTGCTGGACCGTACTCGGTCCGGGACCGGTTCATGACGATGCGCATCGGCATCGGGTATGACGTCCACCCCCTCGTCGTCGGCCGGCCCTTGGTGATCGGAGGTATCGTGATCCCGTTCGATCGGGGACTGGACGGTCATTCGGACGCCGACGTGTTGCTTCACGCCATCGCGGACGCCGTCTTGGGGGCGGCCGCGATGGGCGATCTGGGACGGCACTTCCCCAACACCGATCCCCGTTATCGGGACATCTCCAGTGTGCGGCTCTTGGAATCCGTGGTAGACCTCGTCGGCGGACAGGGGTACCGGGTGGCCAATGTGGACGCCGTCGTGATCGCCGAAGCCCCGATGCTGGCGCCGTTCGTATCCGGGATGAGAACGACTATTGGCAAGGCGCTCCGTCTCTCGGAAGCCGCGGTCAGCGTGAAGGCGACGACGCACGAGCGTCTCGGCAGTTTGGGACGGGGCGAGGGCATCGCCGCCCAGGCGGTGTGCCTGCTGGAACGCGCGGACGCACCGTGATGTGGAACGTCGTGAAACGCGATCTGGCGGCGGTCTTCGAGCGCGATCCCGCCGCCACCAGCCTGATCGAAGTCGTGCTGACGTATTCCGGGTTCCACGCCGTGCTGCTGCACCGCTTCTCCCACTGGCTGTGGCGGCTGGGCATTCCGCTCGTTCCCCGTCTTTCGTCCCAGTTCGGTCGCTTTGTGACGGGGGTGGAGATCCATCCTGGGGCCCGCATCGGCCCCGGCTTCTTTATCGATCACGGACACGGGGTCGTCATCGGCGAAACCAGCGAGATCGGGGAGAGCGTGATCGTCTTCCAAGGCGTCACCCTCGGTGGAACGGGGAAGGATCGCGGGAAACGCCACCCGACCTTGGGGAACCACGTGGTGGTGGGGGCCGGAGCCAAGGTGTTGGGGCCGATTACGATCGGCGATCACGTCAAAATTGGGGCCAATTCAGTGGTGCTTCGATCGGTGCCCCCCCATTCGACGGTCGTCGGGATTCCCGGGAAGATCATCAAGAGCGAGACCGACTCCGACTCTCCTGAAACCACGCTCAACCACACCCAGCTTCCGGATCCCGTCAGCGAGCGGCTGGAGGCCCTCGAAGAGGAACTCCGCGAACTCAAGAAACGCCTCGAATAGGTCAAATTTTTCACTTGCACAAGACCTACCCTGGTTGTTACAATAGCATTCTCCAATCCCATTTTATGCATTGCTGGCACTGGAACCGGCCAGAGAAGGGACCAGGGAGGTCCTTGCTTGACCGGTGAGGGCTTGTTTGCGCCACGAGGGGCCTCGTGGGCGCCTGGGGAGGCGGAAGGGAGAGAATCATGTTTGCGCAGACCACAAAGGACGTTGGGGCGGAATTGGAATCCGCGCCAGCCGACAAAGAAGATAAAGAAGAACTCGATTTGGAGACATTTTCGCGGGATCGTGTTCGAGTTGCGGTGGAGCCCACGGCCCCAGCGGACGCTGAGCCGGAAGAGAAAGAGACCGTCGTTGCCGACAAGGAGACGACCGAGGACCTCATCTGGGTGTATTTTCGCACGATGGGGAAGAAGGAGCTGCTGACCAAGGAAGCTGAAACAGAGACATTTCAACGACTTGAGAGAGGACTTCAGCTCCTCGCGGAGGTCATTCGGGAGATCCGCCCGAAGGACCGCGAGGCGATCGAACATCTCCAAAAGTTTTTTACGCCCGAGGATCAGGCGCGCCTGAAACAGGTCAGTGACTCGTTGTCCGCGGCGGTGCCCTCCGTTCAACGCCCCTTGGTGGCCCTGATCCGGACGCTGGCCGGGATCATGCCGACAAAGGAGGCCCCCTTTCGCGAGCGGTGGGAGAGGCGGTGCCGATCAGCGGGCGTCGAAAGCAAGTCCATCCTGCGATGGAATGAGCAACTCGTGAGGGGTGAGGCGATCATTACGGAAGCGACCAAGGAGCTGGTCGAGGCCAACCTCAAGCTGGTGATCAGCATCGCGAAACGCTACATGGGGCGTGGACTGGCCCTCCTGGATCTCATCCAGGAAGGCAACATGGGGCTCATGCGGGCGATCACGCGCTTCGACTATCGGAAGGGGTTTAAGTTCAGCACGTACGCCACGTGGTGGATCCGACAAGGCATCACCCGTGCCCTGGCCGATCAGTCGCGAACGATTCGGATTCCAGTGCATCTGACCGAGGCGTTCCACAAGATATTGACCGCGCTCCAAGCGCTTAAGCAGGAATTGTCGCGGGCTCCGACGTCGAAGGAGATCGCGAAGCGAACCGGAATCCCGGCGAAGAAGGTCGACGAGATTCTTCGGGTGGTCCAAGAGCCGCTGGGGCTCCAGGACCCGGTGGGCGGGGAAGAGCTCCAACTACAGGATTTGATCCGAGACGAGGTGTCGCCTTCGCCGTACGATCGGTTGCTCACCAGCGAGATTTCGCAGCGATTGGCCGATATCCTGGACACCTTGACGCCGAAGGAAGCGCTGGTCATCAAGATGCGGTTCGGACTGGGCG
>JACXTT010001328.1_pt1 | contig 41381 bp, 35 predicted proteins | sample 9270951 | NCBI WGS metagenome assembly JACXTT01 (sample SAMN15532306, study PRJNA645909) | rock metagenome | isolation source: weathered quartz diorite | place: Puerto Rico | collected 2017-06-21
TTTCATCCATGTACAGCTTGCGATTGACTTCGATCTGGATCGAATGTTTATGTTTGGCCGGGTCCGAATAGGCACGCACCAGCTCGACGCCCTTGTAGGGATCATTTATCTTCACGTCGTAGCCGTAGCCGCGCAAGGTCGTGGCGATGAACGCAGTGAACTCAGGCGCGCAGGTCGTGCCGTCGCGATCGCCCAGCACAAAATCGGCGCGCGGCTTGCCGGGGCCCTCCTCCGCCACCAGGCCGGATACTGCCGGCATCGAATGGCAGTTGACATGCCACACCGCGCCATAATGCTTATGGGTGAGGTTGATCGCGTCGCGCACTGCTTTGTGATATGGAGCGTAGCAGCTGGCAATGCGGCCCTGCACTTCGGCGACGCTGAGGCGACGTTCGTAGATATCCTCGCCCGTATCGAGTTTGCGCCACACCAGGCCGATGCCTTTTTCGGTTTTCTTGCTGACGTTGATCGGTCCCGGCCATGCGGTTTCGAGCAGCGCCTGGTCGATGTCGAGCAGGGAGCGATTGCAGTCGATATAGCTGCGCGGAAATTGCGCGGCAATCAGGGTTGCGCCATTGGCCGGCGCCGCCGCATAGAGTTTTTCCACGTGGGTGTCTTCGGCCATGCGCAAAATCGCGGACGGCACGGCAAAGCCGAAGTCGGCGGGATAGACGGTGCCGCTGTGCGGCGAGTCGAACACCACTGGAATTTCGTGATCGTGGTCGGTGGTCGAGGGTGAAAAGAGAATCTGGGGTTCAGGCATGATGAATTACCGGCTAGGTGGCGTCGTTGAGGTGGCAGGCTGAGAGCCGGCCAGGACCGATTTCCCGAAGGGCTGGGGCTTCCGCTATGCAGCGCGGCATCGCATGGGGACAGCGCGGATGGAAATGGCAACCGCTCGGCGGGTCCAGCGGAGATGGTATCTCACCGCGGATGGCGACAAAATTTTTTTTGCGAATGTCGAGGCGCGGGGCTTCGGCAATCAGCGCCTGGGTGTAGGGATGGTTGGCTGCGGCGAACAATTCTTCGGTCGGCCCGGATTCAACGATGCGGCCGAGATACATGATGAACACGCGGTCGCTGATATGCCGCACCACCCCCAGGTCATGGCTGATGAAAAGGTAGGTGAGATTGAGCGTCTCGCGCAGCGCGATGAACAGATTCAGTACTTGCGCCTGGATGGAAACATCCAGCGCGGCCACGGCTTCATCGCAGACCAGGAATTCCGGCTGCACCGCCAGGGCGCGGGCGATGCCGATGCGCGCCCGTTGTCCTCCGGAGAACTGGTGGGGAAAGCGCTTCGCCAGTGCTGCATCCAGCCCGACCTGTTGCATCAGGCCGGCAACATGGTCCGCCTGTTCGCCGGCCTTGATCAAACCATGGGCGACGGGTGCTTCACCGATGATGTCCAAGACGCGCATCCGCGGGTTGAGCGAGGCGTACGGGTCCTGGAAAATCATTTGCAGTTTGAGTTGCATGGAACGACGTTCAGCCGATGAAAGCGCATCGACATCAACACCTTTCCAGTGGCGAGTGCCAGCCGAAGGTTGATGCAAGCCGACCACCATGCGCCCCAGCGTCGATTTGCCGCAGCCGGATTCGCCGACCAGGCCGACCACTTCTCCGGTCTGCACGCACATATTCACGCGGTCGACCGCGTGGACGGTTTGCCTGTCTGTGCTGCCCCCGAAAGCGCGGACGATTTTGCCCGCAAGATCCAGCGGCCGGCCGAAGCGCTTGGAAATATTTCGAAGCTCGAGCAGCGCACTCATGGCGAATCGCTCCTCAACGGATGGAAACAGCGCACGTAATGCGATGGTTCCATTGCCGCACCACCTGGCCCCACAACCGGCGCAAAAGTAGGCGCGGCTTCGCAATCAGCTTGCCGATTTACGCAGCGATCGCGAAACGCACAGCCCGCGCCAACCGCCAGCAGCGAGGGTGTCATTCCCGAAATTTGTCGCAGGGGCTCACCTTTGCGGTTGCGGCATGGCACGGAATCCAGCAAGCCGCGGGTGTAGGGATGGCGCGGCGCATCAAGCAACTCGCCGGTGCTGCCGGATTCGACCACCTTGCCGGCGTACATCACGGCGATGTCGTCGGCGAGCCCGGCAATCACCGACAGATCGTGCGTGATCCACACCAGTGCAGTGCCGGATTCGCGACACAGCTTCTGCATCTCGAACAGGATCTGTCCCTGGATGGTGACGTCGAGCGCGGTGGTGGGTTCGTCGGCGATGATCACATCGGGTTTATTCAGAAGCGCAATGGCAATGGCGACGCGCTGACGCATGCCGCCGGAAAACTGGTGCGGGTAAGAGAGCAGCCGTTCCGCCGGCGAGGGAATGCCGACTTTGGCCAGCGCCTCGCAGCAGCGTTCACGCGCGGCGGCGGCGCTGATTTTCTGATGGACCGTCAACGCCTCAATCATCTGCGTGTCGATGCGCAACACCGGGTTGAGCGTCATCATCGGGTCCTGGAAGATCATCGCCACGCGGTTGCCGCGCAAATGCCGCCATTGGCGTGGCGACAGCCGCGTGATGTCATCGCCATTGAGTTCGATCTTGCCGCCGACGATTTTTCCCGGCGCATCGATCAGGCCCATGATCGAATAACCGGTCATCGATTTGCCGGAGCCGGATTCGCCCACCAGCCCCAGGATCTTGCCGCGCGCGACCGCAAACGACACATCATCGACCGCTTTGACCACGCCAGCCTGGGCGAAGAAATGGGTTTGCAGGTTTTCAACGCGCAGCACTGGGCTCATGATTGGAAATCCAAACACAAGCACTGGCGCGGCTTTCCGAGCATTTTTGTCCCGAAAGGCGCGCCAAATGGCGTTCTACGTAATTGTCTGCTGGGCAAAATCATTTTTTCAGGCGTGGGTTCAGCACATCGCGTAACTGGTCGGCGACGAGGTTGATCGACATGATGGTGATGAGCAGGGCGAAGCCCGGATAAAAAGAAATCCAGTATTTGCCGCTCATCAGGTACGTGAAGCCATTCGAAATCAGCAGGCCGAGCGAGGGCTCGGTGATCGGCAGGCCGAGGCCGAGGAAGGACAGCGTCGATTCCAGCGCGATCGCATGCGCCACCTGCACCGTTGCGACAACGATCAGCGGCGGCAGGCAATTGGGCAGCAAATGGCGAAACAAAATGCGCGCGCGGCTGAGCGCCAGCACCTGCGCCGCCTCGATATATTCCTTCTGCTTTTCAACCAGCGCGGTGGCGCGCACGGTGCGCGCGTAGTAGGCCCATTGCACGGTGATCAAGGCGATGATGACCTTGTCTATGCCCTGGCCGAATACCGCCAGCAGGATCAGGGCGATCAGAATAGCCGGGAACGACAGCTGGATATCGACGATGCGCATGATGAGGCTGTCGACCCAGCCGCCGAACCAGGCCGCGAGCAAGCCGAAGGCGAGGCCGATGGCCACCGCCACCGCGGTGCTGATGAGCCCCACGCTGAGAGAAATGCGCAGTCCGTAAAAAATGCCGGAAAGCATATCGCGACCCTGGTCATCGGTGCCAAGCAGATGGGTTTTGCCGGTCATCGATTGCTCACCGGGGGCGAGCTTGCCGTCGAGCACATCCAGTTGGGCGAGGTCATAAGGATTTTGCGGCGAGATCAGCGGAGCCAGCAGCGCGACCAGCAGCACGATGCTCAGGAGCGCCAGTCCGGTCAGCGCCAATCGGGATGCCGCGAACTCGTTCCAGAAACGACGCAGTGGCGTCTCAATCGGGGCCGGATCGGCCGGCAGCGTGCTCATCTCAGTGGCCTCCTGTATGCTGGCCGCCCAGACCGACGCGCGGATCGAGACGTGAGTAAACCACATCGACCACAAAGTTGATGATGATGAACAGCGTGACGATGGTCAACAGATAAGCCACGATCACCGGGCGGTCCAGCTGATTGATGGAGTCGATCAGCAATTTGCCGGTGCCTGGCCAGGCGAAGATCGATTCAGTGACGATGGCGAAGGCGATCACCGAACCGAACTCGAGGCCGATCACGGTGACGATCGGGATCATGATGTTCTTCAACACATGCACGCCGATGATGCGCGCACTCGACAAGCCCTTGGCGCGCGCGAACTTCACATAGTCCTGCAGCAAGGCCTCGCGGGTACTGGCGCGCGTCAGGCGAATCAGCAGGGAGAGTTTGAACAGGGCCAGATTCAGCGCTGGCATGATCAAATGCGCAATCCCGTCCCAGGTCAGGAAGCTGAGCGGCACACCCAGCACGGTAACGGTTTCGCCGCGCCCGTTCGAGGGCAGCCAGCCCAGATGCACCGAAAAAAACATGATCAGCACCAGGCCCACCCAGAAGGTCGGCAACGAGAAGCCGACGATCGAGGCGGCCATTATGCCGCGGCCGATAAAACCGTGCGGGCGCAGACCGGCGATCAGGCCCAACGGAATACCGATGAGGATCGACAGCAGCATCGCGAACACCGCCAACTCGAGCGTTGCTGGCAGCTTTTGCAGGATCAGTTGCAGGGCCGGAATATTGAAGACAAACGACCGCCCGAAATCGCCGGTAAAGGCATTGCCAAGGAAGCTCAGATACTGCGCATAAAAGGGTTTGTCCAGCCCCATGGCGACGGTGGCGCGCAGTCGCTCGACTTCATCGGCCTGCGGATTGATCAGCAATTCAACCGGATTGCCGATCGCATAGACGCCGACAAACACCAGGAACGACATCGCCACCAGCACAAAACCGGATTGGAATAGGCGGCGAATCGTGTAGATGAGCATGTTTATCGGATGGGATGTTGCAACATGAACCGGGGCTCGACCGCGTGCGAGCGCCGAAAAACACCGCGAAATTGGAAACTGAATTATTTAAGCGGTTTCAAATCCATGGCCAGGGTGTATTGATCGGTGCGTGGCGTGTATTTCAGGGCCTTCGTGGTCGCCCAGGTACTCACTTCGTAATGCAGGGGAATGAGCGCCACATCGTCCATGGCGATTTCGGCAGCCTTCTGGATCATGCCTTCGCGCTTCTTGTTGTCCATGGTCACCAGGGCGTCGCCCAGCGCCTTGTCGAACACCGGGTTGCTGTAGCGTCCACGGTTGGTCACGCCCATCCCGTTTGGCGGGTCGTAGGTGGCCAGCAGGGAGCGCAGGGATGAGCCCTGCTCGCCCGATTCCGAGGCCCAGCCCAGCACCATATAGCTGAACTCGAGCTTGCTGGCGCGCGTGAAGTAGACGCTGGATGGCATGGTATCGACCTTGGCGTCGATGCCGATGCGCGAATAAAACTGTGCGAGGGTTTGCGCGATGGCGACATCATTGATGTAGCGATTGTTGGGGCCGTGGATGGTCATGGCAAAGCCATTGGGATAGCCGGCCTCGGCCAGCAGTTTTTTCGCGCCCTCCGGGTCGTACTTCGCCGGCTTCAGCTTCTTGCTGGCGCCATAGAAAAAATCCGCCACCAGCTGCGAGGCGGGTACGCCCTTGCCTTCCATCACGCGGCTGACCATGGCGTCACGGTTGATGGCCATCGACAGCGCGCGCCGCACGCGCACATCCTTCAAAGGATTTTTTTCCAAAGGTTTGCCCGATTTATCGAACAGGAACGCGGGTGCGGCGTCCTGATGCTGGTTAAGATGAACATAAATGACGCGATTGGACACCTTGTTGGAGAGCGCAAATTTCGGATTCTTTTCCAGCTTGGCGATGTCGGCGGTCGGCACCGTCTCGATCATTTCGACATCGCCCGACAGCAGAGCCGCGACCCGCGCGGCGGGGTTGGTGAGCATCTTGAAGGTGATCTTGTCCCAGGGCTCCTCGCCGCCCCAATAGCCATAGTTGGCTTTCACAACGAGACGCTGATTGGGAATATATTCGACGAATTTGTAGGGGCCGGTACCGATCGCCGCCTTGCCCGAGTTGTAGTCTTCGGTCGTGGCTTTATCGCCGTAAAATCTCGAGACGATGCGCACGGCGGAAAGATCGGATGGCAGCAACACATGCGGCGTGGCCGTCTTGAAAATCAGCGTATGCGGGTCGACCACCTTGACGTCGACAATCGGCTTGGTGAACGTGGCGAATGAGGACGGACTGTTCGGCACCAGGGGGACGCGCTTGAGCGTGAACACGACATCTTCGGCGGTGAACGGCGAACCATCGTGCCAGTTGACGTTTTTTCGCAGCTTGAATTCCCAGGTGGTATCGTCGATCGCACGCCAAGACGTCGCCAGTCCGGGCGTCAGTTTCTGGTTTTCGTCGACATTGACGAGGGACTCGAAGATATGGCGCAGCGTGCTGTTGTTGGGGCCGATGTTGTGATAATGCGGATCAATCGAGGTAATCGCAGCTTGCAGGCCGATCGATATATCGCGCGCGGCAAGCGGCTTTGTCTGGGCGCCGGCAACTGCGCAGAAGGTCGCTGTCAGTATGGTCAGCAGCTGGGCGAGAAAGGCTTGCTTTCGAAACATGAAAATCTCCGCTATTCCAGAATGAAATTATTTGGCGCGATATCTCATGGAAATATGCGCGACCGCATCCGTCGATAATAGCGCAAACTGTTTGCGTACAAAGTGGCGCCGCCAGCAGATCGAAGGATTCGGTGAAGCGATGGGAATGATAGAGAATTTCGAGAAAATGCTGGCCAGCGGTCGGGATTCGGCATTGCTGCGCTTTTCACTGGGCAGCGAGTATTTGAAAATCGGGGACGCCGCGCATGCTGCCGAACATCTGCGCACGGCTACAAGTCTGGACAACGGCTATTCCGCCGCCTGGAAACTGCTGGGCAAGGCGCTCACCGTCCTCAACGATTCGCCGGGAGCCATCGAGGCCTATCGACTTGGCATGGCCGCGGCCGAAGCCAGGGGGGACAAGCAGGCGGCCCGGGAAATGGCGGTGTTCCTGAAGCGGCTCAGCGCGCAGAAGCCGCCGATTGCAGAAACGCCGTGATGCGCGCGGTCGATATGCTGGCATCGACATATGCTACACCGATGGCCTTGAGCAGGATCAGCTTGATGACGCCGCCCTCGTTTTTCTTGTCGCGAATCATGTGCTCCAGCATTTGTTCGGGCCTTGTATCCGGCAGGATCGTGGGCAGGCCCGCGCGCGCCAGCAGGCGCGTGGTACGGACAAGGTCCTCCTGGCGCAAATGACCGAGCTCCAGCGACAGCCTGGCGGCCAGCACCATCCCGCAGGCAACTGCTTCGCCATGAAGCCAGGTGCCGTAACCCAAGGCCGTTTCAATGGCATGGCCAAATGTGTGGCCGAGGTTGAGCAGGGCCCTGCCGCCGTCCCTTGCGGTCTCGTGCTCATCGGCGGCGACCACTTGGGCCTTGAGTTCGCATGAGCGCCTGATCGCTTCCATGAGTGCGGGGGCGTCGCGTGCCAGCAGGGCATCCATATGCGCTTCCAGCCAGGCAAAAAACGGCGCATCAAGGATGAGTCCGTATTTGATGACTTCAGCCAGGCCGGAACGGAACTCGCGATCCGGGAGGGTTTTCAGCGTGTCGGTATCGGCCAGCACCAGGCGGGGCTGGTAGAAGGCACCGATCATGTTTTTGCCAAGCGGGTGATTGATGGCGGTTTTGCCGCCAACGGAGGAATCAACTTGGGCAAGCAAGGTGGTGGGGGCCTGAATGAACGGCACGCCGCGCTGATAGGTCGCGGCTGCAAAGCCGGTGATGTCGCCGATGACGCCGCCGCCTAGCGCAATCAGCGTGGTTTTGCGGTCGCAGGCATGCGTCAACAGGGCATCGAATATCCGGTTGAGGGCCTCCCAGTCCTTGTGCGCCTCCCCATCGGGCAGCACGATCGGTATCACACGGATTTGTCGCGACTCCAGCTGGTCGGCAAGCGCTTTGCCATATAGCGGCCACAAGGTGTCGTTGGTGACAAGGGCGACTCGCGCCTGCGGCAAGTGATTGAGTATTTCTGTAGGCGCATCCAGCAAACCCGGCCCGATCAAAATCGGATAGGAGCGATCTCCCAAGGCAACCTGCATCGCCAGCGTTGACGGTCGGGTTGCGGACAAAGACGAGGTTGAAGCCGGTGTTTGCATTGGGCGAGTAATGGTAGATGCGGGTCGCCGGGACCCTTCGAGTTACGGCGGTGGGGACCAAAGCCCGCGCGCGGCCAAGGTCTCGACAATCATTTCGGCGAGCTTGCCTGCCGGCTGCCGACCCGTATCAACGGTCAGGTGAGCCACTTCATTGTAAAGCGGTTCGCGTGCGTTCAGGAGCTCTCGAAGTACGTTTACCGGATTACCTGATTGCAGAAGAGGCCGCTTGGTATCTCGCTGGGTGCGTGCCCGCAAGTCATCCAGGCTGGCCCGCAGGTAAATGACCACACCGTGATTCCTTAAAGCCTGACGGTTATTTTCCGCCAGGATAACGCCGCCGCCCGTCGCCAGCACAATGCCTTGGCGGTTTACCAGTTCAAGGAGCAATTGACTCTCGCGGAGGCGGAATCCCGCCTCGCCCTCAAATTCAAAGATGGTCGCGATCGGGACCCCGGTTTTGGCAACCAATTCGCTGTCAGCATCGACAAAAGACAAGGACAGGCGCTTTGCCAAGCTTTTTCCCAGGGTGCTCTTGCCGGCCCCAGGCATGCCCACCAAGAAAATATTCCGTTCCATGGTCGTTATGGTGAATCAAGAAAATCATTCGAAGCCGGCGTGGCAACATGGCGCACAAAACAAAACGGGGCGCTGACTGCAGCGCCCCGAAGTGGCTGGTTCAAGGTTTCTTGTTATGTCCCTGAGTGCTGTAAGCAAAACATGCAGGATCAACGAATTGTCAGTTGGTCCTTGATGATTCGCGGTGTGATGAAAATCAGCAATTCGGTCTTGTCGTCTTGCTTGGACGTATTCTTGAAGAGGTGGCCGATAAGCGGAATGTCGCCGAGGAAGGGGACCTTTGTGATGTCAGTACGGATTGTCTGCTCAAATATTCCGCCAAGAACAGCCGTGTCACCATTTTCTACTAAAATCTGCGTTTTAAGCGTTTTAGTATCAATTGAGGGCACGGTGCCCGTCCCAGTGCTAACCAAACTGCCCACGGAATCTTTTTTGATTTCCAAGTCCATAATGACCTTGTCATCGGGGGTAATTTGTGGAGTTACGTCTAAAGACAGTACCGCTGGCTTAAATTGAACGGTGGATCCTCCGCTGGCTGCCTGCGTCAGATAGGGAATTTCTGTCCCTTGTGTAATTGTTGCCTTCTTTTTGTCTGCGGTCACGATTCTGGGATTTGATACCACCTTACCTCTGTTCTCGGACTCAAGGGCCGACAATTCCAAATTTACGATGTTGCCGTTTCCGAGATTCAGAAAAGTCAACGCCAACGAGCCCGCTGCGCCCGTCACGGGCAGGTTAACATTGTTTGCAATGTCAGTCGTTGCTTTTGCACTCGCGAATCCGGTCGACGTTGAAATATTCCCTCCAGAACCCAGACGCCCATTACCGACAACATCATTGCTCGCGCCCCGTCCCGCGCCAACCCCGAAGCGGACACCCAACTGGCGGCTGAATTTATCATCCGCAATGACGATCCGTGCTTCAATCATGACTTGGCGAACGGGAATATCAAGCTGGCTGACCAAACGCCGGATATCCTCAAGGCGCGTCGGCACATCTTGAACAAACAGGGTGTTGGTGCGGGGATCAACGGTTGCAGAACCGCGCTTGGAAAGTATTTTTTGTGCTCCCTGCGCGCCTTGTCCGCCGCCGCTTGACACCAAAGTCTGAAGATCGGACGCTTTGGCATAGGAGAGCACAAAACTCTCTGTTCTAAGCGGTTCCAATTCGGTTATTTGCTGGCTGGCTTCAAGCGCAAGTTTCTCTTTCGTTGCCAACTCATCTGCAGGCGCAATCAGTACCACATTGCCATTCTTGCGCTTCGACAGACCCTTTGCCTGCAGAATGATATCGAGCGCCTGGTCCCAAGGCACATCTTTGAGCCGCAAAGTGAGATTGCCGTTAACGGTGTCACTGGCAACTATATTCAAGCCGGTAAAATCGGCAATAACCTGAAGCAATGCGCGAACCTCGACGCTCTGAAAGTTCAAGGTCAGTTTCTCGCCGGTGTATCCGTTGCCCTGAACCAGCTTGTTGGGATCTTCTTTGGTTTGCTTTATTTCAACAATGAACTGGGTATCCGTCTGATAGGCCGAATATTCCCAAATACCCTTGGGTTCAATAACCATGCGGGCATTTCCGCCCTGATCAATCAGGTCCACAGTTTTGACCGGTGTGGCAAAATCGTTGACGTCGAGGCGCCGGATTAAATTCTTTGGGGCGTTTGTATTTACAAAATCAACGATTACACTGCGCCCTTGCTGGCGGATATCGATGCCGATTCCTGGCGAGGACAAATCGACGATTACCCGCCCCTCGCCGTTGTTTCCGCGCCGGAAATCCACATCCCGAATACTTTGCTTTTGCGCCCTCGATGCCGGAGCCGAGTCGGAAAACTTTACGGCTTGAGCGTTATCCTTGGTTGCCGTCTGAACCGCTGCGTCCACCGTGATCAGCAATGCGTTGCCATCAAGTGTCGCGGCGTAGTTTAGATTGCGCGAGAGATTGAGAACCATTCGGGTGCGATTGGCAACCTCCACTACGCTGATAGACCGGACATCGCCTTCGCCGATATCAACAGTGCTTTTGCCCAAGCCGTTGGCGGTGTTGGGGAGATCCAGCGCAATTCTTGCCGGATTGGCGACAGTAAAGCCGGCCGGGACCCCGGCAAGCGGTGCTTTGAAGTTGACCCGGATGACAATTTTTCCGCCTTGTTGGGTCGACGTACTGATTGATTCGAGCAGGTTTTTTTCTGCGTCCTGGGCATGTGCGACTGAGCCCGCAATCATTGCTGCGACTGCAAGCAAGGAACCGGCGAGCCGTGAAACCCAATTTCGGCAGATGGATTGGGAATGATGAATTTGCATTACAGTTTACCTCCCGTTCCTTCCAACAGCGGTAGAACGCTTTCGCGTTCGGTCCAGTCGCCCGCCGTATCTTGAACGATTTCTTTGAGTTTAATTTCTGTGTCGGAAATGTTGGTGATCAAGCCGAAATTCTGGCCAAGATAATTTCCCTTCTTGACGCGGTACAGCGTCCTTTCGGCTCTTACCAGTGCATAGCTAACACCGGATTGCTGCAGAGTCCCCACCATTTTCAGCTGCTCCAGCGGGTAGGCTTCGAGAGGCTCCTTGCGGCGATTGAGGTCTGGTGCGAGTCCGCCACCTCCGCCGTCGGTCTTGACCGCGAGCTTGCGCGGACGGAAGGGGTCAGGAAGGTCAAAGCCCTCATACGCAAACGGTGCAAACGGCTTTACCTGAGGCAATGGCTCGATTTTGCGTGGAAGCTTGTCGGAGTCTTTGACAAACTGGCGTAAATCCGAATAGCCTTCTCCGCAGGAAACAAGCAGAAATACGGGGGCAAAAATCAGCAAGCGTTTCATTATTTGCCTCCCGCCTTGTTCTTGGAATCCCTTGAGGTTTTGCGCTGGGCGGCGATTTCGTCAGGATCGAGATAACGGTAAGTCTTTGCGATCGCTTCCATCGACAATACGCCATCTTTGGTATTGTCGACCTTCAGGTCATTCAGGAGCACAATGCGGGGAAGCTTCGATACGTCACTCGCAAAAGCACCCAAATCATGGTAATTGCCTGTCACTTTCAGATTGATCGGTCGTTCTGCATAAAACTCGGTTAAATTTTCGGCTTGAGAAGGGCGGAACAAATCAAATTGCAGTCCGCGGCCCAAACCCGCTTGGTTGATGTCGATAATCAGCGCGTCAACCTCGGATTTTGTTGGCAACTGCTTCAGCAAGGCGCCAAAAGCCTGCTCAATCTCGGCGCGCTGTTGCTGATACGCCTCAAGATTGACCGCAAGCTTCTTCTTTTCCAGGAAAGTGTTCTTGAGGTCGACTTCCTTCTTTTCTTCACGGTTCAAATCGTCCAGCTGGCCCTGATACAAGCCAAAATAAAACCCCACCAGCACGAGAATCACGATCAAAACGAGGGATGCAATTTTGAACGGCCAAGGCCAATTGCCTGGATTCTTGGCGTCAAGCTGCTTTAATTCTTCAAGCCATTTATTCATGTTTTTTTCTCCGCAGGCTTGGCTGGGTCAGCCTTGCGAGGCCCCGTTTTTCCGTCATCGGCTTTGGGGCGCTTGAGGGCAAAATCCATGCTGAATTCATTGGCACGCTGGTTGTTGACCATCACGGCCTTGATTTCAATCAAATTTGGGTTCTCAAGGTAGGGCGATGCCTCGATGTTTCTCATGAAAGCAGCTACCCTTGCATTCGACTGGGCATAGCCAGTCACATTCACCTTCACGCCCGCCTGCTTTATCGACTTCAGATAAAGCCCTTCTGGAAGCTGCCTAAGAAGCTGATCAAGCAGATACACAGGATCCGAACGGTTGCTTTGCAGCCCTTCAACCACCTGTTTTTTGGCTAACAGAGAGGCTGTCTCTTCGCGAATTTTCCGGATTTCCTCGATTTCCTTGTCGAGTTTTACGATTTCCGAATTGAGATAATTGTTGCGCCCCTTCTGATTTTCCACCTGGCTGTCAAAGAAAAACCAGAGCAGCCCGGCAATCGTCAGCGCAACCATGCCGGCAAATGCTGCCAGGGTTACAAACTGTTTTTGTCGCGCCTGGCGCTTTTCTTCGCGGTGGGGGAGTAGGTTTATGCGAATCATGCGGGATCGAACCTTCTCATCGCAAGGCCGCATGCAACCATCAGCGCTGGCGCGTCAATGGTCAATTGGCGCGGCTTGATCTTTGAAGACAAAGCCATATTGGCAAAAGGGTTGGCCACAATCGTGTGTACTTGGGTTCTTTGAGCAACCATTTCTTCCAGCCCCTCCAACGTAGCGCAGCCGCCCGACAGAACAACGTGATCTACCTTGTTGAATTGCGTCGAGGTAAAGAAAAACTGCAGCGCCCGCGTAATTTCAAGCACCACTTTCTCGTTAAAAGGTTGCAGGACGTCCGGACCGTAACTGTCAGGCAATCCACCCGACTTCTTGGCAACCTCGGCTTCTTCAATCGGCATACCAAACTGGCGTGAAATATCCTGCGTCAGCTGAAACCCGCCCAATTGTTGTTCGCGCGCATATACTGATTGGTCCAAATGCATGACTGTAACGCGTGTGGTTTGAGCCCCAATATCAATGATTGCCGTAACGTCTTTGTCGTCAATTCCCGAAGAGGCTCCTTTGATCATTTCGAAGGCAGTCATCGCCGCATAGGATTCGACATCCATTACGCTCGTTTTCAAGCCAGCTGCTTCGGCAATAGCAACACGATCCTCGATTTTCTCCTTGCGCGAGGCAGCAATCAGCACTTCAACTTCCTCGTCATTACCGGGCGCCGGGCCAATTACCTGAAAATCGAGATTTACTTCGTCCAGGCTGAAAGGAATGTATTGATTTGCTTCCGACTGGACCTGATACTCCATATCGTCTTCACGCTGGTTTGCGGCAAGCAATACTTTTTTCGTAATGACCGCTGCAGACGGCAGCGCCATGGCAACATTCTTGATCCGCGTCGCCATTTGCTTGTGGGCGCGCTTCATTACTTCGCCGGCTGCCTCAATGTTGGCAATATTGCCGTCTGTAACCGTGTCTTTTGGGAGGGGTTCGATTACATATCGCTCAACCCTGTACAGGCCTCTGCCAGCATCGGCAATTTCAACCATCTTGATATAAGACGAACTGATATCCACGCCAATCAAGGGCGGTGTTGTGGCGCTCAAAAACTCGAACTTCGAAGCCAGCTTTTCGTTCAGCATGGTGGTTGGACGACCCTTTTGTTGATCGGAGGTTACGGCCGACTACGCACAAATTACATTAAATGCTAGCAACAACCTTTGGACGTGTAAAGCCTTTTCTTCAAAAGCTCGAAATTGCTTTAATTGGCAGGCTTGGGGATGTCTTGCATCATCACATGGCCATCTTTGTGCCACGATTGGCAGCAATTAGGCTAGGGTGACCATGGATCGGTCGATATAATATTTGTTTCCATGCTCCACGGGCGACGCGATGACTTTACGCTGGTGGTTTTACCCCCTGATTCTGCTTTTATCCCTAATCTTCGTTGCGATAGGCGTAATAGCGCTGACTATAATTTTGCTTTACCCGAATTTGCCTTCAATTGAAGCCGTTACGGATTATCGACCCAAGCTTCCACTGAAGATTTATACAATGGAAGGAGACGTAATCGGGGAGTTCGGCGAAGAAAAACGCTCATTTGTGAAAGTGCAGGATTTTCCTGCCGTAATGAAGCAAGCGGTCATTTCCGCCGAGGATGAGCGGTTTTATCAGCATGGTGGCGTAGATTACCTCGGCCTTGTGCGAGCGCTCGGAACCAGCGTATTGGCCGGGAAGATTACAGGCGGTGCCAGCACCATTACGCAACAGGTCGCCAGAAATTTTTTCCTTTCAAACGAGCAAACACTGACGCGAAAAATATCGGAGTGGTTGCTTGCATTCAAAATTGAGCACAACCTAACTAAAGACCAGATACTTGAAATCTACCTGAATCACATTTTTTTGGGAAATCGTGCCTTCGGCTTTGCTGCAGCCAGCCGTGTTTATTACGGGAAGGACATTGGGCAATTGACGGTTGCGGAATGTGCCGTCCTTGCAGGAATACCGAAAGCTCCGTCGCGATACAACCCGTTTGACAATTTGAAACGCATTACCCAGCGGCAGCATTATGTATTGAGGCGCATGAATGAGTTGGGTTATCTGAACGAAACTCAGTACAAAGCCGCCATGGAACAGCCGCTAAAGTTCAGCCGTGAGCGACAGCAGTATGCAGTAGAGGCGGATTACGTAGCAGAAATGGTCCGCCAGGAAATTGTCGAACAATACGGCGAGAAGGCATACGTAAGCGGAATTCGTGTCTATACGACAATTCGAAATGGAGACCAAAAAGCCGCCATGACGGGTCTGCGAAAGGGGGTTATCGAGTACGATCGTCGTCATAGCTATCGGGGTCCAGAGGGCTTCATCAAACTACCCGCAGAAAAAGAAGCCGCTGAAGAGGCTATTGAGGAAGCGCTTCAGGACAAGGAAATCGTGGGCGAACTAATTCCTGCAGTCGTATTGTTCGCCGATGCCAAACAGGTTAGTGTTTATACAAAAAGTGGAAACTCACTTACGCTGACAGGCGAGGCAATAAGGTTTGTTGCGCGTGTATTGACCGAAAAATCATCTCCGCTCAAACCGGTCCGAGGGTCGATTATTCGGATTGGAAGCGACGACAAAGGAGCACCAATAATCCTGCAACTCCCGCGAGTTGAGGCTGCACTAGTGGCAATCGACCCAAATGACGGCTCAATCCGCGCCCTGGCGGGCGGGTTTGATTTCGGCGCCAATAAGTTTAATCATGTGACGCAGGCGATGCGCCAACCGGGTTCCAGTTTCAAGCCATTTGTCTACTCGGCAGCGCTGGAAAAAGGCTTCACCCCCGCCACAATTGTCAATGACGCTCCGTTTGTGTTTGATCCTGGTCGCAATTCGGGTCAGATCTGGGAGCCCAAAAATTATGATGGGCGTTATGAGGGCCCTATGCGACTGCGGACCGCATTGGCGAAGTCCAAGAATATGGTATCAATCCGTGTGTTGCAGGCAATTGGCCCCCAGTATGCTCAAGATTATGTAGCCCGATTCGGCTTTGACCCCAAGCTGCATCCCGCATACTTGACCATGGCTCTAGGGGCGGGGTCAACGACCCCGCTCCAAATGGCGAACGCATATTCTGTGTTTGCAAACGGCGGCTATCGGATTAAGCCCTACTTTATAGCAAGGATTACCGATGACAAAGGAAGCCTGTTGTTCGAAGCCAACCCGGACCGCGCTGGCGAAGTGCCCGGTGCAAAAGCCGCAGAACGGATTATAGATCCCCGTAATGCATTCATCATGACAACCTTGCTCCGCGACGTCGTTCGCTATGGAACAGCGACAAAGGCGTTGACTCTGGGGCGCCAGGATCTTGCGGGGAAAACCGGAACAACCAATGACAGCAACGACGCCTGGTTCGCAGGATTCAACCAGAATCTCGTCGCTGTAACCTGGATAGGTTTCGATAACCCTGCGTCACTGGGGGACACGGAAACCGGTGGCGGAGCCGCCCTGCCAATCTGGATGAATTATATGTCCATAGCGTTGAAAGGTCTGAAGGAACAGCCGTTGGACCCGCCCCCCGGAGTTGTTGCCGTGGCAGTCGATAACGATTTGAACAAGAGTGGGCGCCCAACAACAGAATATGTTTATGTTGAATCGAGCGGCAATCTGAACGACGGACCGGCCTCACTTCGCGAAGCAAACAAACCCTCGGAAGAAGTAAAGAACCAGATATTTTGACTGGATCGTCCAATGAAATGACACGCCATTCGAAACTTTTTGGCAAGCACGGTTATTCCGCAAAAAGCTCTTTGCGCAAAAAAATTGCGGCGGAGACAGCCAAGTTAATAGTTGAGGAGGGGGTAACCGATTACAGTGCTGCCAAGGCCAAGGCAGCGAAGATGCTCGGCGGGTTCGCAAAAACCGCGCTTCCTGAAGATCGCGAAATCGACGCGGCGGTACATGAGCGCCTTTTAATTTTCCATAGCCAATCCCAGCCGCAAGAGTTGCAACTGCTGCGCGAGATTGCCGCCGAAGTCATGCGCGGCATGCGACAATTTTCGCCCTTAGTGCGCGGACCTGTGCTGACAGGAACAGCCACCCATTTTTCCCCCATCGAATTGGAGCTTGTTGTCGAGGATGAAAAAGTCTTCGATTTTTTTCTCTTGAATGCCGGCATTGCATACCGAATTGTCAGCAACGCGCGGGTTCAAGCGCCTGAGCGGAAAAAACATTACGAATTCACTTTCAAGAATTGCCAAATTATTGCAATGGCATTCGATTCCTCTGTCGAACGAGCAAGTTTTCACAAAAAAGAGGGTCGCGAAACTAAGCGTGCAGACTTGGCTGTCGTTGAGGGACTTCTGGGGCAGTCGGTCACTACACCATGACTTTTTTCATGCTGACCCTTTTAACGAGCGGGCAGCCTCGAGTGCAAAGTACGTCAAAATACCATCTGCCCCTGCACGCTTGAATGCGAGTAACGATTCAAGCATGCAAGCTTCGCCATCAAGCCAACCATTTTGCGCAGCAGCCTTCAACATTGCATATTCCCCGGAAACTTGATAAACGAAGGTAGGGGCGCTGAACGCTGCTTTGCAACGGTAAACAATATCCAGATAAGGCATGCCGGGCTTGACCATCACCATATCGGCACCTTCTTCAAGATCTAGGGCGATTTCGCGCAAAGCCTCATCGGCATTTGCGGGGTCCATCTGATAATTCTTCTTGTCGCCCCTGCCAAGATTACCGGCGGATCCTACAGCATCGCGAAAGGGGCCATAAAAGTTGCTGGCATATTTTGCTGAATAAGCCATGATTGCCGTATGGATAAACCCCGCCTCATCAAGCCCAGATCTGATTGCGCCAATCCGTCCGTCCATCATATCGCTAGGAGCAACGATGTCGACGCCTGCTTCGGCCTGAACAAGAGCTTGCCTTCGCAATATGGAGACGGTTTCGTCATTTAGGATATACCCCGATTCGTCAATCAATCCATCTTGGCCGTGACTGGTGTAAGGATCCAAAGCAACGTCGGCAATTACACCCAATTCCGGGAAACGGGATTTCAGTTGTCGAATTGCGAACGGCACCAATCCGGAAGAATTCAGCGCCTCGCGACCATCGACCGCTTTTCGCGATGAATCAATCACGGGAAACAAAGCGATAGCCGGAATCCCGAGATTCAACGCGTCTTCGGCAATACCCATCAACAGATCGACTGAAACCCTTTCGATTCCTGGCATTGAAGAAACAGGTTGCCTTGAATTTTTGCCATCGATAATGAAGACGGGGTAAATGAAATCGCTGGAACCAAGGGCCGATTCACACACCAAATCACGTAAAAAGCCGGTGCGGCGGAGGCGGCGCATGCGCCTAAAGGGATATTTACCGATATTCATTTGCGTCAATAACTTCCGATTTTCTAGTTATTCCGGTCGTCTATTGCGTCGACTGGCACCAAAACGCTCCTTCAACGAAAAACGCCGGAGCTGGAACTTTTCTAACCCAACCCTATCTTACTTCGAGAGGGGCTTGCTCCTCCCCGCTTCTCCTCCCTGAGCGGGGCCTTAATTTTCATTAAGGCTTTACGAGGGCTCGGGTTACCCCTTTTCCCGGGCCCTTTTTCTATGCCGACCTTTTCAAGGTCGCCGACCCCCGGTCATTGATTGAAGTTTGTTTTGCAAACAATTTGCCGATAGCCGCTTCGGCCTCGGCAACCCCGCTCTTTTTCAAACTGGAAAAAAGTTGCACCGTTGCATTGTACTGCCCGGAAATCAAAGCCGCCTTTACGTTGCGAAGCGTCTGCGCCTGCTCCGCCTTCGACAGCTTATCCGACTTCGTCAAAAGTATATGAACCGGTTTGTTGGTGGGTCTGTACCAGTTCAACATCTCAAGGTCGAGCTCCTTGAGTGGATGTCGCGAATCCATGATGACAACCAGTCCCTTCAGGGCATCACGTGTGGAAACATAGGCAGCTAGCAATTCCGTCCAATGTGCTTTTACGGCAGATGGCACCTTTGCATATCCATATCCAGGCAGATCAACAAGCGTGCGGCCTTCACCCAGTGCGAAGAAATTGATGAGCTGAGTGCGTCCGGGGGTTTTCGACACGAAAGCGAGTCGCTTGTGATTGGCAAGCGCGTTGATTGCGCTGGACTTCCCCGAGTTGGAGCGTCCAACGAAGGCAACCTCATGCCCGATATCCGGTGGAAGCTGTTCCAGATCATGCGCGGAGGCCACATATGTTGCTCGATCAAACAGGCCCACGGTTTCCTCTTCTGCTCTGATAGGCTAAAATTGGGAGTTTGCAACACAATACCTACAAAGGCTGGAAATGAAAAAGATTTTGCTGACGCTGATTCTCGCTGCTTGCGCCACAACAACTTGGGCTAATGACCCGGTAAGTGTGTCCGAGACCGGCAATGCCGCTTTGCCCAGCAAAGCCGCTGTTCTGGCTCGCGGTCAACAGATTGTCGGGGGTGTATGCGTTGCGTGTCATGGACTGAACGGCATGAGCCCTGTATCCGCAAATCCGAATTTGGCCGGGATGCCTTCCCAGTATATCGCCAAGCAGCTTGAGCATTTCAAAAGCGGTACGCGCAAGAACGCCATTATGCAGGGAATGGCTGCTGGCCTGACTCCGTCCGACATGAGTGCGCTTGGAGAATATTACTTTTCGCAAAAACCGTCCAGCAATGCGGTAGCCCGCAATAAATCGCTTGCGGAACGTGGTCAGAAAATCTACCGGGCCGGCATTACGGAGGCAAAGGTGCCTGCCTGCGCAGGGTGTCATGGCGGAGCGGGGGCTGGTATCCCGGCAACATACCCAAGAGTTGCTGGCCAATGGCCAGAATACAGCTACCTGCAATTGAAAAACTATGCATCGGGCGAAAGGCGACACGCAATAATGGGGGCAATAGCCTCCCGTTTGTCCGACTTAGACATGCAAGCCTTATCAGAGTACCTCGCTGGAATGCGCAATCGGTAGAATTGCCGGTTATCTAGAGCGGTACAGACTATGCCGTCTGTTTGTCTGAAAGCCTGCGCAACTTCAGTTCTGCATTAAAAAATTCGACACGATTTCTGCCCTTCCGTTTTGCCGAGTAAAGCGCCAAATCGGCGCATTTCATCAATGTTTCCCTGTCGCGCCCATCATGCGGGAAACGACTCACGCCGATACTCACGGTGACGGTAGCGCTGCAGGAGGAAAGCACATAGGGTTGCCGCAAGCTTGTAATGAGCTTATCTGCAACCAGCCGTACGCTTTCATCGTCTGAAACTTGAGGAATGACAACCAAAAACTCGTCCCCGCCTAATCGGGCCAGATAATCGGCGGATCTCAGTGTGGCGATTTCGCGCGTAGCCACGAGTTTCAGCAATTCGTCGCCAGCGTCATGCCCGAAGCTGTCGTTGACGTCTTTGAACCCGTCCAGATCCAGCAATAATATGCTGAATCCGCCGAATGCAGCCGTGGAAATATCCGCGGTCAGCATCTCCAAATGCTCAACGACCGCAGCGCGATTAAATAGACCTGTCAGAGCGTCGTGCGTGGCCTGATAGGCAATGTTTTTTTGTACTGCCCTCTGCTCGTTGCTGAGCCGACGCAAGGTGCCGTAGAAAAGCACCAGGATGAATGCGGATGAAGATATCAGAACGACGATCACCCTGCGAACTTTTGCGCCGTAATTGATCTGTTCTATTTCAAGTTGATCCAGTGTACGCCGACTTTCCGAAAGCATACGATAGGTGAGGTTGAGTAGTCTTTCATGCGCAAGTTCGACCCCGCTTTTGCCGGAAAGGTTTTGAGCGCCGGCAAAACCCGACTTTCGGCGCGCCTCGACGAAACGCGCCTCTTGTTCCATATGTGTTTCTGCGGCGGCCTTAAGCGCGTCAAAATTCGCTGTCAGCACGGGGTGCTCGGCACGCTTCCCGGCGAGATAAGCCAGTTCGGCACCAAGCTCAACGGTGCCAGCGCGATAGGGAGTAAGGTCGGCGTCTTTGCCGGTAATAATGAAATTCTGTTCGCCGGCGACAAGCGCCATCGACTGAAATCGGATTGCTTCGAGGCTCGATACTATGCGCTGGGTCTGCAGCACCTTTTCATTGGTGGCGACAAGACTTTCTGCTGATGTCACCGCAATTGTTGATACGGTCGAAATCGCGATAACCGCAAAAATCAGTGTTGCAAGCGCAACACTATCAATGGTTATTTTCTTCATGATGGATGCGTCGCGACAATGCGACGTACGAGTCGGCAAACGAACACCGCCATCATCTTATTTCCGCAAACGACGCGCGCGCCGCAGAAACAGTCTCCGCAATATCGTTGATCGTATGAGCCGCGGAAACGAAACCTGCTTCATATGCAGAGGGCGCCAAGTAGATGCCGCGATTGAGCATTGCATGAAAGAAACGGTTAAACCTGTCGCGATCAGTTTCCATCACGCCTGAATAGTCGGTTGGAACCTGCGAGCGAAAGAAAATGCCGAACATGCCGCCAAGGCTCGTGCCGGAAAAAGGCACACCTTCAGCGTCTGCCGCGTCCGTCAGCCCAGCGATCAAATCGCCGGTGCGCATAGCCAAGGCCTCGAAAAACCCGGGGCGGGCAATCAGCTCAAGCGTTTTCAGCCCCGCCGCAACGGCGACCGGATTGCCCGACAGTGTGCCGGCCTGATAAACGGCCCCCAATGGGGCGAGGTGCGCCATGATGTCGCGTCGGCCTCCAAATGCGCCCACGGGCATACCGCCACCAATCACTTTGCCCAGCGTTGTCAAATCAGGCTTGATTCCGAAATAGCCCTGCGCTCCGCCCAAGCCGACACGAAAGCCAGTCATCACTTCATCAAAAATGAGCACGACGCCGTATTTCGTGCAAAGCGAACGTAAAAAATCCAAATAAGTCTTCGCGGGCATTACAAAGTTCATATTCCCCGCTATTGGCTCGATAATCACACAGGCTGTCTCATCGCCAATATTTCTGAATGCTTCGTCCAGTGAGTCCGTGTCGTTATAGGGGAGAACCAGTGTATTGGCAACGACTTCCGGCGGCACGCCTGCCGAGCTTGGGTTGCCGAAGGTTAGCGCGCCCGATCCGGCCTTGACCAGCAACGCATCGCCATGTCCGTGGTAACAGCCCTCGAACTTAATGATTTTATTGCGACCGGTAAATCCCCTGGCGAGCCGAATGGCGCTCATGGTGGCTTCCGTACCAGAACTGGTCAGCCTCACCTGCTCGATGGAAGGGAGCAATTCCACCAATCGGGACGCCAACTCAAATTCTGCTTCGGTCGGTGCGCCGAAGCTCAAACCCTTGGCGGCACGCTCTTGGACGGCGGCTACGACTGCCGGGTGAGCATGCCCGAGAATGGCGGGGCCCCAGGAGCCGACGTAGTCAATGAAGCGATTGCCGTCAACGTCGCGCAAATATGCGCCCTCCGCCTCGCGAAAAAAAATCGGCGTTCCGCCCACGGCCCGAAAGGCACGTACAGGTGAATTGACACCGCCGGGAATTACTCCTTGGGAGTTTTCGAACAATTTTCTGCTTTTATCGAACATGGCATTCAAATAGCATTCTGTATTGGTGCGCCCTGGCGTTTATATCGGCAGCACCGAAAAGGTCGGAAATTACTGCAACAGCGTCAACGCCAGCGTTGATCAAATGTGGAGCATTTTCCACCGTAATGCCACCGACAGCGACAATGGGAACGTCGATTTCCTGCCGCACACGGCTGACCAGCGCCGGGTTCGCCCGTACTGCATGCGGCTTGGTGGGAGACGAAAAAAAACTGCCAAAGGCGATATAACTCGCCCCTTCACTTGTTGCACGACGCGCTCGCGAAAGGTCGTTGTAGCATGAAACACCGATAATCTTGCCCGCCCCCAGCATTTTGCGCGCTGACTCAAGGGAAGCATCATTGCGCCCCAGATGGACACCGTCGGCCCCGATTTCCCGCGCGAGATCGAGATCGTCGTTAACGAGAAAGGCGACATTACCCCTTCGGCAAATCGAAAATAGTCGAATGGCCATTTTTGCTTTTGCAGTGTTGGGCGGCCTCTTGTCACGAAACTGCAAAACCTTCATTCCGCCGGCAACCGCATTTGAAACCGCATTTTCCAGGGCATCGGGCGCAATATTTTCCGGCGTGATGCCATAAAGGCCCTGAATGGCATCGCTTACACGGTACATGTCGGCGTGCGGCGAAAAGCTTTCAATTTTGAGCGTCCTTTTGATACTGTTCTGACGCCAGAGGTGGTTCATCCGCGGAGTCTTCATCGTCGCGTGCCCAGAATAGACGATCGGGAATAAATTGGCCCATTCCCGGACGAAACCCGTGCTTGAGCGTTTGCCAGGTATAGTCCTGTGCTTCGCGCGCGGCATCGCCAATGTCCAGGCCGCGTGCCATGGTGGCGGCAAGCGCCGACGCGAGCGTACAGCCGGAACCGTGATAGCTCCCGGGCAATCGATTCCATACATCACTGCGCAGAATGCCTTTGGCATGGTACAAAATGTTGATGACCTCTATGGTCGATTCGTGGGTGCCTGTTGCCAAGACATACTCCACGCCAATTTCAATCAGCCGCTGGGCCAGTTTGTCGATGCCAATGCCCTCTTCGTCATCTGTTTGAACGAGGCGCCTAAGCTCGGGAGTGTTTGGCGTGATAATAGTGCACTGCGGGATCAACAGTTCCCGGATTGCTTCGATGGCCTCTTCGCTTGCAAATTCGTCACCACGGGCCGATGACAGCACCGGGTCGAGTATCAGCGGGATTTCCGGGTAATCGGAGACTATTTCAGCAATCGCCGCGATGTTCTCAACACTTCCCATGACACCGATCTTGAATGCAGCAACAGGGATGTCTTCAAGAATGGCGCGCGCTTGATCCGCGACCCAATCGGAATCAACAGCCAAGATTCCTTCCACGCCTGACGTGTCTTGCACTGTGATGGCAGTAATAACTGACAAGGGGTGGCAGCCCATGCTTGACAGGGTCAATATGTCGGCCTGTACCCCCGCTCCGCCTGATGGGTCGGCGGCGGCAAAGGTCAAAACGGAAGGGGGCGCTTTTCGGTACTCAGGCATATGGGATGTGCTTGTTAATGGTGCCCGCAATGTTAAATCAAGAGTTAACGGGCCCGGCAACCCAGAATTTGCCATGGGTATTGCAAGCAACCGCCGATTCGCCCTTCAGCCCGGATACAATGGAGTCCATAAGAACTATCTGGACCAAAGCCTTCCTGAAAGCTTGCACCGCAAACAGTGGGAACAGGGTCTATTGTATCTGTATGGATGGGGTTGAACCGCGCCGAATAGCTCGAACATCCCTGTCGCTCGCGTATGCACAGGGATCAACTATGAACAGTGGGATTTTATTTTGACCGCAACGGATTACAAAACATGGATGTGTCTGGTATGCGGCCTGATTTATGACGAAGCCGTTGGCTGGCCGGATGACGGAATTGCAGCGGGAACGCGCTGGCAGGATGTGCCCATCAGTTGGTCGTGCCCTGAATGCGGGGCGCGCAAGGACGATTTTGAAATGGTGGTGGTCTGATCCGCGACTTTGATTCAGCATATTCGCTTGGTCTGGTAGGCATGGAGGGAATTGTGGAAAATTCTCTAAAGATCGGCTTTCATATTGTTTTGAAAGGAAAAACCGGATAATCTCTGGCGCTGGATATAGGCGTTTGGTGCATTTTGGAATTGGCGATGTGCAATTGCTGTGGCCAAGACCGGCGCAGTTTCCTAATGTTGATGGTTTTTTAAGGACAGGTTGTGGCTGAAACCAAGAATTTATCCGGAGTTCGAGTTATGGTTATTGATGACTCGAACACAATCCGCCGGTCTGCCGAGATCTTCCTGATGCAGGCGGGATGTCAGGTAATTCTTGCGGAAAACGGATTTGATGCTCTTTCCAAAATTGCAGATCACCAACCGGATCTTATTTTTGTGGATATCATGATGCCTCGCCTGGATGGCTATCAGACTTGCGCGCTGATCAAAAAGAATGGCAAACACAAGAACACGCCGGTAGTCATGTTGTCGTCCAAGGACAGCCTTTTCGATCGCGCCCGCGGCAGGATGGTCGGGTCCGATGAGTACCTTACCAAACCTTTTTCCAAAGAGAGTCTTCTCAAGACTGTTGAAGCACATCTGGCGGATAGGCAAATTCCATCGCAATCAGGTGCAATGTAGTCAAACGCAAATTTGGTAGCGTCTCATAATCTGGATTTTCTGTACTTCACTGGAGCAAATAATGGCTATTAAAAAAATACTTATCGTTGATGACTCTCCGACGGAGCGCGCTTTTCTCGAGGGTGTGCTGGCAAAAGCCGGCTATTCAGTCGTCCAGGCCGTGAGTGGCGAGGACGCGGTCGAGAAGGCGAAATCGGAACTGCCGGATCTGATTCTGATGGATGTCGTCATGCCCGGACTGAACGGTTTTCAGGCCACCCGTGCAATAACGCGCGAAGAGAGCACCAAACACATTCCAGTCTTTATCTGCACCACCAAAGACCAGGAGACTGACAAGATTTGGGGCATGCGCCAAGGCGCCAAAGACTATATCGTCAAGCCAGTTGACGGTGCCGATCTGCTTGCCAAAATAAAGGCCTTGGGCTGATGTATCTGGGCCCACAGCTGCCGTCGCTTTGCTTCACGGGTACGCGATAAATGGCACGCAAAACCAGCCTTCGGGAGTTTCAGCAGAATGTGGCGCAACGGCTGCGCGATTTGTCGTCGCGCAAAACGGTTGCGTCGAAGCTGGGATTTCAAGTTGGAAACGACAACTGGTTTGTCAATTTGTCTGACGTGTCCGAAGTCATACCGGTGCCGGTATTTGTCAATGTCCCGCGCACCCAGGCTTGGTTCCGGGGCGTGTCAAACGTGCGCGGAAAACTGTACAGCACAGTCGATTTTTCGGCATTTCAGGGAGATGAGCCCATTGGCCCCGGAATTGAGCGGCGGGTCATACTGATCAACGAGAAATTGATTGAGGGCGCAGGATTTCTGGTGAATCGGATGTTGGGGCTGCGCAACCCCGAAACGTTCACGGCGGAAACGGCCGATGACAATTCGCGCCCTTGGGTCAAGGCACGTTTTCGCGATCCCGGCAATGCCATCTGGTATGAACTTGATCTGGCCGTTCTGTCGCAGGATGCCCGTTTTCTGGAAGTTGGACTAAGTGGCACGCTTCCTTTACAGAGTGGCGCATTCGCCCCTTCGGCCGCAACATAAAAACAGCATCAGGATTGGAGAAAATCCATGGCGTTCAAATTATCTAAACCAGATCCCCAGAAAAAAACCGCAACGGCCGCCAAAGGCGAGAAATCTGGCGGATTTACCTTGTCAGGCTTATTTGGCGGAAAGAAGAAGGCCGCTCCCCCGATCGCAGCGGCGGGCCGAGCCCCCGTTGCAGCGGGTCCCCGCGTTTCGCAGTCGGGCCCGGCAAGCAATTCCGGATTCGGCGCCACCGGCGACCAGACGCAAAAAATCGCTGCCGCCGTGGCGGCCAACAAGGTGACCAAGCCGAAGAAATCTGATGCAGGGTTCAAATTGCCGCTGATTGGCAATCGGCCGCTCGAAAAGCAGCTGCCGATTTTGCTGCTCATATTTGGCGTTTTTCTGCTGCTTGCAATTGCCGCGGCCTATCTTGATGCGCGCACCCGAAGCTATAACGCCACCTATACCAACATTACCTCACAGTTGCAGTTTCATACCCAGCGTCTGGCCAAATCGGCGGGCTTGGCGGCTCGCGGCGACTCCGTATCTTTCCCCCAGCTGCAGGACAGCCGCGATGAATTCCAGCGTTATCTGGGTGTATTGAACGACGGTGGTTTCGCCTTCGGCGTAGACGTTCCCAAGGCCCGCATTTCCGAGGAGCTGACATCCCGGCTGGAAGAGCTTACCAAGCGTTTCAGCGATGCATCCAATTCGGCAACATCCATCCTTTCCGCAAAATCGGACTTGACCGAGCTTGCCCGCAATATCGCCCAAGTGCGTTCTGGCGCAGAAGAATTGGCGGCGCTTTCACAGGATTTGACCGGCCTGATGCAGCAGGCGGGCTCACCGCCCCCGCAGGTGTTGAAAGTCAATCGGCTTACATTCCTTGCCGAACGGCTTGGCCGGGGCTCTGCAGAGATTCTGGGCGCTGACGTCATCGATCCAGAAGTTCCGTTCCTGATGGGTAAGGATACAAACGATTTTCGCGAATTGATCAAGGCCCTCGAAAGCGGTTCGGATTCGCTTGGAATCGCGGCGTTGCGAGACGGCGACTCAAAGGTGCGTGTCGGAAAGCTTCGCGAACAATTCACCTCTTTTGAGCAGAATATCCAGCCGATTCTGGGTAACGTGCAAAAGCTCGTTTCAGCACGACAATCCGGGCGTGCGATTCAGCAAGGTTCCGAACAGTTGCTGTCCACTGTGGAGCAGCTGCAAAATGCATTCGCCGCGGAAAAGGACAATCTGGCGCTGATTCTTGCGACCGTGTTCGGTTTGCTGGCCCTTGTGACCCTGGGTCTGCTGGCGGCCGTATTCTTGAGCGACGCACGCCGCCGTGCAGCAGCCTCTGAAGCGGAGAACAAGCGCAACCAGGAAGCGATTTTGCGCCTGCTGAACGAGATGGGCGATTTGGCCGACGGTGACCTGACCATCCGTGCCAAGGTGACCGAGGATATTACGGGCGCTATCGCGGACTCCATGAACTACACGATTGACGAGCTGCGAGCGCTGGTAACCGGCGTCAACTCCGCATCGAATTCGGTGTCGGTGAAGTCCCAGCAGGCGCAGGCTGTTTCGGTGCAGCTGCTTGATGCCGCAGAAAAGCAGTCAAAGGAAATTCAGGACACCACTCAGGATGTGTTGCGAGTGGCTGAAACGCTGACGCTGGTGTCTGCCTCCGCCGAAGAATCTTCCACTGTGGCCATGCGCTCCCTGGCCGCTGCCGACAAAGGCCGGCTGGCGGTGCAGAACTCGATCTCCGGCATGAACGACATTCGCGAGCAGATCCAGGAGACTTCCAAACGTATCAAGCGCCTCGGTGAAAGTTCGCAGGAGATTGGTGAGATCGTGGAGCTGATTTCCGATATTACCGAGCAAACAAACGTGCTGGCGCTGAACGCTGCAATCCAAGCGGCATCGGCGGGTGAAGCCGGACGCGGCTTCTCGGTGGTTGCGGAAGAGGTGCAGCGACTCGCAGAACGCTCCGCGGAAGCTACCAAGCAGATCGGCGCCATTGTGAAAACCATTCAGGCGGATACGCAGGACGCCGTGGCCGCCATGGAAAAGTCCACCACTGGTGTGGTTGAAGGAGCCAAGCTTTCCGATGCCGCCGGCCAGGCGCTAACCGAGATCGATTCGGTTACCAAAAATCTCGCCCAGCTCATTCAGAAAATTTCCGCAGACACGCAAACCCAGGCGGCCAGCGCCAGCAAGGTCGCTCGCAATATGCAGGACATCCTGGAAATCAACCGGCAAACCACCAGCGGTACCCAGCAAACGGCGAGCTCAATCAAGGAGCTTGCTGACGTCGCCTCGGACCTGAAGGCTTCAGTATCCGGTTTCAAACTTTAATGACGGGTCTGGCTCCAGGCCCGCTGGGTTAACTCATGGCTGCTAATCCACAAGCCACCTTCGACATTGGCCCTTTGTCGTGGGTAAAAACCGAGATTGAGCACTCGCTGACCGAAGCGAATGTTCATCTGGATACGCTCGCGCAAAATCCGGCGGACGTCAAGACAGTCAAATACGTTGCGACGCATCTGCATCAGGTGACGGGTGCTCTGTCGATGGTGAGCTTGGGTGCGGCCAGCCGTTTCAATGAGGAATTGGAAAAGCTTGTTGCCACGCTTGAGGATCCGACGGTGCGTGGAGATGCGCTCAATCGTATTGTCATAGCGAAGCGCGCCAGCGCCAGTTTGTCCGGCTATCTGGACAATCTGATGGCCGGTGAGCCGGATCGGCCGATGATGCTCGCGCAATCCTATCTGCTGATTAACCATGCCCGGGGCGCAAACGATGCTGCGGAAAGCGATCTTTTTTCGCCCGATCTGAGCGTGGCCGTGCCTATGCCGGAAGACACTGTCGCGCTTCCGCGCGCCGACATGGTGGCGGACGCGATTCGGCAACGGCGCAGCCAGTTCCAGGCCGGATTGCTGAAACTGCTGCGTGACAAGGACCTGGTTGCCGGCGCACGCGACATGCGCAACGCAACCCTGGCAATCGAAATGCTGCAGGTAACGTCGCCCACCCGCTCCTTCTGGCATGCCGTCGGCGGATTTTTTGACGCGGTTCTGCTGCAACCGGTCGAAACCGGCAGTATCGCGGTGCAATTGTTCGGCAAGATAGACCAGCAAATCAAACTGCTGATTGACGGGGTGCACAAGGTGCCCGAAAGGCTTTTCCGCGACCTGTTGCTGGTAATCGGCAAGTCGGGCGCCCAGACCGAACGGATCACGCGCATCCGGCAGCTTTATCGCCTCGACGAATTGCTGGCGGTGCCCGAATCGGCGCGGGACAGTGGCGCGGACGATGCCGTGAAGGCGGAGCTCCGTGTGCTGCGCGACCATGTGCAGGCGCTCAAGGAGCACTGGCTGAAATTCACCAGCGGCAACCGGCCCGCGCTTGAGCCGTTCATTTTGCAGGGCGAGGCACTCGGCAAGGCGGCGCTGACGCTGAGCAACCGGGACATGCAGCAACTGCTGCAAATGCTGTCGGCGGTCGGACCGCATCTGCGCAAAACCGGTTTGCCGTTGTCGGAGGCCCAGGGGCTCGAGGTGGCCACGGCACTGTTGTTTGCAGAGTCCTCGCTCGAAAACTTCTTCCGTCTGTCCGGCGATTTCCCGGCACAGGTGGCGGGGGTCATTGCCAGGGTGAAAGGGGCGATGACCGGTGCTGCGCTCCCCGACGTGGCTGCCGAGACGAACACGCTGATGGACGATATCAGCAAGCGCGCCCAAGAGCGCCTGCTGATTTTCCAGGTGGGGCAAGAGGTCCAAGTCAACCTCACGACAATTGAAAGTGCGCTGGACAATTATTTCCGCGACCCCTTGAAGACCGGGGAGCTGAATTCCCTGCTGCCGCTGTTCTCGCAGGTGCAAGGGGCTTTTGCGATCCTTGAGTTGGGCGAGGCCGCGGCGCTCAACCAGATCCTCCGCGATCGCGTCGCGCAGTTCGCCTCCGGTGCGGTAAAGGGCGAGGGCGATAACGCCGAGAGCGTTGCCGAGGGAATCTCGGCGCTCGGCCTGTACATCACTGCCTTGCAGCAAAGCACCGCCAATCCGCGGGAAGCGCTTTTGCCGGCACTGATCCGATTCGGACTCGCTGAAAGACCGGCTGAGCCGGAGCGCAGTCTCATCAAAGCGCCGGTTTCCGCCGGTGACATCGATGTGGCCAAGCAGAGGGTGCAGGCGCTTTATGCCGACTGGAAGCAGCAGCCGGAGGCAACGGCGTCCCGCGATCAGCTGCGCGAGGCGGTCAAGGAATTGAAGCAGGAGGCTGAGTTGATTGCGGATGCCCATTCCGCAAAACAGAGCGAAGAGGTGCTGAAGGCCATTGACGGCAGTTTCGATCCCCTGAAGGGCGGTGTCAGCGAGGCCCTGCGGGAAATTGCGCCCGTCAATCCGGCAGCGACCCCTGCATTGCAGACGGTGCATCTGATTGATGCTCCTGCCGCGCAGATTGACCAGGAGTTGCTGGAAATCTTTCTCGAAGAGGCCACGGAGGTGGTGGCTACGATCCGCGAGAATCTGATCAAGGCAAAAACCGCGCCGCATGACCGCGAAACGCTGACCACAATACGTCGCGGCTACCATACGCTCAAGGGTTCAGGCCGCATGGTCGGTCTCAGCGACCTAGGCGAAGTCGCCTGGGACTGCGAGCAGGTGCTCAACAAGCGTCTCAAGGATGAAGGGCCGGCAACACCGGGACTGCTCTATTTCATCGACCGCTCCTCGGTTTCGTTCGCGGGCTGGGTGGACGCGTTGAAGGCTGAAGGCACGGCAAACATCGATGGTTCCGAGATCGCCCGCCTGGCTGATCTTCTCAAGAACGATCGCGAACCGGAAATCCCCGTGGTCGAGCCCGCCCCGGCCCGGGCCGATGTTGAGAAAGTACCGTCAGTAGTGCCACCCTCAGCCACAGAACCGGCGCCGCGGAGCCGTGCTGGCGATGTGCCCGAACGAGGGCAAATCGTCATAGGACCGATTTCGGTGCCCTCGCAACTCTTCGGGATTTACCTGGGCGAAGCGGAAATCCATATCGCCACGCTCGATAACGAGATGGCAACAATCGAATCGAACCTGCTGCGACCGGTGTCATACGATTTCATGCGCGCAGCCCATACGCTGACCAGTTCGTCGCGCACCACCGGCTTCAGCATGATTGCCGATGTCGCATTCGCGCTGGAAAAATGGCTGCAGGATGCCATCGAAACTCCGCCGGAGTGGACCGAACAGCGCCTTGGCCTGACCCGTCAAGCCGTAGATGCCCTCGGTAGCATGGTGCGTGGCTTGCACACTCACGATTTGCCCATGGCCAGACCTGATCTGACGCGCGATCTCACCGAATTGCGCGACGCCCTCAAGGAGGGCAAGCGCACGGGCGAGGGCACCAACCTTCGAATGCCCACCATTGTCGACACAGTAGTGCCGGAAGCCGCTGTTGCCGCCTTGAGAATCGCCGAAGCGCCCGCCACCCTTGAATCCGCGGAAAGCGCCGAGGTGGCTGCAATTGCCGGCGAAGACAGCAAAGCGTTTGAATTCATCGAGATCCCGGTGGAAGCCGACGCGCCGAAATCGGATCAGGCGCCATTGCAGGGAAATGAACCAGTTTTTGAATCGACCGAAACGCCGACAACTCGGGAATCTGCACCGGCCACCGAGACTGTGTCCGTCCAGGCAGGTTTGCCGCAACCTGAAACAATAATGCCGGCCATCGCCAAAACAGCGGCCCCGGAAGCCCCCATTGCTACTGCGCCAGGCCGGGATCCCGCAACGGCGGTTGTCTCGCCTGCCGCATTCGAGTCGGGCAAAGACCGGCGCGCCGTTGTCGATGATATCGATGCCGACCTGTTGCCGATCTTTCTCGAGGAAGCACGCGAACTGGTGCCGCAGGTGGGCGATGCCCTCCGTCGCTGGCGCGCCACACCCGAGAATCATGCCCCCGTCACCGAATTGGCGCGCCATTTGCATACACTGAAGGGCTCGGCGCGAATGGCCGGCCTGATGCGCCTGGGCGAGCTTGCGCATGTACTTGAAGCCAAAGCCATCGGCATGGATGCGGATCCGACTCCGACACCGCACCGTTTCGACGACATCGACGATGGCCTCGACCGCTTCAACGCCGCCATCGAACGCTTTGCTGCGGGCGAATTGAATGCACCCATCGAAATCCCGCCGATTGTCGATGTCCCGCAGGAGTTGCCGGCGCCGATGGCGATCCTTGCGGCGGCACGCGCCGAGATCGCGGCCGAGGGCGAGAAACTCGAGGGCCGCGAGCGCCAGGCCATGCTGCGCGTCAATGCCGACATGGTCGACCGCTTCGTGAACGAGGCCGGTGAACTGGCCATTGCGCGTTCGCGCATCGATCTGGAAATGCAGGCATTCAAACGCTCGTTGCTCGAGTTGAACGACAACGTTGGCCGCATGAAGACGCAGTTGCGCGAAATCGAGATTCAGGCGGAAACGCAAATCCAGTCGCGCATCAAGGAGCAGCAGGAACAGGGCGAAAACTTCGATCCGCTGGAATTCGACCGTTTCTCGCGCATGCAGGAGCTGACCCGCTTCCTGGCCGAAAGCCTGAATGACGTGGTGACCTTGCAGCAATCGCTGCAGAAAAACCTCGATGAATCCGATGCCGCCCTGTTGGCGCAGTCGCGGCTCAACCGCGACCTGCAACAGGGTTTGATGGGCGTGCGTCTGGTGCCCTTGGGCAATTTGCAGGATCGCTTCTATCGTCTGGTGCGACAGACCGCCAAGGAACTCGAGAAAAAAGCCAACCTCGAATTTCGCGGCGTACGCGTGGAGATCGATCGTTCGGTGCTGGAAAAAATCACCGCCCCGTTCGAACATTTGCTGCGCAACGCGGTCTCCCACGGGCTCGAAATGCCGGCCGAGCGCAGTGCCCGCGGCAAATCGGAAATCGGCGAGATCACCATTGATGCGCAACAGGTCGGCAACGAGGTGTTGCTGACCCTGTCCGATGACGGTGGCGGCTTGAATTTCAGGCGCATCCGCGAGAAGGCCATTGAGCAAGGCATGCTTGCCGCCGATGCCGAGGCGACCGAAGCGCAGCTTACGCAGTTCATTTTTGCCGCAGGCTTCTCGACGGCGCAGGAGATCACCCAGATTTCCGGCCGCGGTGTCGGCATGGACGTGGTGCGCAATGAAATCGTGTCGCTGGGCGGCCGTATCGACATAACTTCGGTGGCGGGGCGGGGCACCACCTTCACCATCGCCCTGCCCTTGACCCTGGCGGTCACGCAGGCCTTGATGGTGGTGGTCGACGAAACGACCTACGCGATTCCATCGGTAATGATCGAGCAGGTGCAGGAATACAAGGGCAAGCGCTACGAAGAATTGCTGGCGATGAGCGACATCGACTGGAAGGGCAATAAATATCCCCTGCGCTCGATGGCCGCGCTGGTTGGCGACAAGCCCCTGGCCTCGGCGCAGCGCAAGGCCTCCGTCGTACTAGCCAAGAGCGGCCAGCAGCGCGCCGCGGTGCAGGTTGACGAGATTATCGGCAATCGCGAGATTGTGGTGAAGAACATCGGCCCGCAATTGGCCCGTCTGATCGGTGTTGCCGGCGCCACCGTGATGGGTTCGGGCCAGGTGATCCTGATCATGAACCCGGTGCAGTTGGTGTATCGCGAAGCGGCCACGGTCAAGACCGAGAGCGTCATTCCCGTTGCGCGCATCAGCGCGCAGGATGCCGGCATGCCGGCGGAGGAATTCGGTACCGATTCCCTGCTGTCCGCGCCGAAATCCCAATCGCTGTCGGAGGCCATCGCCGAAGGCGCCGGGCTTGATGACGGTTCGGTGGCCGCCGTGAGCAAGCGCCGCGCGCCGCTGGTGATGGTGGTCGACGATTCACTGACCGTGCGCAAGATCACCAGCCGCATGCTGACGCGCGAAGGTTTCGAGGTGGCGACCGCCAAGGACGGTGTCGACGGGCTGCAGCAGCTGGAAGACATCCAGCCGGACATGATCCTGCTCGATATCGAAATGCCGCGCATGGACGGTTTCGAGTTTGCCCGCAATATGCGTGCCGACCCCAAGGTGCGGCATATTCCGATCATCATGATCACCTCGCGTACTGCCGACAAGCACCGCAACCGCGCCATGGAGCTGGGCGTGAACGAGTACATGGGCAAGCCCTATCAGGAAGAACAGCTACTGATGCTGATCCGCCAATACACCGGCCAGCAGGTTGCCGCCTGATCATCCGCTGCACGCGGCGCCAACAAAAAAGCCTTGCGATGTTCGCAAGGCTTTTTTGTTGGCGCCGTCACCGTACTCAGGCCGGCGACCAGGCCACTACGCCGCTGTAGGCCGTCGCCAGCACCACCAGGCCGAAGGCGATGCGATACCAGGCGAAGATCGTGAAGTCGTGCGTGGACACATAGCGGACCAGCCAGCGCACCACCACGAAGGCGCTGATGAACGCCGCCACCGAACCCACGCCGAACATCGGCAGATCAGCCATGGAGAGGAGGGCGCGTTCCTTCCACAGCGAATAGGCGGTGGCCGCGAACAGGGTCGGGATCGCCAGGAAAAAAGAGAACTCCGTTGCGCATTTGCGCGACAGGCCGAAGAACAGCCCGCCGATGATGGTGGCGCCCGAGCGCGAGGTGCCGGGGATCAGTGCGGCGCATTGGGCGAAGCCGAGCTTGAGCGCGTCTTTCCAGCCCAGTTGGTCGATACTGTCGATCGGCGTTGCGGCATGTGCCGCGGCCCGCGCCTTGTACCAGCGCTCGGCGAACAGGATGATGACGCCGCCAATGATGAAGGCGAGCGCCACCGGAACCGGCTTGAACAGTGCCGCCTTGATTGCCTTGTTGAAGGCGAGACCGAGTACCGCCAGCGGCAGGAAGGCGATGAACAAATTGAGGGCGAACTTTTGCGCCACCGGGTCGCGGCCAATGCCGGCGAAGGTTGCCATCAGACGTGCGCGATATTCCCAGCAGATGGCGAGAATGGCGCCGGCCTGGATGACGATCTCGAAAACCTTGCCCTTGTCATCGTTGAAATTGAGCAGGTCGCCAGCAAGGATCAGATGCCCGGTCGAAGACACCGGCAGGAATTCGGTAAGGCCCTCGACGATGCCGAGAATGAATGCCTTGATCAGCAGCAGAAGATCCAATTTTGCTCCCAGGGTTGGTGGGGTGGGGACGGCGCAAATGCGCCGCGCCGATTATACGTGGCGGAAATTGACGACGGCCTGACAGCGCCGCCCGGATGTCAGCGCAAAACCAGCGCAATTCCCTCGGTGCGAATATCGATGCGCTGCGGCGCCAGGCTGAAGCCGTAGCGGTGCAGCTCTTCTTCCTTGAAGGTATGGAGCGCCTTGCCATCGACGCTCTCGCGGGCGATCGCCGAGGCGGCCTTGCCCAGCGCCGCCGACAGGCCGTCCGGCATATTGTCGGTGCGCAGGCTGTCGACGCGCGTGTCGTCGACATAGATGGCACGGGTCGCCGGATCGTAGCGCGGCAGACCCGACATGGTGACGATGCCGAACATGGTCTTGCCGCTCAGGGTCAGTTTGACCTGCACATCGAAGCTGAGCCCGAGGCGCCGCTGCGCGCCGTCCTCGCGTGCGGCCAAGCGCGGATTGGTCACGGTCACATCGAGCAGGCCGGCGACGCTTTTCTCAACCGGGAAACGCTTGGCCATTTTTTCGCCGAGTTCGCTCCAGGAGAAACGGATTTCGCCGGGCAGCAGCGGATTGACCGCGCAGCCTGCGAACAGGACGAGCAGCAACAGGGCGCAACAAGTACGAAAGAGAAACTGCGGGCGCTGCATCGTGTTGACTCCGGGAATATGTTGCGTGGGGAAGGGTTGAAACAGGATTTGAGGCGCCGACACGCCGCAGCAAGGCGTAAAAACAAAAAGCCAAACTTGCCATCTGGCGCGGCTTCCGGGCCAAAAATGCTTCGAAAGGCGCGCCAATGCTGGACTTATCTATTCCAGTTTTGCGTAAGCGTGCAGTCGATCAAGGACAAAGGATCTTATTTTTCCGGCAACTCGGTGGCATTTTCGTCGAAGCGCGCCGCAATACGGTTATGGTCAAAAACGCCGTCGGCAACAAAAATCGCGCTCATGGCCCGGCCCGGTTTGTCCTCGGGCGCATCGACGCCCTCATGCCGATAGCCCTTGTCAGGCGACCAGCGCAGCGCGCGCTGCGTGCCGTCCTTGCCGTAGCAAAGCTGAAAACCCTTGAGGTCACCGTCGTAACTTTCCCAGGTGTAGAGGTCGAAAAATTCGTCTTGGAACCAGCGACGGTGCTGGCCGCTTTCGTATTGAGTGACATGGGGAATTTCATTGAGCATGGAAAACTCCGGCATTCGACGTTCATCCACTTGCCCGGTTCCCTGCGGAACGGGAAAAATCAGGCGTTGAGCTTGTTGAGCATCGCGCGCATTTTGTCCGGATCGTCCATTTTCAGGATTTTCGCGGCGAGCGGATCGATATCGGGCAGATTGGAAATCAGCACCCGCTGCTTGACCGTCAGCAGATTGGCCGGATGCATCGAAAAATGGCGCAGGCCGAAACCGAGCAACAGGCGCGTGAGATCGACATCGCCGGCCATTTCGCCGCAGACGGTGACCGGCACACCGGCCGCATTCGCCTGGCGAATGACGCTCGAGATCAGCATCAATACCGCCGGATGCGTGGGGTCGTACAGATGCGCCACGGTGTCGTCGGTGCGATCGATGGCGAGCGTGTATTGAATCAGGTCATTGGTGCCGATCGACAGGAAGTCAAGGGTCTTCAGGAACATCGGCAGGGCAATGGCGGCCGCGGGAATTTCGATCATGCCGCCGACCAGGATCTTGTCGTTGAACTTCTTGCCCTCGGCGCGCAGCTGTTCCTTGGCGATATCGAGGGCGGCGATGGTCTGCTTCAATTCGGTGGTCGAGACCAGCATCGGAATGAGGATGCGTACATTGCCGAAATGCGAGGCGCGCAGAATGGCGCGCAACTGCGTGTTGAACAATTGCGGCTCGGCCAGGCAGTAGCGGATGGCGCGCAGGCCCAGCGCGGAATGCGAGGACACCTGGTCGGCGCTGGTGAGCGCCTTGTCGGCGCCGATGTCGAGGGTGCGGATCACCACCGGTGCGCCACGCATGCCTTCGGCCACCGTTTTGTAGGCCTCGAACTGTTCTTCCTCGGTCGGCAAATCGCGGCGATTCATGAACAGGAACTCGGTGCGGAACAGGCCGATGCCGGTGGCGCCCGATTGCTTCACTGCGGTGAGGTCGGTCGGCAATTCAATATTGGCGTGCAGCTCGACGGTGACACCATCAAGCGTGGCAGCCGGCGCGGTCTTGATGCGTGACAGTTTCTGCCGCTCGAGTTTCCACTGGTTTTGCTTGAGGCGATACTCGGCCAGCACGGTGTCATCGGGCTCGACGATGACCACGCCCTGCATGCCGTCGACGATGATCAATTCATCCTCGCGGATCAGCTCGCGCGAAGTATGCAGGGCGACGATGGCCGGGATCGCCAGGCTACGGGCGAGGATAGCGGTGTGCGAGGTCGAACCGCCGAGATCGGTGACGAAGGCGGCGACCTGGTGGTCCTTGAACAGGATCACATCGGCCGGCGACAAATCATGTGCTACGAGAATCGTGTCTCCGGCGCGCTCGCGCAATTTCTCCGGCACCGCGCCGCCCTGTCCGGTCAGCGCGGCGACGATGCGCTCGGCGACCTGGCGCACATCGGTCTTGCGCTCGCGCAGGTACTCGTCCTGCACATCGGCGAACTGCGCCAGCAACTCATCGAGCTGCAGTTTCAGCGCCCACTCGGCATTGCAGGATTCGCGGCGGATCACTTCGCGCGGCGTGTCGGTGAAGGAATTGTCCTCGAGGATCATGCGATGCACCGTGACGAATGCCGCCATATCGGCTGAGGCGTCGCCACGTTGCGTCTGCTTGATATCCGCTTCGAGCAGATTGAGTTCGTCCTTGACCTGCGCCACCGCCTGGTCGAAGCGTTTGACCTCCGCATCGACGAACTCGGCGGGGATCTGATAGTGGTCCACCTCGAGCGACGCGCTGGTGACCAGATGCGCATGGCCGATCGCGATGCCGCCGGATACACCCAGACCGTGCAGGGTAAAGCTCATGGGACGGCTTTCAAGGTATGCGTATTGAGAAGGTCACAGGTAAAGCAGAAATCCAAACCCCAGCATTGGCGCGCCTCTTGGGCCAAAAATGCCCTGAAACCCGCGCCAATGCTGGGGTTTGACCTTTTGAAAATGGATGATTTGTGCGCGATCGGTTTCATGGGAAAGTCGCGCCGCAGCGCTGCCCTGGCTATTCGCCTTCGCCGAATTTATCGTTGATCAAATCCACCACCGCGGCCATTGCCTCGACTTCATCGGCGCCGTTGGCTTCGATGTCGATGCGGGTGCCCTTGCCGGCGGCCAGCATCATCACGCCCATGATCGATTTGGCATTGACGCGCTTGCCGGCCTTGGTGACGAATATATCCGACTTGAATCGTCCCGCCGTCTGCGTCAGCTTGGCCGAGGCGCGAGCGTGCAGGCCCAGTTTGTTGATGATCTCGAGTTCCTGCTTCAACATGCTCAGCAACCTCCGGGCATGCGGATCACGCCGTCATGGGCGCCGCCGAGAGTTTTCTCGATCAGCGCATCCATCGGCGATTCGCGGTAAGTGAGCGCCTTGATCAGCATCGGCAGGTTGATACCGGACAGCCCCTCGACGCGTCCTGGCTCGAGCAGGCGACACGCGATGTTCGACGGCGTCGCGCCGAAAATATCGGTCATCACCAGCACGCCGCGGCCCTGGTCGACAAAGCGCAACAGATCGCGCGCCTGTGGCAGGATCGCATCCGGGTCATCGTGAATGGTCACGCCCAGCTGGCGCAAATACAGGGGGCGCTTGCCCATCACATGGCTGGCGCAGTGAATCAGGCTTTCGCCCAGTGTGCCGTGGGCAACAATCAACAAACCGATCATTTCAACGAGGCTCGAATATAAACAGCAGCCATTTTAACCGATGCGCTCTATCCGCCCGGCGGCGATTGGACGATGGCGAAGGCGCGCCTCAGGCAGAGGCGAGATGCGTCGCCAGCCACCAGGCCACTGCCGCCACAAAGGCCGAGCAGGGAATGGTCAGTATCCAGGCCCAGACGATGCCGCCGGCCACGCCCCAACGCACCGCATTGAACTTGTTGGCCGCGCCCACGCCGACGATGGCGCCGGTGATGGTGTGTGTGGTGGATACCGGAATGCCCAGCGCGGTGGCGAGGAACAGCGTGATGGCGCCGCCGGTCTCGGCGCAAAATCCGCCGACCGGTTTCAGCTTGGTGATTTTCTGCCCCATGGTCTTGACGATGCGCCAGCCGCCGAACAGTGTGCCGAGGCCGATCGCCAGATAACAGCAGACGATGACCCAGGTCGGCACCGGATCCTTGGCGCCGGTGATGCCGGCGGCGATCAGCAGCATCCAGATGATGCCGATGGTCTTTTGCGCATCATTGCCGCCGTGACCCAGGCTGTACAGCGAGGCCGACACCAGCTGGGCGCGGCGGAACCAGCGGTCGACGCGGCGCGGCGTGGTGTAGCGCAGCAGCCATGACACCAGCACCATCAGCAGCGAGCCGAGCAGAAAGCCGAGCAGGGGCGAGATGAAAATGAAGGCCACGGTCTTGATCAGGCCGGCGGAAATCAACGAGCTGGCGCCGCCCTTGGCGACGGCGGCGCCGATCAAGCCGCCGATCAGGGCGTGCGAGGAAGATGAGGGAATTCCGTACCACCAGGTGATGCCGTTCCAGGTGATGGCGCCGATCAGCGCGCCCATCACCACGAAGTGATCGACAATGGACGGCTCGATGGTGCCCTTGCCGACGGTGGCGGCCACCGTCAGCTGGAACACCAGGATGGCGACCACATTGAAAAATGCCGCCCAGGCCACCGCGTACTGCGGCTTCAATACGCCTGTGGAAACGACGGTGGCGATCGAGTTGGCGGCGTCGTGGAAACCGTTCATGAAGTCGAACAGCAGTGCCAGCACGACCAGAAACACGATCATCTCGATGCTGATCGACAGATGAGCCATGGTTATTGTCTTTCTTCTTGTCGGCGCGTCAGGCGTTTTCGAGGACGATGCCCTCGATCAGGTTGGCGGTGTCTTCGCAGCGGTCGGTGATCGATTCGAGCAATTCATAGACCGCCTTGTGGCGGATCAGCTCGCGGGTGTCGGGCTCGTCGCGGAACAGCTTGGACATTGCCGCCCGCATGACGCGATCGGCTTCCGATTCGAGGGTGTCGATCTCGTTGCACAGCTTGAGAATGGCCTGGGCATTGTCCATATTCGACAGCATGCCCACCGCCAGCTTGACCTTCTCGGTGCAGGCCACGCAGATTTCGCCGAGCTTGCGCGCATAGTCGGAAACCTCGCGTACGTCGTACAGCACCACGCATTCGGCCACGTCTTCCATCAGGTCGAGCACATCGTCCATGGCGCTGATCAGCTTGTGGATGTCGTCGCGGTCCAGCGGGGTGATGAAGGTCTGGTGCAGCAGCGAGATCGTCTCATGCGTGATCTTGTCGGCCTTTTTCTCGAGGTCGTTGACATTGCGCGCATGCGCTTCGCGGTTGCTCATGTCGCGCAGGAAGGAGTCCAGCTCCTTGGCGCAGGCCACCATCAGGGCGGCATGCTCGTTGAAAAAATCGAAGAAACGTCCTTCTTTGGGCATTAAACGGCCGAACATGGTGCCTCCCAGCATGACAATTTTGTGACCGCAATTGTAGCAGTCGCGCCGGTCCGGTTACGGTGATCTGCGTCAGGGAATGGCGGGAATTCCGCGCGGCGGCGGATCAGGCGGCCTGTGCCGAGACCGCCTGCGGGCGCGGCGCTGCCGGACAGGCGCTGCTTGCGGGGAAGACGATGGTGAAGGTGCTGCCATGGCGATCGGTCGCTTGGGAGCTGGCGATGTCGAGGCGCGCCTCGTGGCGCAGCAATACATGCTTGACGATGGCCAGGCCGAGGCCGGTGCCGCCCGAAGCCCGCGAACGGCCGCGATCGACGCGGTAAAAGCGTTCGGTCAGACGCGGCAGATGCTCGGGCGCGATGCCCTCGCCGTTATCGCTGACGCGGAACACCGGCACGCCCTGCTCATGGCCCCAGAAGACGCGGATTTCGCCATCGTCCGGCGTGTAGCGTACCGCGTTGACGATCAGGTTGCCCATCGCGCTGGCCAGTTCATCGCGATTGCCGGTCAGCCAGCAACTTTCGTCGAGCTCGGCGAACAGACGATGCCGACCCTGCGAAAGCTGTTCCGCGTCCTGCAGCAGGCTGCGGATCAAGTCCGGCATATTGATCGGCGCCACCATCAACTTGTTGCGGTTGTCCTCAAGCCGCGACAAGGTCAGCAGGTCTTCCACCAGATGCTGCATGCGCGCGGTCTGCGCCGTCATATGTGCCAGGGATTTTTCCAGCAGGGCCGGGTTGTCCGCGCCGGCGCGCGAGACCGTCTCCAGGAAGCCGTTCATCACCGTCAGCGGCGTGCGCAGCTCATGCGAAACATT
>JACXTT010001329.1_pt1 | contig 41380 bp, 37 predicted proteins | sample 9270951 | NCBI WGS metagenome assembly JACXTT01 (sample SAMN15532306, study PRJNA645909) | rock metagenome | isolation source: weathered quartz diorite | place: Puerto Rico | collected 2017-06-21
GAAAGCTCGGGGATACAAACCGGGGCGTTATTCGTTCAACGTCAAGGGTGGGCGGTGCGAAGCGTGCCAGGGCGACGGCGTGATCAAGATCGAGATGCACTTCCTGCCGGACGTCTACGTCACCTGCGAGGCCTGCAAAGGACAGCGGTACAACCGCGAGACGCTCGACATCCGGTACAAGGACCAGTCGATCGCGGACGTGTTGAACATGACCGTGGAACAGGCGCTCGAGTTCTTCTCCGCGATTCCCCATATCCGCGGCAAGCTGGAGACGTTGCAGGACGTCGGCTTGGACTACGTCCGTCTGGGGCAATCCGCGACCACCCTCTCGGGAGGAGAAGCGCAGCGGGTCAAGCTCTCCAAGGAACTGTCCCGACGCGCCACCGGCAACACGCTCTACATCCTCGACGAACCCACCACCGGTTTGCACTTCGCCGACATTCAGCGCCTGCTCGACGTCCTCCACCGCCTGGTGGAGGCGGGCAATACCGTGGTCGTCATCGAACACAACCTCGACGTGATTCGTAACGCCGATCACGTGATCGACCTGGGACCGGAAGGAGGCGATGGGGGAGGCGAGGTCGTCGCCGAGGGGTCTCCCGCCGAGATCGCCAAGGTCACGCGCTCGTTCACCGGGCAGTTTCTCCGGCACGGCCGCGGCTGAACGCGAGGGCTCATACGCCATCTTCCGTCGCCCCTGACCGCGCCCTTGCCCGCCTCTGCCGAGGTCCGTATAATGCCGACGTAGCGGGTGAACCACCCGATTGAGGATCATGAGCCACCCTGTGGTGACGACGATGCGACAACAGATGGAAGCCTTCACCCTCGACCTGCGCGACCGGATTTGTCGCGCCTTCGAAGCCCTCGACACCGCCAAATTCGAGCAGACCGCCTGGAAGCGCGAGGGGGGGGGCGGAGGCGGCGTGATGTCGGTCATGCGGGGGCAGGTGTTCGAAAAGGTCGGGGTGAATTGCTCATCGGTGTGGGGAGACCTCGACGCCGAGATGGCCGCGAAACTTCACAGTGCGTCGACCGCGTTCTACGCCACGGGGATTTCGCTCGTCGCCCACATGGTAAACCCGATGGTCCCGGCCGTTCACATGAATCTGCGCTATCTCGAAATGGACCGCTGGTGGTTCGGCGGCGGGACGGACCTCACGCCGTATTATCCCTTCGAAGAAGATGTCCGCGATTTTCACGGTGCCCTGAAGGGGGCGTGCGATCGCCACGACCAGGCGTATTACCCCCGCTTCAAACAGTGGTGCGACGAATATTTCTTCCTCCCGCACCGCAACGAACCCCGCGGGGTGGGCGGCATTTTTTTCGACTACCAACATGATCGCCCCGCGGAGGCGCTGTTGGCGTTTGTGAAAGACGTGGGTGAGGCGTTTCTCCAGGCGTACCCGATGATCATCGCGCGTCGCAAGGACCTCCCCTACACCCCCGCGCAACGCGAGTACCAACTCCAGCGTCGCGGGCGCTACGTGGAGTTCAACCTGATTTATGATCGTGGAACGTTGTTCGGGCTCAAGACCAAGGGCGACGTCGAAGCGATCTTGATGTCGCTTCCGCCGGTCGTGACGTGGAAGTAGGGCCAGCCGCGAGCCGCACCTCGCTCGGAGTCAGCGGGCGCACCTCCCCCGGCCTCAACTCGCCCAGCGCCACGCCCCCAATACGAATACGCACCAACGTCTCCACGCGGTAACCCAGTCGCGCGCACATCCGACGGATCTCCCGATTCCGGCCCTCGGTCAGCGTCACTTCGATCCACGTTCCGCGCGCCGAGCGCCGAACCACCGAGACGGCGAGCGGCACTGCGGGCCCGTCGGCCAATGGGACGCCCGACGCCAATCGGTCCAGGTCCTGGGCGGTGATCGGGGGCAAGACGCGCACGTGATAGGTTTTCGGGATCCCGGCCTCGGGGGACGCGACGCGGGCGCTCCAGCGGGTATCGTTGGTCAAGAGCAGCAGGCCTGAGCTGTCCCGGTCCAAGCGGCCGACGGGGAACAGCCACGCGTCTGCCCACTCCGGAGCGGCGCTCGTCAGCACGTCGTACACCGTCCGCCTCCCGTGCTCGTCGGAGCGCGTGGTCACGACCCCTTTGGGTTTGTGCATCATGAAATAGGCGCGCGGCGCCGGAGCCGTCGGTTCGCCGTCTATGACGATCCGGTCTTGATCGAGATCGACCCGCGACTCCGGATCGGTCAGGAGCCGGCCGTTGACAGTGACGCGACCCGCTTCGATCCACGCCCGGGCCTGCGCGCGGGAGGTCACTCCCAACTTCGAGAGCGCGCGTGCGAGACTGGAGTAACTCACAGCTCGTAGCTCATAGCTGACAGCTCACAGGAAAGGCTTTTACCACACGATTCTTGTCTCGCTGTGAGCTGTGACCTGTGAGCTGTCAGCTAATCACACGTTGGTCTTGATGTGCGCGCCTTCGTGGCTCAATACCTTTTCGGCCACCGCCGCGAGATCGAGATCGTGCTCGTGGCTTTTGGCGAAGATGCGGCACTGCACCAACCGGGCCGGGATGTAATCGAGAAACTCCTGGAGGGGTTCCTTGGAAACGGTCCGCGAGGAGGGGTTGTACACGTATATCTGCTTGCCGCCCATCATCAGCGGATTGACCGGCCGGGGATCCTGGTAGGCCAGATCGACGCGGAACGGAAGATCCTTCAGCTTCGGCGGCAACCCCGCCCTGATGCCCGTTTCGAGCGCCTCCTGGCTGATCAGGGTCCGGCCGCGCCCCGGCTCGCGAATGGACAACGTCGCGTCGTAGGCCATCTTCCACACCACGTCGCGGTGAAGGATCTTGCGCCACTCCTCGCCGAGGCGTTTCTTCACCCGGTGCGCGGACCGCGGCCAGTGCCGGACTTCTTCGATCAGTGACCAGTCGGTCAACTGGAGGTAGTCGTCCATCCGATCCAGCGGGTTGTGCGGAAAGACGAAGCGCATCGTCTCGGCGAAAAGATCGCGCAAATGCAGGTCGATCGCCCGCGTGGTCCGGTGATAGTATACGTTGGTATACAGATAGAGCCGGGCGTTGAGGAACATCGTCAGTGCCGAACAGCCGGCGCGGTGCAGCGTCCACCCCTGGTCGGTAATGAACGTGTAGTGGATGAGACGGTCCAAATCCACCGGCCCGATCGCGACCCCGCACATATAGGCGTCGCGGAGGACGTAGTCCAAGTTGTCCGCGGTGTAGATCCCGGCGATCATCGGCCTGAGGAACGTGAGCCATCGGGGATACTTGGCGTCGTCGTGCGGACTGTGCTTGCAAATCAAGAATCCGATGTGCTCGGGATCGAGCGTCTCGCGCGGGCCGAACGCGCCGTGCGGGCTGCGTCGAATCTTGCGGATCAGCCCGCCCAGTTCGTCGACGACGATCCGGCGACCGATGATCTCGTGGGTCACGTCGAATCGGTCGAGAAAGTTCTCGTCGAAGAAGTGGCAGAACGGCCCGTGGCCGATGTCGTGCAGGAGCGCCGTCACCCGCATCAATTCCTCGATGTACGACGCCGAGGGGCAGTCCGGCACGGCGGCCGCCAACGAGGGATACAGGTGCGTCGCGAACCGCCCCGCGACGTGCATCGCGCCCACGCAGTGGACGAACCGGGTGTGCTCGGCGGACGGAAAGACCCACCGCGCGCTTTGGAGTTGATAGACGTATCGGAGCCGCTGCACCCACGGCGTATCGATCAACTGCTTTTCGGTGACTTCGCGTCCGTCCGGCTCGTCCTTGGGCACGGTGAACGTGATGTAGCCATGAATGGGATCCGCGAGCAGCGCCGACCCCTGATACTGCAACGGCCGCCGCGATGTTGTAGGAGGAAATTCTACCTGGCTTCTCATTCGTTTCTTCTCTTGTGGACCCCAGCGATGAGTTCGCTGAGCTGACCGCCGAGACGGTGGCGAATGCAAGGCGGAGGGAAGGTTTCGCCCCGGAGCGTACTATGTCGTACGCGAGGAGCGAAACCGCCCCGACAACGCCGCAGTCGCCCCGTATCGACGGTCAGTGAAAAAAGCGGCACACCAGAGTGAGACATAAGCCGAATTCTGTCCCCACGGCTCGCACCGCGGGGTGATGATCATTTCTCTGGGACCTCGGTCGCCCGAGGCCTCAAGCGACCTGACCCGAGGACATTGGGCGGGCCACCCTTCTCTCCGGGAGCACCGGAGAACGTCCTCCTATTTGGTCTTGCTCCGGGTGGGGTTTGCCGTGCCCCCTTGGTCGCCCTCGGGGCGGTGGGCTCTTACCCCACCGTTTCACCCTTACCCCGGGACGAAACACTGCATCCCAGGGCGGTCTGTTTTCTGTGGCACTTTCCGTCCCCTTGCGGAGCCTCCGCGTTACGGAGCACCCTGCCCTTCGGAGTTCGGACTTTCCTCTCCGGCAAGCCGGAGCGATCATCCGTCCCACTCTGGTGTGCGCCTGCATTATAGTGAGATGCTCGAACGATTGTAAATAGACGCCCTGTGAACGGAACCCAGAATCCTGGCCGCCGAGACGGCGGCCAGGCAGCTTGACAAGCGGCGCAAGGGCTTGCTATTCTACCGGCCATTTCGGGATGCTGTCTCGTCACTCGGACGGCCGAGCCGACGGAACGGCGAGCGTGGGAGGGAGAACGGGCGATCTTTCACTCGGACCAGGAGGGGGCGCATGACCAAGGCAGAGTTGATCGACAAGATGGCCGATTCCGCGGGTATCTCTAAGACCTCAGCCAGCAAGGCGCTCGGCGCTTTGGTATCCGGCATCACCGGCGCGCTGAAGAAGGGCCAGCGTGTCTCGTTGGTCGGTTTTGGCACATTCGTGGTGTCCAAGCGCAAGGCGCGATTGGGTCGCAATCCTCGCACCGGCGAAGCGATCAAAATCGCTGCGACCAAGGTTCCACGCTTTTCGGCCGGCAAGACCTTCAAGACGGCGATTCGCTAATCATCCGAACCACCCATGGGCCGCGACGGCCCACACACGATATTGATACCGTGAGCGGCTGTGACGTCCACCGTCACAGCCGCTTTACTTTGTTGAGACCCGGGCTGCTCCGCCCCTCGAACGGACCGCCTGCGGTGTCAATCGACCTGTCGCGCCGGGAACGGTCCGATGCGAGAATTGCTTGACAATTTTGGGACCCTTTGCGTAGGATGTCTCCTCTGCGCTCAGGAAGGCACGTAGCTCAGGGGGAGAGCGCTACCTTGACACGGTAGAGGTCGGCGGTTCAAGACCGCCCGTGCCTACCATGGCGTCGCAGGAACGAAGGGCGGTGCGGTCGGGCATCGTGGCGAGGGGACGACGCCCCTTCTCGCGTGGATGCCCCTTTTATTTTTGATGTGGAGTGAGGCGCACGACGAACAGCTGATGTCGGCCCAGATTATCCTGACGTTTCCGGATCAGACCTCAAAAACGTATCCGAACGGTGTGACTCCCCTGACGATCATCGAAGGGTTGGATGCCGAGGCACGGTCGCGGACGGTGGCGCTCAAGGTCAATGGACGGCCCTGGGACTTGCACACCGCCGTGACGGAGAATGGTCGCGTCGAACCCCTGTCCTTCGATTCGCCGGAGGGACGCGAGGTCTTCCGTCACAGTTCCTCGCACCTGATGGCCCAGGCGGTTAAGCGCTTGTTCCCCGGCGCCAAGCTGGCCATCGGCCCGGCTATCGAAGACGGCTTCTACTACGACATTGACTATGATCGGGCACTTACGCCGGAGGACCTGGAAAAAATCGAAACGACGATGCGTGAGCTGGCCCGTGCCGCGCTCCCCATCCGTCGCCAGGAATTGTCGAAGGCGGAGGCGACCCGTTTCTTTCGGGAGCGCGGCGAGTCCTATAAAGTTGAGATCATCGAAGGGATCACCGATCCGACGGTGAGCCTCTACCAACAAGGCGACTTCGTCGACCTCTGCGAGGGTCCTCATCTTCCGACCACCGCCGCAGTGACGCACTTCAAACTGATGGCGGTCGCGGGCGCGTATTGGCGTGGAGACGAACGTAATCGCATGCTCCAACGGATTTACGGTACGTCGTTTCCCACCAAGGAGGCGCTCGAGGCCCACTTGGCGCGGCTGGAGGAAGCCAAGCGGCGCGACCATCGAAAACTCGGCCGGGATCTCGACCTGTTTTCCATGACCGACGAGGTCGGCGCCGGGCTGGTACTCTGGCATCCCAAGGGCGCGCGGATTCGCCGGACAATTGAAGACCACTGGCGCGCCGAGCACGACCGCGCGGGGTACGACCTGGTGTTCAGCCCGCACGTCGCCAAACTCGACCTGTGGCGGAAGAGCGGCCACGTGGACTTCTACCGCGAGAACATGTTCGCGCCGATGGATGTGGAGGGAGTCGAGTACGAGCTGAAACCGATGAATTGCCCCTTCCATATTATGGTGTACAAGTCGCATCCCCGCAGCTACCGCGAGTTGCCCCTGCGGTTTGCCGAACTCGGGACCGTGTACCGCTTCGAGCGATCCGGCGTCCTGCACGGCCTGATGCGGGTGCGGGGATTCACCCAGGACGACGCGCACCTGTTCTGTCGCCCCGACCAGCTTCAACCCGAGATTACCAAGGTTCTCGAATTCATCACCACCATGCTCACGGCCTTCGGCTTCCCCGATTACGACATCTACCTGTCGACGCGCCCCGAGAAGTACGTCGGCGCATTGGACTCGTGGGATCTGGCCACCTCGGCCCTCGAGGGAGCGCTGCGGGCCAAAGGGCTGCGGTACGAGGTCGATCCCGGCGAGGGCGTCTTCTACGGCCCGAAAATCGACATCAAGATCAAGGACGTGCTGAAGCGGTCGTGGCAGTGCGCCACGGTGCAGGTCGATTTCAATTTCCCCGACCGATTCGGGTTGCGGTACACCGGCGAGGACGGGAAGGAACACCAGCCGATCATGATCCACCGCGCGCTCTTGGGGTCGTTGGAGCGCTTCCTCGGGGTATTGATCGAGCACTACGGGGGCGCGTTCCCGACGTGGCTCGCGCCGACCCAGGCGATCGTGCTGCCGATCGCCGATCGCGTCCACCCATACGCGCACGAGGTCGTCCGCGCGTTACGGGAGCGCGGCGTGCGGGCGGAGCTCGATGCCCGCAACGAAAAGGTGGGATTGAAAATCCGCGAAGCCCAACTGGAGAAGATCCCGTATATGCTGATCGTCGGCGACCGTGAAGCGGCCGCCGGAACCGTGTCCGTGCGTGGGCGGGACGGCCAGGAAACGCCGGGGCAATCGATCGATGCGGTGGCCGCCCGCATCCAGGACGAGATCCGGCGGAAGGACCCCGGTCCGGTGCCGATGTCGGCCGCCGCTCAGAAGGGGCGCGCGTGAGGGCACGCGGCGCCCCACGGCTCTTCACCCATCCGCTCTCCACGCGAACGGGCGAATAAAAAAGGAGACACTCTATCGCTGCAAAACTCCGGGTCAACAACGAAATCCGAAGCCGTGAAGTGCGGGTCATCGGGCCGAACAGCGAGCAGCTCGGCGTGCTCCTGGTGAAGGATGCGCTGCAACGCGCTCAAGAGGCCGGTCTCGACTTGGTCGAGGTAGCGCCGACGTCCACTCCGCCCGTGTGCCGTATCATCGACTATGGAAAGTATCGGTACGAACAGGCCAAGAAACAGCATGGAGCCAAGCAAAAGTCCGCGCAGCTGAAAGAAGTCAAGCTCCGGCCGTTCACCGACACGCACGATCTGGAGTTTAAGATGCGCCACGCGAAAGCGTTCCTCGCCGACGGGCACAAGGTCAAGATCACGGTCATGTTCCGTGGCCGTGAAATGGCGCATCAGGACGCCGGCCGGACGCTGTTGACGAAGGTCGTCGAGCAATTGTCGCCCTCGGCCAACATCGAGCAGCCCCCTCGCATGGAGGGTCGCAACATGAACATGCTTCTGGCTCCCAAAGCAGGGGCCTCGGCAACGTAACGCGGGACGGTTCCGCGCGACGCCAACACGAAAGAAAGGGAGATCATGCCACGCACCGGAACCAAGCTCAAAACGCACCGCGGCACCTTTAAGCGGTTTCGCACCACCGGCTCGGGCAAGCTGACCCGCAAGCGAAGCGGCAACCGGCACCTCTTGACGCACAAGAGCGCCCGGCGGAAGCGCGGATACGCTCCGGCCGAGGAACTGACCCCGGCGGACCGCGATGCGATCAAGCGGCTCTTGCCCTACGGGACTCCGTAGGAGCGTAGGACCGCACCAGATGTAAGATGTACGGCAACCCTGGCGTACAGCAGCCATACGCCTCTATACTATTACGGATGATGGGAAGGAGAGGGGATCGACCATGCCCAGGACCAAAGGCGGACCAAAAACCAAAGAGCGGCGCCGCAAGCGCCTGAAGCTGGCCAAGGGAGCATACGGCGGGAAGAGTCGGCTCTTCCGCACCGCCACCGAGCTCGTCGATAAAGGCCAACAATACGCGTACCGTGATCGCCGCGCCCGCAAGCGCGACTTTCGCCGGCTGTGGATCGCGCGAATCAGCGCCGCAGCCCGGATGGAAGGCGTGTCGTACAGCCAGTTGATGGCGGCCCTGCGGGGACTCGGCGTCGGCTTGAATCGCAAGGTGCTCGCGGATCTGGCGATTGCCGATCCCACGGGTTTCAACAAGATCGTCAGCCAGGCCAAAACCCGGATCGCGCACGCCGCGGCGTAGCCTGCCTTGAATCGAATCCCCCTTTGTAAAGGGGGGGGATTTACGGGACGAGTGGGTCCAGCGCGATGTCGAAAAGCGCGCACGGCATCCCGATGCCCCATGTCTCGAGCACCTGCGGCGCGACTTCGCCGATCACGCCGAGCACCCGATCTCCGACCACGATCGTCCCCGCCCGTCCCTCGATGAAGGTGGGGTGGGGGATCGGTTCCAACCGGTAGGCGATGCCCAGCGCATACGCGAGGCTTTCGAGCTCGGCGTGAATTTCTGAAAACGCGGCCGTGGGGTGCGCGATCAACCCGCCCGCGCGAACGTCGGTCCGACACCCCAACTCAGCGGCAGGATCGATCGCCGCCGCTTCGCCCACCTCAAAAACCTTGTGGGGATACGCTGCTTTTGAGCTCGCCGCTTCGATCCGCAGGAGCGACGACAACAACGCCGGACGCAGCACCGCGAAGCTCTCGCTCATCGGATTGTCCACCTCGACCAGTCCCTCCGTATCCCCGCGGTGTCCCAGCCGCTCCCAGACCTCGTGTCGCGACGTGAGGATGCTGGACATGACCTCCTGGAATCCCAACCCGACCAAGAGTTCACGCACGCGATCCGCGTAGCGTTCGAGCGCGGAGAGCGACCCCACCGTAAACTGACCCGGCATCTCCGGAGCGAACGACGCGTACCCGCGGGCGATCGCCAGATCCTCGACCACGTCGATCGGGTGCATGACATCGTCGCGATACGGTGGAGGCGTGACCTTCAACGTGGAGCCCGATACGGTCACGCGGTGGCCGTACGAAGTCAACAGTCGTTTGGTCTCGGCGGGCCGCAGCCCGTCCCCGAGGACTTGGGCCACCAGCTCCGACGCCACCGAGACGGCTCGCGAGAGATCGCGGGGCGTGGCCACTCGCCGGCCCATCGGCGTGGTCCACGCGTACTCGACGATCACCGGGTCGACCCGGGCCCCGCGATCGGAGAGATTCGCGGCCCAGATATTGACGGCCAGAATCACCATCCGCAATTCGGTCCCGGTCACCTCCACCAGCAGCTCGTCGTCGCCGACCGCCACCGCGCCCAGGGCCTGGCTATTGATGATGGGCGGAAACGACAGGACCTCGCCGCGTTGATCGACCAGCAACGGATACCGCGCGCAGCCCTCCAGAATGCCCCCGTACGTTTTTCCCTTGGGATGTTCGGCCACGATCTCGCGCAGGGTCATCGCCCGATCCACCCCGAGCGGCACGAAGCTCGCCTCATCGGGCGCCGTCGTCGTGTAGGTCACGGGGAACACGATTTTTTTCAGGGGATACAGGCCGATCGACACGATCTGGCGACGGCGGCCGAACAGCTCGGCGAGTTTTTCCTGGGTTTGGATAAGCTGGGCCAGCAGGGCATCGGTCACGCCGAGACCCCGCACCAGACACGCCCCGATATAGGGCCGGATCGCGCGCAGGTCGTCGGTCACGCGGATGCGGGAGTCGATCCGGGGCGGCGTTCTCGGCGCGCGCGACGGTTTGGCCGATCGTTCGGCCAGGCGGATCTGCCGCGCGATCCCCTCCACCGACCAGAGATCGGGCCGGTTCGTGTCGTTCAGCTCGATGCGGAGTTCGTCGGTGGCTGGAACATGCTCCTTGAGTTCCCCTTTGACGAGGGGCAACACCGCCTCCAACTCATCAAGGGTGAAGGAGCGGCCGACCAGGGCTTCAAAATCGCGTTTGAGCGCGGTAATGGTGGGCATGCGGTCAGAGCGCGACCGGCGCCCGCTGGGCGCGGATCTGCTCAAGATCGGGGGTAAAGAGATCGCGGATATCGCGGATGCCGAGCGCCATCATCGCCATACGGTCCAGCCCCAAACCCCAGGCGATGACCGGCACGGTCACCCCCAGCGGCAGCGTCACTTCGGGGCGGAAGAGCCCCGCGCCGCCCAGTTCCATCCATCCCAGCTTGGGGTGTCGGACGTGCAGCTCGACCGAGGGCTCGGTGTACGGGAAATAGGCCGGAAGGAATTTAACCTCCGGCGCGCGGGCGACTTCCACCGCGAACAAACGCAGCAATCCGAGCAGGGTGCGAAACGTGATCCCCTCTCCCAGCACGATCCCCTCGACCTGGAAGAAGTCGGGCGCGTGCGTGGCGTCGACCTGGTCGTAGCGAAAGCACCGGGCGATCGAGAAGTATTTGCCGGGAATCTTGGGCCGGCCGGCCATCGTCCGCGCCGAGACCGCCGTCCCCTGGCTGCGCAGCACCAAGCGCCGGGCGCGCGCCGCATCGAACGGGTACCGCCATCCCACCGACCCCGTACCTGTGCCGCTCTCGTGGGCCCGCGCGACGTTGGTCGCGAACGGCTCGGTGATCGGGCGCGACTCGCGCGGCTCGCGCACGAAGTACACGTCGTGGATCTCTCGCGCGGGGTGGAACTGTGGCATGTACAACGCGTCCATATTCCAAAACTCGTTCTCGACCAGCGACCCGCGCATTTCCTCGAAGCCCATCGCGAGCAGGCGCGCCTTCACCTCGTCCAGGAACGCGCGATACGGATGCTTCTTGCCCCCGAACACGCGCGACGGACGAAGCCCGATATTGTATTTACGAAAGACCTTCCCGCGCCACGCCCCGTCCTTGAGCAGATCGGAAGTGAGCTGCGAGACCTCTTCGCCGGCGACACCCTTAGTGGCCACCGCCCGCGCCGAGGCTTCGCCGATGGGGGTCAGCGCGTACGTACGGTCCTTCTCCTCGTCAATCCGGAAGATCCCTTTGGCTTTCCCGCGTTTGGTGAAGTGCTGTTCGACCAACCGATCGGACGGGGTCGGCGGTGCGCTCATCACGCGCGAGCCGGCGCTCCCGAGCCATTCGATCTCGCGCTGTAGCGTCAGCAATTCGCCAAGCTCGACATCGGAGACGGCTTCCAACACGCCGCCTTCGACGATACGAATCGCGCCAAGACTTTTGAGCGTTCCCATCGCGCCGCTCACCTCATCGGGTTCCAGCCCCCGATTCGTGCGGAGATCGCCGACGGTCACGCGTTGGCCTTCCGAGAGCCATTTGAGGATACGCAGTTCAGGAAGAAGAGCAGAGGAGTACCGCTCCCCCGCCTCGGCGAGCGACGCGCGGCGCGTGACCGTCTCGCGCTCAATGCGCACCGCTCCCTTGGTGAGCAACCACCCCAGCGCCATCGACAGCCTCGACGCATCGAGTCCGCTCGCCTCGCGCAACGCGGCCTCCGCGGCGGAGGAACCCTCGCCGAACGCCAGAAGGACGCGGACTTCCAGAGGATGGAGACCGTCGAGGAGGGCGGAAAGTTCCGGGGCCAGCATGGGACGGGATGCTATCAAAGGGCCTGGGGGATGTCAACGAACGGCGGCCAAACGGTCGCCTTGCGTCGATCGCCTGCAAGCTGCTAGCATCACCCTCGTCGTGGAGGAGTACTCATGCTGACGTTCTTCGGCTACGCCAAGTGCAGCACCTGCGTGAACGCCAAAAAGATTCTCGCCAAGCTCGGCCGCCCGATTACCGAGATCGATATCACGACCGAGCCGCCGTCTGTGACGGAGTTGCGGTCGTTGATCAAAAAGAGCGGCCGGCCCTACACCGACTTCCTCAACCGCAGCGGCATCCTGTACCGCAAACGAAATATGAAAGAACAGGTCAAGACGCTGCCCTCCGACGCCATCGTGGCCATGCTGGCGTCGGAGGGACGGTTGCTCAAGCGGCCCATCGTGACCGACGGCTCGCGCGTGACCGTGGGGTTCTCTCCGACGGAGTTCGAGAAGACCTGGGGGCGTTGACGTGATCGCTGATCAACCTCCGCCACATCGCATCCGGGGGCATGGAACCGCTGAGAATCCGAAGAACCGTTTCGAGCACGTCGAGCGGGTGTCCGAGCCGGTCGAGGGCGACGACGAGCAGCCGCTCCCCACGACGCAGTTCCTCCCCGACGCGTCGAAATCCATCATCGCGACCAACGACAGCCCCGACGTCGGCTTCGACGCGGGCGTCAATCCCTACCGGGGCTGCGAACACGGCTGCGCGTACTGCTACGCCCGTCCGACGCACGAGTACCTGGGGTTCTCGGCGGGGCTGGACTTCGAGACAAAGATCATGGTCAAGCACGACGCGCCCGAGCTACTCCGGCACGAACTCTCGAATCCGCGCTGGCAGCCGCGGGTGATCGCAATGAGCGGCGTGACCGACTGCTACCAGCCCATCGAGCGCAAGCTGCGCCTGACCCGCCGCTGCCTCGAGGTTCTCGCCGAGTTCCGCAACCCGGTCGTCATCATCACCAAGAACGCGCTGGTCGCGCGTGACGCCGACGTCCTCGCCTCGCTCGCCGGATACCACGCCGCCGCGGTCTTCCTCTCCATCACCACGCTGGACGCCGACCTCTGTGGTGTCCTCGAACCGCGTACCTCGCGCCCCACGAAACGCCTCGCGGCGATCACCGCGCTGGCGAAGGCCGGCGTCCCCGTCGGCGTCAACGTCGCCCCGGTCATCCCCGGCCTGAACGACTCGGAGATCCCCCGCATCGTCCAGGCCGCCGCCGACGCGGGCGCGACGTCCGCCGGCGTCGTCCCCCTGCGCCTGCCCTACGCCGTGGCCCCGCTGTTCGAAGCCTGGCTCGAACGGCATCGGCCCGGGATGAAGGACAAGGTCCTCCACCGTATCCGCGCCATGCGCGGCGGACGGCTGAACGACCCGAACTTCGGCTCGCGCATGGAGGGCGACGGCCCGTTCGCGGAGCAGATCCAGGCACTCTTCACGCTGGCCTGTCGGCGCGCCGGCCTCGCGCCGGGCGGACCGGAGCTGAGCACGCGCGGGTTCAGAAGGCCCGGCGAACTTCCGTTGCTCTTTGATGCGTGATCGCCCGCCGATCGTTCCGCACATTCGGAAGTCGCCATGCTCCCCCTAATTCTTGAGCTCGCCCTCGCCCTCGCGGGCTTGCTCTCCGCGGGTCACGCCCTCCTGCATAAGCGCGATCCCCGGGCCGCGTGGGGATGGGTGGCCGTGTGTCTCATGTTTCCGGGGGGCGGCGCGGCGCTGTATTGGCTGATGGGCGTGAACCGCATCGAGACCCGCGCGAAAGGATGGACGGCGGCGGGTAAGTTTGAGCGCGCGGTCGACGTCTCACGCCTCCACCCGTCGCCGGAGGTCGGCGCACCGCCCTTCGAAAACTCGTCTGTTTCCGCCCTCCTGAAGATTGCCGACACCGTGACCGGATTGCCGTTGTTGGGTGGCAATCGGGTCAGCATCCTCCACAACGGCGAGGCGGCCTACCCCGCGATGTGGGCGGCGATCGAGAACGCCCGTGAGCGCGTCTACCTCTCGACCTACATCTTCCGGACCGATGCCACCGGCCGGCGGTTCATCGACGCCCTCACCGCCGCGGCCGAGCGGGGCGTGGAGGTGCGCGTGGCGATCGATGGGGTCGGTGAACTCTATACCTTTCCATGGGTAAGTCGACAGTTTCGAAACACGAAGGTCCGCGCCGTGCGCTTTCTACCCCTCCCCAGCAGCGGTTTCCACCTCAACCTCCGGAACCACCGGAAGCTCTTGGTGGTGGACGGCGCCATGGGATTTTTCGGGGGCATGAATATCGGGAACCACCACCTCGCCGAGGACACTCAGAATGCCCGTCGCGTGATCGACCTGCAGGTCCGCCTCGAGGGTCCCGCGGTTTCCCAACTCGAGGACGCCTTTCTCAACGATTGGTCGTTCGCAACCGGGGAGACCCGTCCGGCCAAGGCCTCCCGCTCGATCCGGACCGTGGGTCAGGCGTTCTGCCGCGGCATCAGCGCGGGACCGAACGAGGATTTTGAGAAGCTGTACTGGATCGTGCTGGGCGCGCTCGGCGCCGCCCGAGTCCACGTCCGGATCATGACCCCGTACTTCATCCCGGACCGGGCCCTGCTCGCGGCCCTGAGCATGGCCGCGCTGCGTGGCGTGCGGGTGGACATCGTGCTGCCCGAGCGCAACAACCTGCCGTATGTCGCGTGGGCGATGCGGGCGTTCCTATGGGAGGTGTTGCAGAACCGGGCCCGCGTGTACTACCAACCGCCGCCGTTCGTCCACAGCAAGCTGCTAGCCGTCGACGACCTCTATACCCTGGTGGGTTCGGCCAACCTCGACCCGCGAAGCCTTCGCCTCAACTTCGAATTCAACCTGGAGATCTACGACCGCGACGCGTCCGCCGCGCTCACCGGACACTTCGACGCCGCGCGCGAGCGGTCTCGGGAGGTCACCTTGGCCGAACTCGATGGCCGCCCGTTGCCCGAACGTCTGCGGGACGCCGCCGCGAAGCTGTTCTCGCCCTATCTCTGACGCGGCCGCGTCTTCGAAGGTCGCATCGTCGGGAGGCGCTGGTGTTTTCCGGCCCGAACCCGTGTAGAATAAGCCCGAATCGCCCTCCCCCGTTCGTTGAGTGGACGAGGGTGCGAGAAACTCGGCTCGGAGCGAATGGAAACCCCTTTCCCTACGGATCGCGAAGCCACGCAGCAGATGAACTTTTCCAGCAACCCGCTAGAGAGCGCACCGAGGTCCACCTTTCATGGAGCGCGCCATGGCTGAAGGAAAATACTGTATTTGTTGTGGAGAGAACGTACCCGTCAATACGCTCATGCGGGACGGCAACCTCGAGATGACGTGCATCTACTGCGGGTTCGTGTTGGACGTCGCCAAGCCGGCGGCGCGGAAGGTGCTGGAGTGCGTGCTCACGGCCGACGATTCGGGGCTGACGCGGGATCTGCTCAGGGGCCTGCTGCTCAAGCGGCAGCTCGCCCTACAGGTGATCTCGACCGAGGACGGGCAGGCGTTTGTCGACGCCTTCACCCAGCGCGTGACGGCCAATCAGCCGCCGAATTTGGTGATCCTGGACCTCGAGATGCCGATCATGGACGGCATCACCGCCGCGCGGGTCATGCGGACCGTGGAAGGCAAGCACAAGGTCGCGAAAACGCCGATCCTGTTCTTCTCGGGTCGCAAATGCGATGAGGACTTCAAACGTCAGTTGGAACTCTTCGCCCCCGCGAGCTACGTCAACAAATGCTCCGGCTCCGATCCCGGGCAGCTCATGGAGCGTATCGACCAGCTCGTCACCCACCTGCAGAATCAGCGGTAAGCCCGGCCGCTGAGCGGGATCTGCCGCTGGCTTTCGGTTATCAAGCCCGGCTGGCAGCGGCGCCAGAAATTGGTCGCGCGCGTCCACGTGCTCACCGTGACGATGCGTTGGCCGCACCGCGGACAGGCTTGCCGCCCCTGACCATCCGCTGGTGCTCTACACCGGGAAGAACACGAACGGGTAGGTGACCACGATGATGCCGTCATAGAGGTGCGGGAATTTCCACATTTTGATGCGGCTGGCCAAGGCTTGTTCCAGCGGGGCGTGGTCCATGGTGGTGGAGACGATGCGGGTGTCGACGACCTTGCCGCTGGCGTCGATGGAGAACTCGACGGAGACAGTGCCTTTGAGCGTCGGGTTGGCGCGCAGTTCCTTGTTGTAGAGGTAGATGAGTCCGTTCTTGTATTGCTCCACCACGCGGGCGATCGCGTCGTAGTCGATCGCCGCGGTCCCTGATCCCCCGCTTCCCCCTTTGAGTCGGATGCCCACGCCGTCGCCGAGGCGGCCTCCGCTGCCTGCCCCGCCGGTCCCGGTCCCGCTCGGGATGCGCGCCAGGGCCACGCGTTCGCCTTCGGCGAGTTTGGTGCGGTCGCCGGTGCCGAGTGTTTTGGACTTGGCGATGGTCTTGTCCACCAAACCGGTGTCTCGGGACACGGGCTTGGTGACCAATGTCCGGTTGGTCTTTGCCGTTGGGGTGGTGATCAAATCAGCGGAGGCCAGGACCTGATCCAAGCGATTGTTCTCGATGATGTCGCTGAGTCCGCCCTTTTCCTCTTCCTCGATCAGCGAGGCGAGGAGTCCGCTTTGTCTGACGATCTCCCGGGTCTGCTGGGACGATGGCTTGGTCACGGGTGCCGGTTCCGGCTTTTTCTCCGCCTTTGGTTTGGCGGCTTCTTTTTCTTTTGCCGGTTCAGCGGCCTTGGGAGTCTCCGGCGTCACCGCAATGGGCGGGGGCTCCAGGATCAACTTCGCCACGCGCTCCGGCAAATCCTGGATATCGGGTTGCTCCGGAGCCGGAAGGCGGATGATCGCCATAAGAAGTCCGGCCAGCACGTAGACCCCCAGCGAGACCCGCAGGATCTTTTTGAACAGAAGGTCGTCGGAATACGGCATCACGATCATCTTCGGCTTCCCTTATCCGACCTGTTCCTTCTGCACCACCGCGAGCGCGATGTGCGGGAACTCCGACTGGGCACAGGTGGCCATGAGCTTCTTGAGCAATTGAAACGGGATCTTCTTGTCGCCCATGATCGTGACATCGCCCGCAAACGCGACGGTTGCGGCCTTGTCCGCGAGATACCGCGTGCGATCGGAGAGACGGGTCAGTTCCTGTTTGACCGGCGCCAGGATCACGTCGGATTGCCCCAGAGCCTCCGTCGTCCCCATGATCCGCTTGCCCTGGATGAAGATCTCCTTCTCCGTGACGAGCAGGGTGACGGTCGGCCGCGGGACCTTCCGAGCCGTGGAGGCGGGCAGCGTCAACGTGTCCGGAGCCGGGAGCACGCTCTCGTCGCCCGACACGTGGACGAGCAAAAACAGCAGCAGGATGGTGAAGATGTCCATCAGGCTGATCAAGGTCAGTTGAACCACCGCGCTGGAAGTCTTTCGCCGTCTCCACCGTCCGCGGATCATCATGCGCGTTTCACCTCGCCGATTGAAATGTCCGGGAAGAGCTCTTGGGACGACGGCCCTTCGCGGCAGACGTCCATCACCGCGACCAGGGACTCGTACGGGATGTCCGGTTCGCTCAACAGGATCAGCGCTTTCTCCTGCGGATAGGCTGATTTGACCTGTCGGAGCATGGTCGCCAGCCCCCCGAGGTCGTACTGGCCGTTCTGAAGCGGCAAGCGTGTGACGTCCAGACCGCTGCCCCGCACCGTCACGGCGTCTTGCTGAAGCGTGACGAGCAACCGAAACGGCTCTTTGGCCTCCGCGGCGGGCGTGGCGGATGACGACGCGGGGAGCTTGAGCTCCAGGACCGCCAATTTCGAGAAGACCACGCCCGTGAGCAGAAAGGGAATGAGCACCACCATGAGATCCATGTATGGGATCAGGTTCAACGACGTATCGATCTTGGCCAGGCGCCGCTCGCGGCGGAGCCGGAGACTATTTCGCATGCACGGCTCCTTTCATCATGCCGACCGCGCGTCGCTGGGGCAGCTCCGACCCGTTGGAGTACCCGTCGGATGACGCGTCGTCCCGCGCCATCTGGCCGGCCAGATTGATGAGCCGTAACGAGCATTCCTCGATGCTTTCGATGATCCGGTTGGCGCGGCTTTGGAGAAACGTGTACGCGAGCATCGTCGGGATCGCGATGACCAATCCGAACGCGGTATTGTTCATGGCCACCGAAATCCCCTGGGCCAGGAGCGAGGCTTTCTGGGCGGGGTCGGCCATGGACACGGCCGTGAAGTCCTGAATCAATCCGATGATGGTTCCCAACAAACCGAGCAGCGTGGCGACGTTCGCGAAGTTGGGAAGGTAGTGCAGCCTCGCTTCCACCCTCGGAATGACCTTGGTCATGGCTTCGTCGACGCCGCCCTGGACGTCTTCCCGCGTGAAGGAACCTTTCATCGCGCGAAGGCCGCCCGCAAGCACCTGGTTGAGGGGCTTCGTCGAGTGCGTGCAGGTGCGGACGGCTTCGTCCACCCTGCGCCCCTGAACGACCGGCGCAAGCTGACTCCACAACCGTTCCCCGTCGGTTCCCGACCGAGCGAGCACCACCAGGCGCTCCAAGACAATGGCGGTGGCGATGGCCAAGATCAGCAGGTTCGGGTACATGAAGAACCCGCCGTCCTGGAAAAACTTGACGATACTGGTCACGCTGTTCATTTGAGTGTTCCTCCTTGTTCCTGCGCAGACCTGGGCGAGAGTTGACGTTGAAAACGCGCGCGATCCACGGGTTCGAGCACTTCCTGCAGAAAGCTCCGCGTCAGAGGGATATCGCCCTCGGTCACCGACGTCGCATCCTTCCACGGCACCACGTACACGACGTGGGGTTTCTCCAGCGTGCCTTGAATCTCGGTGCCTTCCATCAGAAAACGCTCGACGTTCGCCTCCGCGCCGCCGCCCCCCCCTCCGGAGGGTGCGGCGTCCCCGGCCCACGTCAGACTAGCGGCGAGCGCCAAGGTCGTCAATCCCGCGATGGCCGCCGTGCCGACGACGAATCTCACGGCCCCCCCTTTGCGCGTTCGGCACGCTTCTGCAGCGCGGTGATCCAGATCGTCATCTCGTCCCGGCCGTCTCCGCCCGACGCGAGATAGGTTTGGTAGTGCTCGATCGCCTTTTCGGGTTCGTTGAGGTAGAGGTCGTACAGCACGGCCAGGTTGTAGTGCGCGTCGCGAAAATCCGGCGCGGACTCGATGGCGTGGTGATACGCCTCCTCGGCCTCCCGGAAGTGTCCCTGCTCCCGCAGCGCAATGGCCAGATTGTAGTGGGCTTCGGGGTAGGAGGATTGGATCGCGATGGCCTGTCGATACGACGCGACCGCCTCGTCGAGCAACCCCAACCGTTTATCGACCACCCCGAGGTTGTTGTGGAACACGCTCACGTGCGGGTAGTTCGCGCGCAACCCTTCGAACACGGCCTTGGCTTCCTTGAGTTTGTTGTGGTCCACCAAGGTGATGCCTTTTTGAAAATTCAGCAGGACCTGATCGAGCTTGCGGCCATCGGTCGCTCTCGAGTCATCGGCCCGCGCAGCCGCTGGCACGGGCGCCAGCGCCGGGAGCGTGGCCCGGGTGCAGCCCGCCAACGCCGCAACGAGCGCGAGGAGACCGCCCACGAGCTGTTGGTGGCGTCCGCTCATCGATCCGCCGCCGCCACCTCGTTGGCCGTGGACCGGCCGCCAGAGGCCGTGAGTGTTTGCACATCGATGTTGGACGTGATCCGCTCGGTTCGCTCCGGTCGCTTGTAGAGCGCGGGCCGCAACTCGGCCAGTCGGTCGTAACTTTTCTTCACCCACTCGTTGTACGCTCCAGGTTGGCTCGAAGCCCGTTGCACGTTGCTGGCGTAGGCCTGAACCGCCTTCTCCTCGAACGGGATGGCCTTCTCCTCCAGCTGAAAACGGTACTCCTCCACCGCTTCTTTGCTCAACTTCTTCGGCAGCTGCGCTTCGAGGAGCGCCGCCTTGAAGTGCTCGAACACTTCGCCCAGTCGGTACGCGGACGTGGCCACCACGTCGAGGTATCGGGACTCGGCCGCGTGGGTGTACAGCAAGACGGTCTTTTCAAGTGCTTGGGTTTTTTTCTTGAGATTGGGCTTGAACGGCTCTTTCAAGCCAATCCGCTTGAGCGCGTGGAACGACTCCTCGGCCTGCGCAAACACCGCTTGGGCCGCCACCAGGGTTCCGGGCGCCTGCCGTTCCACCTGCGTGAAAAGCTTCAAGGCGTCGTTGGCCTTCCCCTGGTGTTGGCGGGCCTGCGCCATTTTCAGAAGGCCTTCCGGAACGTCGGGGTGTTTCGGAAACCGCGCGGTAAACTGCGAGAACACGCCGTAGCTGTTTTCCCACTGGGCCGCTTTCTCGTACTGCAGGCCGGCGGTCCACAGAATCTGCGGAATCGCATCCCGATCCTGGATCGACTGCGCGGCGGTCTCGAACGCCTCGGCGGCTTCGATCGGCTGGTCGCGCTGCTGGTACAAAACCCCCATTTGCAGCGCGGCCTTGCCCGCCAGATCGGATGGGGGGGCGCGCTGGAGCAACTCCCGATAGGCGCTGATGGCCTCTTGGGGCCGTTTGAGCGTTTCGTACAGCCCCGCGGCTTCGAAAAGCGCCGTCGTCGCCAACGCGCTCTCAGGGGCTTCGCGGCTGATCGCGGCGAAGGTCTGGGCCGCGTCGTCGACGTGCTGGTCTTTTCGTTCCTGTTCGGCCTGCTTGTACATGGCGGCGGCCACCAGGTCGGTCAGCTCGCGGCGCTGGGTCTTCTCCGTGACGGGAAGCAAGGCCAGCGTCGCCGCGTACGCGGCGCGCGCCTCCCGGTATCGGCCTTGCCGCATGTACGAATGGGCGACCAATTTCTGGGCGGTCGCCGTGCCGCCGAACTTCGGATACCGGGTCAGCACCTCGCCCAGGACCTCGCGCGCCTCGGCGTCGCGCTGTTGCTCGAACAACAACTCGCCTGACTTCAGCAACACCGTGGGCGTTCTGGCGTCGTTCGGAAACTGTCGGGCGAATCGCTTGGCCAAGCCGACAAACCGCTCCTGCCCGCGTTTGTCTGAAAGCTTTTCGGTCGCCACGATGGCGGAGTAGGCGGCGTGCTGGTCAACCGCCAGTCCGGCATAGTCGTATGCCACCGCCTCATAGGCCGTGGCCGCCTGGGCATAGTCCTGCACCGCCATCAGTGACTCGGCCAGGAACAGATGGATTTCCCGCGTTTCCTTTTCCCCGGGAAACTCCAGGAGGAATTGGCGGTACCATTCGACCGCTTGCCGATATTCCTCGGGCTGGTTGGTTTCCCGGGCGCGTGTGTGCGCGGAGATCCCCAGTCGGTACAGACTGTCCTTGACCAACGGGCGCGCGCGTGCACGGCTCGCCTGGTCGTTGGCCCGGGACCAGGCGCTCGCGCTCGCATAGGCGCCGACGAGCGCAATCCGGGCGTCCCGGGCGGCGTCCGGAGATTTCTGTCGTTCGTAGGCTTCGACCACGTACGATGAGAAGATGGGCGCCATGGGGTGCAGGGGATGCTGCTGGACAAAGGTCCGGTACGTGTCGATGGCCTGCGGTACCAGCCCCTCGGCCACGTATTGATTGCCCATCATGAGGTACAGGTCCTTCTCGTACGTCCTCGATCCCGTCTCATGGAAGTAGGCCGCCATGCGGGACGGGCCTCCGAGCGTGCGGAAAGAGATCGTGACGTAGGTCAGCGCTTCCCACACCAGCGAGCCGGTGTCGGAGGCCAGATCCTGCTGTCCGGCGCTCTTTTGATCGACCAGGTGCAGAAAGTGCTCGATCGCCTGGGAATAGGCTTGCAAGTTGAAGTAGGTCCAACCCAACTTGTATCGCGCCTTGTCCTGGAAGAAGGGCTCATCGAGCGAGAGCGCCTGTTCGTAGGCCTGCGCCGCCTCCTCGAACCGCCGCTGGTCGAACGCGTATTCTCCGAGCCGGAAATACGCCTCCTGGCGGTGCGGATCCGCCGGATAGTCGGTCACGAGTTGCGTCAACAGCGGTTGGGCGAGCTCCCGGCGACCGGTTTCCGAGTAGGCACGGGCCAGCGCGTATAACACCTGATTCCGGGCGTGGAACGCGGGATCGGTGCGGAGCAATTGCTCGTACACTCGGATCGCGTCGCTGTAATCCACCAGCGGAGGGGGACCTTGCGGTTGCTTGTCGTAGACCTCCATCTCCGAGAGAAACCGTTTGTGTGCACGCTCAAGGTACAGGTCGCCGAGTCGCTTGAGCGCTTCGGATCGCAACGCGGGATCGACGTCGCCGTACTGCCTCAGAAAATCTTCGTATCCCCGGATCACGTCGGATTTCCGAACAACGATCGGTTGGGCGTCCGTCGCCGGGGACGGGGGGCTCGTACTGCTCGCGCTCACCGGCGGCGCCTTGACGCCCTTGGTGCCGGTGCACGCCGGCAAGAGGAGCGCCACCGCGACCAGCAGGCACTCGATCCTCATGGTGGCCGGGCGCCTCATTGGCTCATCACATCCATGATGTGAACTTGGCTCAGTCGCGCCGCGGCCGCCATCTCCTCCATCTGCCCGCTGCGGCGATCCACGGCGTTCAGCAAGAGTGCCTGGAGCGGCGAAAGGAGTTGCGTCCGGAGATCGACCAGCCGCGCGTGATGGGCGGCCAGATCGCGCCGGATGTCATGGATCCGCTGACGAAACCGGCTGATCTCGCCTTCCATTCCGCCGATGGACTCGATCAGCCCGCGCTGGTTGTCGTCCGCGTGCTCCAATCCGGTCTGGATCTGGCTCATCGCGCGCCGGAGGTCGTCGCGTCGTCCCGGCACGTCCGTGATGATCGTCCAGAGGCGTTCGCCGTACAGCAGATCCAACAACCGGTCGGCCGTCTTCCACTGGTCCTTCAGTTCGTCGCGGTGTTCGCGAACGGAGGCGATGCGGCCGTCGACCTGTTCGATCGCGGCTCCGATGTCCCGACTCTTCCGGCGGGCTTGAGTCAGTTCGTTCAGCACGGTCGCCTCATTGCCGAGGGCCCACGCCTGCGCGGTTTCGTGTTGCACGGCCTGGTCGAGGTTCGCCTCCACCCGGCGCTCCTGTTCGCGAAGCGGGGTCACCGGGCTTTGCGCGATCAATTGCTTGATGATCGGCAGGCGGTCGTGGAACACGGCCTCTCGGTGGTCGACCATGACCTCGAAGACCGCCATGTCATCGAGCTTGCGGGTCAGGTAGCGATCGAGGGACGCGAGCTCACCGTACTGCTTCACCCAGAACCGCAGGCCGTCGTCGTCGAGCAGCACGCCGAGCGGGCTGTCCAGGACGGCGGTGAGATCCTGCAGCAAGACGCTCAGGCGATCGCGGTCCCGGATCAGCGATTTCATCCCGTCCATCGATTGCTGCTCGCGGCGATAGGCGTCGAGGGCCTTGCCGTAGGCTTGAAGCGCTTCTCCACGGGCTCCCAGCCGGTCATAGCACCGGCCGATCGTGGTCAGCGCTTCCAAGGCGTAGGGATGATTGGGCGCGGTGTGAATGAGCGCCTGGAACGCCGCGAGCGATGTCCAGTACTGTTCCCGGTACAACTGAGCCCACCCCGTGCCGAATACGGCCTCGGGATAGAACGGGCTTGTGGGCGGCACCGACGCGAGCACGGGGAGCGCCTCGTCGTACCGACCCGTCTCGGTCAACAGCAGTCCCAGCGTCAGGCGGCTCTTGTCGGCCAGGGCCCGCAGCACCTCGTCCTCACGAGCGTCCATGGTCCCGACCTCCCGAAGGAGACGGGTGGCTTCATCCACGTTCGCGAGTTGGGTGTACGATTTGGCCGAAGCGAGTTTCGCGAACGGCATGTAGCCGCTGGAGCGCGGAATCGTCGTCATCACGCGGAGCGCCTGGTCGAAGTTCCCGAGCGCGTAGTAACTCATCCCGGCGACGTAGGCGGCCTGGTCCCTGGACGTAAACGCCCGATCAGGCGTGAGCCGTCCATACGTCTCGACGGCGGCTTGGTAGAGGGCGCGCGAGTACTGTAGCCGTTCGATCAGGAGCAGGACTTGGTTTCGGTCCTGCCCGGGAGGAAACGCGGACACGAGGTGATCGAAGATTTCGGTTGCGGGGCGGTGCATGCCCCACGTGAGGTACAAGCTTCCTCGAAGCAGCCTGACGTGGTTGAGCATGTCGGCATCGGTCCCAATGGACGCTTCCAAGAGCTTCAGCCTCGTGGCCGACGTCAAGTAGTCCTCGAGAAAAAAATGGTAATAGGCCTCTTTCTTCAGAGCGGCGGCCGTGACCGGTGACACCCGCGGGGCGGATCCAGATCCCACCGCCGGGACCGGCGCGTTCGCGCTCGGCTCCGCAGGCTCGAGCGATGGGAGGGGGACCATCGAGTCGCCGGCCCACGCCGGCGCCAACCAGGCCCCCACGGCGAAGATGACCAGTCTAATGCCACGTTTCATAGACGAACTCGGGTTGTTTCTTGTCCGGATTGTCCCGGATGACGAGTTTGACGAACGCCGCGCCCTTTTCCTTGTTGATCTGAACGGTCTCCGCCTGTTTGTAGTCCTGACCCTGGGGACCCTTGCCGGTGAAGACCGCCGCGAAGTGATGGTCGCCGGACTTCACGTTGCCCATATACAAGCGTTGGATGCCGCCTTTTTTGAGCGCCGACGCTTCGCGATCGGTGTAGAGGTAACTGGTCACCATGGTGTCGTCCAGCAGCAGCTTGACGGAGTCCAGCGAGAAATAATTGCCGCCGTCCACGCTCAAAAACACGACGACCGACGAGTCCTCGGGATACAGCAGCTCCTCCTGCAATCGAAAAATCTGGGTGTTGAGGTCGAGAATGTCGTCCTTAAGTTGTTGGAGCTTCACGTCCAACGCCTCGATGTTCCGCTCCGGCGTCTTCGGGTCTTCGGCCTTCGCGGGGAGCGCCGCAAGCAGGAGGAGTGCTCCCCAGCAGAGTCCCAACATGCGTCCGTGCGTCCTCATGGTTGCTCCGTCCCCTCGTGTGCGGTGGTGGCGGCGCCGAGCCCCAGCCCGGCGAGCCCCGACGAAAGATACATTCTGCCGTTTCGATCGATCACGATGCTTTTCACGCCGTCCAGCTTCTCGATGAGCGCGAGCCCTCGCTCGGGGCCCAGGACGAACACGGCCTTCGTGAGCGCGTCGCTGGTGGTCGCATCCTGAGCCAGGATCGTCACGCTGCGACACTTCATGGCGGGATATCCGGTCGCCGGATCGAGAATGTGGTGATAGCGCACCCCGTCCTTGATGAAGAACCGTTCGTAATCCCCTGAGGTCGAGATCGCCTGGTCTTCCAGCGGCAAGACGGCCAGGATGCCGTCCTTCTTGTCCGGATCGCGAAGCCCGATCCGCCACAGCTCCGTGCCCTTCTTCCCCTTCACCAGCGTATCGCCGCCCGCCATTACAATGGCGTTGTCGATGCCGTGCGCGGCGAGGATCGCCATCGCCCGATCCATGGCGTACCCCTTGCCGATTCCTCCGAGCCCGATCTCCATTTGGGAAAACGGCAGGAACACGCTCGACTCATTCTCGTCGAGCTGAATCTTCCGATAGTTGACGAACGGAAGCTGCGCCTTGACCGCGGCCGGGTCCGGCAGCACCCCGGTGCGGAAATTCCAGAGCTTGCCGACCGACGCGAAGGAAATGTCGAACGTGCCTCCGGTGAGCTCGGAAAAATGCAGGGCGCCTTTGATCACGTCGAAGAGTTCGCGGCTGACCCGAGCCGGCGCTTTTCCGGCCTGTTGGTTGATTCGGGACAGTTCGCTGTCCGGCATGAAATTGCTCATCATCCGCTCGAGTCGCGACACCTCGTCGAACGCGGCATTGACGGCCGATTCGAGCTGCTCGCGGTCCGCCCCCACCGCCTTGACGATCACCTGGGTGCCCATCAGCGCCCGCTCTTCGCTGACCAGAATGGGACCGTCGCCAGCCGCCCGGGCCGACGCCGGCGCCATCAACGCGGCGGACAGACACCCGCTAATAACTAAAGCCGAGGCTCGTGTGTAGGACATGGGCCCTCAACGAATAGAGTGATCCGGTTCGTGGATCCGTGAAGTCGTCGTAGTCGTACATCGCGAAGCTGTAAGTGAATTGGACGAACACATCTTCCAGCCCATGCCAGGTGAAACCCCGCGGCTTGTACTTCAGCGAGCCTCCGACCCAGTGATCGCTGAAGCGGGAGAGTTCTTTATCTCTGGCTCTAAAGAGCTGCGTGGGGGGAAGACGGTCACCGTAGAAACTCGCCTCGCCCTGGCTGTGATATTGATAAAAGGAGCCGAGGAGCCACCCGTCGCGCAGATAGCGCTGGTACAGGACCTTGCCGGTGTGAGAGCGGATGGCGAACGTGTCCTGGTAGTACCGATAGTCGAACTGGAGCGAGCTGCGGCGGCCGGCGACCACGTCGTCCGGCGAGTCCGGAACGAACCCGTAGCCGGTGCGAAGGACCACCGCGTGGCCGGTTCTGGCGTCGGGGTAGTTCTCCGGGGCCGACGCCCCGCTCTCCAGGATGACGCTCCGATACGGATTGTTGATGAAACCTGAATCGGCCGTCCCTTCGTAGTTGACTTGAAGCAGCCACTGCGGCGTCATCGATTGAGTGATTCCCGCGGCGTAGATCGTGCGATCAAAGTCCTTCAAGCCGAACGACGGATCTCCGTTTTTCCCGACCTTGTCCCAGGAGTGGGACACCCGGAGACTGAGGGTCGTGTTCTTCTCGAAGAGATCGTGCGCGACGCCGATCGCGAGCGTGTTGGAGGTGTAGTCCGACTCGCGGCTCTGGGTGTAGTTGACGCCCGTGAGGATGTCGTCGTGCAGCACCTGGGTGCCCAGGGTGTACTCGGTCCGCCGTTCTTTGTACGGGCTCGCCTGCGTCACGACGTCGACCGAGGCCGAGCTGACCAGGTCCACGCGGGCGCCGGCCTCCACCGACATGCGTTTCAGCAGTGCCTTCTTCACGATCATGGCCGGTCCCTGAACCGTAATTCCGCCTCCGCTGTAGAGGTTATAGCCGAACGACGTGTCGTCCCGCGGCGGCTCCACCGCCTCGGCGGTCCCGAGCGCCCAGGCCAGCCATATGAAGCATCCGGCCACCCGAATGGGGGTCGTCACGGTCACCGGCAGCCGCACCCGCCGCCGCTTCCACTGAACCCGCCGCGATCTCCCCCCAACACCTCCTGCACGTGCTGATGCCACTCCGTTTTCAAGGGGTCCGGGTCGAATTGCATGATCTCATCCGCGAGATACTCCCGCTCCCACGGCTTCACCGTGGAGCAGCCGCCCAAGACCGCCATGGCCAACACCACCGACAACACGCCGATTCTCGCGTTCACAGTGGTTACTCCTTCAACAGGGTGCGAATTTCCGACTCGTAACGAGCCGGCTCGTCGGGCCCGAATCCCCAGTGCACGTGTCGGAGCGTGCCGTCTTTAGCCACCACGAACGTGGTGGGCATGCTGCGAATCTGATAGAGGGTCGATGTGTCGCCGGAAGGGTCCAGCAGCACGGGAAACGAGAGGCCGAGCGCCGTGCTCATCTGCGAGGCTTGCGATGCCACCTTGTCGACGTTCACGCCCAGAATTTCCAACCCGAGGTTCCGGTACCGCCGATACAAGGTGTTGAAGTACGGGAGTTCCTCCTTGCAGGGCGTGCACCAGGTGGCCCAGAAATTCACCAGCACCACCCGTCCGCGCAGCTCGCTGAGCTTGACGTTGCCGCCGCCCGAGCTCTTCAAGGTGAAGTTGGGAGCCTTTTTCAGGTCGGAGTTGATCTCCGCAAAGCTCGGGGCGGTACAGAGCACGACCGCCGCCACCGCCACGGCCAGAACCCGCGTTCGATTGAATGCGCGCATCGGTAACCCTCAAAAGAAGAGTGCGAGGGCGATCGTGCCCTCAAGGTTGTGGGTCAGCTTCTTCTCGCCCGTGACATCGCTTTCGAACACGTGGATTCGCAGGTCCGGTCTGATGTTCAGCCAATCCGTCGCGAAGAGCTTGAACCCGGTCCCGAATTCCGCAGTGAAATGCTTCCGGTCATCCATGGTGGTCTGCCCCAACCCGCCGACCAGGTAGATCGCGGAATTGATCGTGCGCTTCCGGGTGAGAAAGATTTGCCCCGGGAAGAGGTCGTAGGACGCCCCCACGCTCCAATACGTGAGGTCGTCGCTCGCCAGGAGCGGGCGGCCCGTCAAGCGACTGAACGCCGTTTGGTCCACCCGCGTCATGGCGTAGCTTCCCTCGAACGCGATGTCCTCGGTGACGTGGTAGGCGAGCCGCACGCCCAAGACCCCGGCCGCGCCAAACCCGTCCGGCGAGTACACGCCGTAATACGGACCGACTTCGAACCGCTCCGTGTCGATTCGGGCCTCCTTCAGCGGTCGGTCTTCGGTCGGCGGTTTGATCACGGGCTCCTCTTCGGTCGGAAGGCCCTGGGCGCGGACCGCCGAGCCGAGGGCCGAGCCGGCGCCGACCAGCACCCCCATCACTATCACCACCCATGTTCGCCAGGTCGTCATCGGCGGCTAGAAGCGGAACGAGAGCCCGGCGCTGTATTCCTGGAACTCCCGCGTCCGTTTGGGATTCATGAACAGCGTGAAGTGCCTGACGTCGCAGCGTCCCTCGAGATTTCTGAACAAGGGGATCGCGAGCCCCAGGCCGGCGTGGGCCGCCGGAAACGTGCCGGACGGCGTGTTGACCAGAAGACTGGTCGGCGTGACGTGCACGATGCCGCCGCCCATGGTTCCGTTGATCGCCAACCACCTCCCGCTCCACGGCGTCACCACGATCCCTCCGTCGTACAGTTGGGTGCTGCCCACGTCGCCCGAGGCGAACCCTGCGTTGCCCTCGACCGCCAACCGGTCGGTGAGGGCGTAGGTGAGGCGCACGTACAGCGCCGGATCGCCGGCGAACGTGCCGGCGCTCCAGCCCAGCGCGGTCTTGCTCGCGATGAAGTCATCATAGAGTCGCTCCGTGAATCGTTTCCGGTGACCGGACGCCATGAGCGTCTTTTCGATTTCGCGTCGATTGGCCCAGCCCTCCTGGCCGCTTCGGAGACGGATCTTGTACCAGTCCACGCGGCGCTTGATCAGCGAGATCGTCTCGCCCCTCTCGGCGACGTAGAAGGTGGGATAGCTGCTCCCCGGTCCGGTATGGATTTCGAGAAAGGGTTCGACGATGACCGCCTCCTGAAACGCAGAGTCCGCTCCCGCCGCGGCCATGGGGCTCATTGCCAATCCCAGGCACGCGATGACAGCACGGAGTGGCCATCGGAGGGTCGCTCGCACGCTCAAATCGGGTTTTGGATCCAGCCCAAGATCGCGGCGTAATCCGGGTCGGCCGTGCTCAAAAAGATGTCTCCGCCCAAGTGTTGAATCCCTCCGGCGGATTGAGCCAGGGGCTTGGTGAGGAGCTTGCTGTCCGTGGGGTTCGTGATGTTCGCCATGCCGGCGGCCGAGTCGTGATTGGCGAGCAGCTGTTCCGGCGTGCAGGAGGTTCCCGAGCAATCGAAGATCCGAAAGCTTCCGCCGGGCCCGCCCGAGTTGGGAGCGCTCTTGTCACGGTAATGGCACGTCGACTGAGAGCAACCCCGTGCATCGAGAATGGGTTGGATGCTCACGGCAAACGCGGTCTGGTCCAGTTGCCCGACCGCTACCTCCTCCCCTGGGTTGACCTGGCCGCAGCCCGCGCTCAGGCATGTCAGCGCTACGGCGACAAGTATAGCCGCACCCCCCGGTCCGCGTCGGCCGGTCACTGGGCCGCGGCGATCCAGTTCAGGATCGTGGCGTAGTCCGCGTCCGACGCGGCCAACGGCGCCGGGGACGCGGGCTGACCGTTGACGATCATCGGGACCGTTCCCGTGGCTTTGAGCAGCAACAGGCTGTTGGCCGGCGTGGTCACGTTCGTGCGGGCGGCCGTCGCGTTGAAGTCGCCCTCCGGGTCCCCGGTCAGGACGAAATTGCTGCTGCCACCGGCCACGTGACACTGGGCGCACCGTTGCTGCAGAATGGGCTGGATCGTGGTCTCGAACGCGGTCTGGTCGAGATTCTTCCGACCCGGGTTGCTGATGACGGTGTCGTTGCTGAACTGCGCCCCGAGATCGATCCATTCCACGATCGTCTGCTTCTGCTGATTCGTCAACAGTCCGGCGTGATTGTTCGCGTCCGACGCGGGCAGGGCGCGAGACGCGCGAAGCTCCTCGCCGAAGAGGCGTTCGACGAGGTAACTCTGCCGCGATTCGCCGGGGACCACGAGATCCGATCCGTTCATCTCGCCGCCGAGCAGGAGGGTGTAGGAGATCGGGAATCCCAGCCCGGACTGATCGCCGCTGAGATCGAGATTCCCGCTCAGGGTCGTCGACGAGTGGCACGACGCGCAGTTCGCGTCGAAGATCGGTTGAATATGCGTGTTGTACACCAGGACCGAGATGGTCGGAGGCGTTAAGGTTGACGGCGCGCGATTGAGCGCGATCGAGTCCTGAGCCGCGCGCTGGGGTTGACCACGACGGGGAGAATGGCATCCGTTGCAGGTCCGATTCTCTCCGGGCCGCACCTGCAGCCAGTTTTCTTTGACTTTGAACGACCGGCGCTTGACGTCCACCACGTTGACCGTCACGGACGTGTCCGCAGGGACCGTGACGCGGAACGAGCCGTCGGCCTCCACCGGCGCGTACCCGAGGACGCGTTGGCGCTCGAACTCGGTCAGTCCCATGTCCTCGACGCCGACGCCGGGTTGACTCGGCACGGCCTGGATCACGCGCACCTCTTTGACGACCTGCAGCGACGAATCGCCCACCAACGCGGCAAAGTCGATGTTGCCGCTGCCGTCCCTCGGGATCGTCACGCCCAATACCGAGTTGGACAGGGCGCGGTTCGCTTCGGAATCGTACACGCTCGCCGCGGCCAGGACGCCGGTGGTCCCGAAGGATTGCCGATTGGCCGCCTTCTGGGGTTTGGCGGTCGGAATGTAACTGGCGGGCACGGCCATCAACGGCACGGGCTCCACGTACACGGTGCGGCTGCCGGCGGCGGGCAGCTTGATGGGCTTCAGGGTCCCGTCATCGTTGTTGAGCATCCAGATTCCGTAGTGGGGCTCTTCTCCGAGCGTCACGACTCCCGTGGCCTCGTCCGTCATGTCTTCGAGGACCTTGCCGGTCGAGTACGAGACGAGGTAGCGGTTGGTCCCGTCGGGCACCGGGTAGGAGTTGTGGTACCGCCCGACCGTCGAAGCCTCGCGGTCCGTCGGGATGGCCTGCGGACTCGTCAACTGGAGGGACGCGGTATCGGGGTCGTCGACTTCGGCCACCGCGTTCATGATCCCGATCGCCCCGCCTTCAAACGTGCCGCTCAACGGCATCATCGTGGCGGTCAACCGGCCGTCCGCCAGCTCGCGGAGATCGAGAAACGAATTCACTCCCGAATGGGATCCGTACTTGACGAAGAGGTCGGTGCCGTCCGGCTCCATGAAGAAGACCGGAAATTTGTTGACGGTGCCCAAGTGTTCCCAACGGCTGAACAGAATGGTCCCGTCTCTGAGGACGATGGGGTTGCGGTCGTGGCTCTGGTTGAAGGAGATCTGCACGACCTCGCCGGCCTCGCACGACGGCTGTCCCGAGAGACGAGGCCGGCTGGTATCGAGGATGTGCAGCACGCTGGACATCCGGCGCTCGTACTCATCGAGGTGGCCGGGACGGTTCGACGAAAACACGATGCGGCCGTCCGGAAGATAGGTGGGATCGACGTCGTCGGACGAGCCGCACGTGAGCTGGACCGGCGCCGAGACGCGGCTCCCGTCGGGGTTCACCGCGACTTCGTAGAGGTGCCACCGGTCGCCGCTGCCGGTCCTCATGGCGAAGACGATTCGAAACTGATTCTTGGTGGTCTGGAGAAAGATCTCGGGGTCCGAGACGTCGCCGACGCCGTTCGTCAGATCGCCGGTCAGATTCGTCAGCGTCCCGGACGGCGTCCCGGGAACCAAGGTCATGAGGTCGCCGCCGGGTGCGAACCGGCCCGGGTCGAGTGGATTACCGATGGCGTCGACGCCGCGCGCGGTGAAGACCAGGCCCGGAATGTCGTCCTGGGCCACGGGCTTCTCAGAGCTGACTCCACAGGAGAACAAGTAGAGTCCCGAGGAGAACAGCAGCGCTCCTCCGATGATCAAGCCCACACGATGCGATTCTTTTTCCATGGATTCCTTCCTCCACCCGACGAATATTAAGGAGCTGCGATACCAGACCGACCGGATTGTAAGTGCTCTCGTCGGTATGGGGTAATGAAGCAATTCGTATGCCCCTTGCGGAGAGCAGCCGATTGTCCGGCTTATCAACGAGATCGAGAAGATTCGTTCCGGAGATCTGCCGGAAAACGGGCCCTGTAATCAAAAAAAACCACCGGTACCATTACAATTTCGAAGAGGAATCACGGTTTGGAAATCGCATCAGCCCATCCCGGATCACCCGCCGTGCCGGTGGCGGACGATCTGTTTCGGGTTCGCCGTCCAGCATTCTCGGACCGGAGCCAGCGCAGGGCTTGGCGACTCGGCATAGGGTTGGATGAGTTTCCGGGTGATCCACCCCTCGGATCGGTAACGGAACATCAGCAGGCCCATCCGCACGCACCAATCCGCGATCATCAGGCTCCACACCGCGGTGATATCGAGCTTCAGGACCGACGCAAACAACCAAGCAAGCGGGATGCGGACCCCCCAGCTTCCGACCATCGTGCTCCAGAAGAGAAACGGGGTGTCTCCGGATCCTTTGAGTGAACCCGAGAGGACCATCGTGATCGCGAGAGGGATCTGGAGGATCGCCGCGATCTTCAAGAACGACGTCCCCAAACGGATCACCTCCTGGTCCTGGGTGAACATCCGCAGCAACGGGTCCGGGACGCACCAGAACACCAGGCCCATCCCGGCCATGATCACGATCGCCAGTCGATTCGCCTCCCGATGGATCAGCGCCACTTGATGGTACTGGTTGGCCCCGAGTTTCCGTCCCACGGCGGTGGTGACGGCGAGACTGAGGCCGAGGCCGGGCAGGAACGAGAACGCCTCGATCGCCAGCACGACGTGGTGAGCCGCGTACGCGATCGTCCCATAGAGCATCACCGCCTTGAGATACATCATCTGACCGCCCTGCTGAACCAGACGCTCCGCGAAGACCGGCGCCCCCACCTGGAACACCTGCCGGAGTAATCCGCCATTGGCCCATCCCGGACGTAAGTGGCCGTTCCGAAAGCCGACGACGAGCAGATAGACGGCGGCCGCCGTCTCCGACACCCCGGACGCCAGGGCCGCGCCCGCGACGCCCAGGGCCGGAACGCCCCACAGACCGTTGACGAGGGGGTATGCCGTCGCGAAATACAGCACGTTCATGAGTACGGCGGCCCGCAGCGGCGGCCGGGGAGCCGCGGCGCCGTACATGATGGCCGAGAGGAGGTTGACCAGGAGCGAAAAGACGAAGAACGAAAAAATGATCCGGAGATACGACTTCGTGAAGACCAAGACCTCGGGAGACGCGCCGAGGAAGACGGCTCCCCATTGACCGAGCCCCACCCCGGCCACGCTGATCCCGATCCCGAGCAGGAGGCCGACGAGCATCGACTGGAACCCGACGCGCGCCGCCTCGGTCCGCCGCTCGGCGCCCCACAACTGCGCCACGACGACCGTGGTCCCGGCCGCCAGCCCCCAGACCGCGGTCATGACGATCAAAATGAGGAATTGACCGATCCCCACCGCGGCAATGGCTGACGCGCCCAGGCCGCCGACCAGGAAGATGCCCACGATATTGACGGCCCGTTGGAGCAAACTGCTGAACACCACGGGGAGGGCGAGGGAAAACAGCTCTTGGCGGATTTCGCGTTGGTCTGGCATAGCAGGACGAGACAGGACGGGAAGACCCGACGGATCTCGCAGAAGGGTACCCTATCATACCGATTGCGACCGTCAAGAACGCGGAGGACATCTTCACAGGCTGCTGAAAAAGTCCGTCTGCTGCGTTCCCGGTCGTCGGAAACCGCACCGTGTCCCGTAAGGGACACGGAATGCGATCCGCGTCGAAGACGCGACCATCCGGTTCGCCGTCTTCGGCAAATCCTCACGTACGAGCCAGTACGCTCCGGGTTCCTCCTCCCTGCGGGCCTTGCATCCGGAGCTTTTTGAGCAGCCTGCAGGCTTTGCCGCATGTATGCGTATGCACGAAGAGGGCCCGGCGTTCTAGCGGTCCGGTACCCCGCTCACAAGACCACGACCGGTGCTTAAACCCACGCTCGGAACACGGCACCGACGAGGGAGCGGACCAGTTGACACGCCGCCTATTCCTTCATTAGAATGGCGTTCTTCTTTATGGATCGTGTCAGCAAGGCCCTTCTCGCTGCCGTTCCAATGCACCACCCGTTCTCGCTCAGCCCCAAGGAGGAAACGAATGTCCGTTGATTCGATAAAAGCGCTCTACGCCAAAATGCCGGCAGTTCTGGCCAAAGCCCGCAAAAAATTTGGCAGGCCCCTCACCCTCACCGAAAAAATCCTGTTTTCGCACGCGGATGACTTCGACACCCAGACCTGGGAGCGCGGCAAGGCGCAGTTGCTGCTGCGGCCCGATCGCGTGGCCATGCAGGACGCCACCGCGCAGATGGCCTTGCTGCAGTTCATGCAGGCCAACAAGAAGCGCGTGGCCGTGCCCTCCACCGTGCACTGCGACCATTTGATCCGCGCGCAGTCCGGCGCCAAAGTCGACATCGACCGCGCTATCGAAGAAAACAAAGAGGTCTACAACTTCCTGCGCTCGGCCGCGAGCAAGTACGGCATCGGATTCTGGAAGCCCGGCGCCGGCATCATTCATCAGGTCGTCCTGGAGAACTACGGCTTTCCCGGCGGCTTGATCATCGGCACCGACTCGCACACCCCCAACGGCGGCGGGCTCGGCATGCTGGCCATCGGCGTGGGCGGCGCGGACGCGGGCGAGGTCATGGCGGGCCTGCCCTGGGAAGTGCTGCACCCCAAACTGATCGGCGTGAAGCTCACCGGCCAATTGCAGGGCTGGGCCTCGGCCAAAGACGTGATCCTCTATCTCTGCGGCCTGCTCACGGTCAAAGGCGGCACCAACAAGATCATCGAATACTTCGGCCCCGGCGCCTCGACCATCTCGGCCACGGGCAAGGGCACCATCACCAACATGGGCGCGGAACTGGGCGCGACCACCTCGATCTTCCCGTTCGACGAGAAGATGGTGGCGTACCTGAACATCACCGAGCGCGCGGACCTGGCCAAGCTGGCGCAAGCCAACAAGGAATTGCTGGTGGCGGATCCGGAAGTCATGCAATCGCCCGAGAAGTATTACGACCAGATCGTGGAAGTGAATCTCTCGGAACTGGAGCCGCACGTGGTGGGCCCGCACACGCCAGACCTGGCGCGCCCGGTCTCCAAACTCCCGGCCGAGGCCAAGGAAAAGAACTACCCCATGCAGGTCACCGCGGCCCTGATCGGCAGCTGCACCAACTCCTCGTACGAAGACATCAGCCGCGCCGCGCACATTGCGCGCCAGGGCTTGAAGGCCGGGCTGAAGGCCAAGGCGCAGTTCCTGGTCACCCCCGGCTCCGAGCGCATCTACCACACCATGCAGCGCGACGGCTTCATGAAGACGTTCGAAGACATGGGCGGGACGGTCCTTGCGAACGCCTGCGGCCCTTGCATCGGCCAGTGGAAGCGCGAGGACATCAAAGCGGGCGAGAAGAACTCCATCATCAGCTCGTTCAACCGCAACTTCCCGGCGCGCAACGACGGCAACGCGGAAACCCTCTCGTTCCTGTCGAGCCCCGAAGTCGTGACGGCCATGGCCTTCGCCGGGACGCTCGACTTCAACCCGGTCACCGGCACCCTCACCACCAAAGACGGCACCAAGATCAAATTCGAGCCCCCGCGCGGCGAAGAACTCCCGGCCAAGGGCTTTGCCAAAGGCGAAGAAGGCCTCATCAACCCGTCCGAAAACGGCGACAACATCACAGTCGACATTCCGCCGACCAGCGAGCGCCTGGCCCTGCTCGAACCCTTCCCGAAATGGGACGGCAAAGACTTCGCCAAACTTCCGCTCCTTTTGAAGGCCAAGGGCAAGTGCACCACCGACCACATCTCCCCGGCCGGCCCCTGGCTCAAATTCCGCGGCCACCTGGACAAGATCAGCGACAACATGTTCCTGGGCGCCACCAACGCGTTCACCGGCGAAGCCGGCAAGGTGACCAACGTCCTGACCAACGAGGCTGGCCAAACGCCGACCAAGGTCGCGCGCCACTACAAAGCTCAGGGCATCGGGTCGATCGTCATTGGCGACGAAAACTACGGCGAGGGCAGCAGCCGCGAACACGCCGCCATGTCCCCCCGCTTCCTGGGCGTGAAAGTGGTCATCACTAAGAGCTTCGCCCGCATCCACGAAACCAACTTGAAGAAGCAGGGCATCCTGCCCCTGACCTTCGCGAATCCCGCGGACTACGACAAGTTCGAAGAGAAAGACCGCATCAGCATCACCGGCCTCTCAAACCTGGCGCCCGGCAAACCCGTGGACGTGACCATTCACAAGGCCAGTGGGGATGTGAAGATCCAGGCGAATCACTCCATGACGTCGCAGCAGATTGGATGGTTCAAGGCAGGGTCGGCGTTGAACGCGCTGGGGTAGATAGAAGGATTAGGATAGATCTCTCAACAGGCGGTTGGAAATCCAGCCGCCTGTTGCATTTTTGATATCGCACTTCTCACTTGCGCCTGGCCCTATAGTCCCGCTGCTCCGGGATTCCCAATGCAACCATTTGGCCGCTGTACCCACCTTCCTATATAGAGGGTGCAATTCTTACCCATAACTCCCGGCAGGGCATAGCGCCCAGCCACAGCTAAGGAGAAACCAAATGTCGGACACCATCCAAGCGAATAGTCCCGAGGAAACGACTTCAACAAATGAGACGCCTTTTAATTGGGGCGACAAGATGCCCCGGGGCGGCAAGGCCGTTTTTACTAGGATTATTAAGGAAGGGGCCAATGTTCCACTTTTCATTGGACAGACTCTAGTCAACGCGCTACGCGACCTGGGTTACAACGATACAACATCCGCCATTTGCGAATTCGTCGATAATTCAATCCAGTGGGGTGCCAAAGAGGTAAGAGTCTATTTCAACGAATCTGGCAAAAAGCACCAGAAGCGTATCGATGTATTGGTCCTCGATAACGGGCAAGGGATGGCTCCCAACGTTCTCCGGGCGGCTACTGCTTTTGGGGGCTCCATGTCCTTCGAGAATCGAAACGGCATCGGCCGTTACGGAATTGGGATGAAGGGCGCGGCCCTGAGCATCGGGCCTCTTCTTGACATCTTCTCCTGGCAAGAGCGCGGCGGGTACTACGATATGACTCTCGATATCGCCGAAATCGGCGAAGACCGCAGTAACGTAGTCAATTTGCCATCACCGGTCTTCACCCCAAGACTCCCTGGAGAGATAGTCGACATCTGCACGTCACCAATGGCTTTCCCAAGCGTGGATGCGCAGGTGTTGGTTGCCGAGAGCGAGTCGACCCTGGTTGACCGTCTTGGCGAGTCCGGAACGATGATCTTTATCCCAAACTGCGACAGACTCACTTACCGAACGGCACGGTCCTTAGTTGATCACGCGACTAAAGAGATGGCTCGGATCTACCGTCGCCAGATTGCTGATGGATTGAAACTCTACGTGAACAACCGGCGGGTTGAGTTATTCGATCCTACTTACTCGATGCCTTCGGCACGTCATATTAGGGTGGAAGGCTTGAACGAAAAATTCAGCCGCCTATATCGCACGTGGGATATTCCAATACCGGTCGAAGAGAGGGAGCCGGCGGTTTCCCAACGCGTCAAAATCCGCTTGTTCGTCCTACCGTTCGAAGATTGGCACCGATTACCCAAAAAGGTTCTGAAGAATGATCTTCACGTGTTCGATCCATTCAATATCTCGTTCATGCGATCCTCCCGCGAGGTCCACGCGGGAGAGATGAGGGCAATTTCCGGAAAACATTGGAGTGGCGACGTGTGGTGGCGCCTTGAGGTGGAGTTCCCGGCGAACTTGGATGAGGCATTCGGTGTCGCCGTAAACAAACAAGGAGTACGTCCTAAGAGTTATGTTGTCGAAACGATCCGGGAAGCAATCCATGAAGATCTTCGAAAGGTAAAGGACAAAATCGAGGAGCACTATGCCCGCCTTGCATCAGAACGCACTTCAAATGGACCCAGTGAGGCAGAGCGGCGAGCCAATGAAGCCGAGGCCCTTCAGGGGACGTTGTTGCCGGGTCAGACTCCTCGGAATGAGGAGGAACGTCAAGCCTTCGACAACCAGCTCCGGGCGCTGGCCGTACTTGTCAAACGTGCCGGTGAGACCGACGAACAGGCTTTTGAGCGGGTCAGCTCGTCGCGATACATCACGACGTTCAGACACGACGAAGATGCCCCGTTCTACCGGGCAGATTTTCAATTCGGACGTGTCATTCTGACAATTAACTCGGCCCACCCATTTTTCAACGCGATCTACGAACCACTGAGTAAGGTTTCGAAACTTCGGGGCGTTGCTAACGGCGACGAACTCGAAATGGACAGCGAACTATTGGCTGACATGGTACCGAGTTTAGAGCTTCTGTTGCTTTCGCTCGCACGGACCCAGAGCACGATGTTAGCCAATGATACAACGGGGGACCTGCGGAGTGCATTTGACCGCCTTCGCCGACAGTGGTCTTTGGATCTTGCAACACAGCTGAGTATGAAGTAAAATCCACCGTCTTTCAACCCGCTTGCTTATTGCTCCAGTTCGAGCACAGTGCCTCGATTGGAGTATTGGGGTTGGGACAATCAACCACGTGACTCGCGCGGACCACAATGGCCCGCAACAGGAGGAGACACGCCATGTCAACACCATTACCCTTTCCCTGGAATACCGTCCACCGGCTGCAACTCGTCACCGATTCAATAACCGTTAACGCACAAGCGAACGGCCGGGACGAAGCCCTCACCACCATCGTCGAAGAGTTAGCAGATGGGGAGGTCCCGCCAGATGAGGAAACAATGGAGCGCCGCTATCGAACGCTCGCCGCGAATCGAGCCAAAAAGTACCGCTATCATGGGATGGTGGATGGCCAGTTGGCCCACCAACTTCATCCGGAACCATTCGTGCAATCTCATTTTGAGACTGTGGCACTCCGGGAAATCGTCGGTCTAGTTTCGTCACATATCTCGCCAGACGAGAAGCGTCTACTTCAAGAACTTAGCGATGGAGACTCGTATGGCCAACTCGCTTCGCGGTACGGGATAAAAATCGGTACGCTCAAGTCTCGCGTTAGCCGATTGCGGTCAAATGTAAGGAACAGTTCGGTCGCTCGTATAGTCCATGAGGCGCTAGATGTATCGACATCCCACCCCACGGGTGAGCAAACCCGTATTCATCCATAGGGGAGCGTTATGTCGAGCGAACTTGTATTGCGCGTTTTTGATGTCGAGCACGGAGCATGCGCCATCCTCGGATCCCCTACAGGGGAACGGATCGCGATGATCGATTCAGGGCACAACGCCAGCACTGGATGGCGACCGAGCAGCTATATTCGCTACCACCTAAATCGCGACCGTCTGGACTACCTGTTCATTACCAACGCGGACCAAGATCACATCAGTGATCTCGATGGACTGTGGGAACATGGAATCGAGGTGACGGCACTGCATCGCAATTTGTCCCCTGCCCCTCAAGTATTGCGACTGCTCAAGGAGATCAATGGAGAACTGACGAATGACATCGAGCGATATCTGAGGATACACGCTGACTACACCCATCCTGTCCCCGTTCCTTTCAATGTCGGTATGAGCGGCGTTACCTGTCAAACGTTTTGCAATGCTTATCCTGAATTCACCGACACAAATAACCTGAGCTTGGCTGTGTTCATAAAATACGGCGCCTTCAAGATTCTGTTTCCCGGAGATTTAGAAGCGGACGGGTGGATGAGATTAATCGGGAATCCAGCGTTTGTCCGTGAGCTGACCAGCACCACTATCTTGGTCGCTTCTCACCACGGAAGATATAACGGATTCTGCAAAACTATTTTCAACTACTTCACACCGCAAGCCGTGGTCATTTCCGACAAACCGATTGTCCATGACACTCAGGAGATGGTACCGGATTACCGCGAAGTCGTGAACCCACAAGGAGTGATCGTGACCAATCAGGTTAGTCGGCGGCATGTTCTGACGACTCACCGTGACGGCGACATCATCTTTAATATCTCCTCAGATGGTCGGTTTTTGATCACGACTTCCGCCAGCTAGACATGACGACCCCGGCTAAGTCGCTGAAGGCGCAGAACGTTACTTGGCTATCGGGCGTGGTCGCTGTCGATGCCCTCGCACTTTTGGGTCTCTTGTACCCGACGATGTTTAGTCAAGAAACGCTTTCGCTTCCATCAGCCTTGCGCATGGCCTTCGTCGCGATTTCGCCGGTCGCTATTCTGCTCCTCTCCTCTCTGCTACCGTCCGAAGCAAAGGCAATCCTCGTCTTCTGGCGGTTACGCGACACCTTACCTGGACATCGAGCATTCTCTCTTCATGCAGCGAGAGATCCTCGGATCGATATCCGATCGCTACGGAGAAACATCGGCGACTTTCCTGACACCCCGAGAGGTCAGAATGTATTGTGGTATAAGCTTTACAAGACGGTCGAAAATGAAACTCCAATAGCACTTGCTCACCGTTACTACCTATGTTTCGTGATCTAGCCACCATCTCGTTGCTGCTGGCCGTTGTTACAGCGGTCCTGTCCCTCTTCCGGTTGGCACCCTCAGGTACTATGTATGGTGTCTCCTTGTTCGGCGTTCAGTACCTAGCGGCGGGGCTGGCTGCAAGAAATTACGGGGTAAGACTCGTGACCAATGTTCTTGCCATTCACTCCTGCGAGCGGCGCGGTTAATTCGCTATGTTGGTGCTCGTCCTTAAAACATTCGGTTCGCGGCTGCGATGACCTTCTCTGCACATCCACATCAGACAGACTCCTTGCCGTGGAGCCATTCGTTCGCCACGTTGCCAGCCGCGTTCTATTCTCGCGTGACGCCAGCTCCCCTGCCGTCGCCCTATCTGGTCGCGGGGAGCATTGCCGCGGCGAAGATGATCGGGCTGGACCCGGCTGAGTTCAACACCGCAAATTTCGTCGAGAGCTTTTCCGGCAATCGGCCCCCGGTTGGGGCGAGTTCGATTGCGGCGGTGTATTCGGGGCATCAGTTCGGGATCTGGGCCGGGCAATTGGGAGACGGCCGGGCGTTGTTGCTCGGCGACGTGCCGGCTACGGGCGTGGGATTGCCTGGGGTGATGGAACTGCAGCTCAAAGGCGCGGGGCGGATCAAGACTCGGGGTCAGGTCTTGTCGGGCTGTTGCTCAAATCGGTGCTGACGCGGGCTGGAAGCTGGCCAGACCCATTCGGCATGGGATGAAACGACGGCTCGGCGAGCGAACCGCGGCCACGGGGTGGGCGACCTGACTTC
>JACXTT010001330.1_pt1 | contig 41370 bp, 33 predicted proteins | sample 9270951 | NCBI WGS metagenome assembly JACXTT01 (sample SAMN15532306, study PRJNA645909) | rock metagenome | isolation source: weathered quartz diorite | place: Puerto Rico | collected 2017-06-21
GCCGGCGCGAGCGTCAGCCGCCGTCCCAGGCGCCCGCGGGCAGCACCGCGTGCACGCCGCGCACGCCGTTGACCACTTGGGTGATGCGCAGGTCGACCACCACGCTGGCCAGCGCCAGGGCCTCGGTCCGGCTCATGCCGTGAGCCGCGCCGATCCAGTCGAGCAGATTACCGAGGGCTTGGGCCGCGGCCAGGTCGAGATCTTCGTCGAAGCCGAACGCGATCCATCCGGCCGGGCTCACTGCGCGCGGCAGCGCGATGCTCCGATCCTCGAGCTCGAAGCGCAGAGTCACTCGATCGACCGGGCATTCGATCGCCACGCCCGAGACTTCGCCGTCGCCCTGCCGGCCGTGGCCGTCCCCCACCGAGAACAAGGCGCCGTCGACCGCGATCGGCAACGACAGCGCACTCCCCACCCCCAGCTCGCGACAATCGATGTTTCCGCCGGTCGGGCGCGGCGGAATCGTGGAGTGGATGCCGGGCTCGGCCGGCGGCATTCCCATCACTCCCATGAACGGCGCGAGCTCGATCCGGCGTCCGCCGAGGTCGCGAGCGATGCCGTCGTCGGCGTCGATGGCCCAGCGCACGACGTGGCGGGGCGCGCCGTCCACGTGGAGCGCGCGGTTGAACGCGCTCGCGTAGCCACCCGCCGAGGTCCAGCCCCACGCACCCGGCCGCAGCGACTCGACATGGACCACCAGCGTCTGCCCGGCGCGCGCGCCGCGCACCGCGATCGGTCCGCACAGCGGATGCCCGAAGTCGAGCCGCGGATCGAGCGGCTCGAACTTGGCCGGCGCGGCGAAGGGATCCGGGTTCTCGAAGCGGCCCCAGCCCGCGTCGAGCGTGCGGAACGTGACGCGCTCGCCCGCGTCGATCGTGAGCACCGGCGCCAGATCGCGGGAGAAGTGTCCGTGGACGTTCTTGCGCTCGGGCGCGATCCAATGCTCGGCCATGTCTCCCTTCAGGAGGCCAGCGCGGCGGGGTCCATCGCATCCGCGGTCTTCGCGATCCGCATCAGCTCGCCCAGCGACCAGGCCTGGAACGGGCACCCCTGCGGGGTGTGGGGTGGATCGCCATCCGCGATCTCGGAGACGTGCCCGAGCCCGGCCTCTCCCAGGTGGTCGATCAGCGGCTGCACGAATCGCTCGCGCGCTTCACGCCACGCCTCCGCGGTGTCGCCACGCACTCGGCACCAGGCCTCAACGAAAGGTCCCATCAGCCACGGCCAGACCGTGCCCTGATGGTAGGCGCCGTCGCGCTCGACCACGCTCCCGCCGTAGTGTCCCACGTAACCGGCCTCGCCGCGCGCCAGCGTGCGCAGGCCGAGCGGAGTCCACAGCTCGCGCTCCATCACGTCGACCACCGCGCGCGCCCGCGGCCCATCCAGGATCGACGACGGCAATCCACCGACGGCGAAGATCTGGTTGGGGCGCAGGGCCGGGTCGACCCGGCCCGCGACGTGATCGGCGTCGACCACGTCGAACAAGGACTCGCGGCGCTCGTTCCAGAAGCGCCGAGCGAACGAGGCGCGCGCCGCCTGGACCAGCGGTTCCCAGCGCGAGTCGAATCGGCTCCCAATCTCGAGCGCGTTGATCCACAGCGCCTGGATCTCGACCGGCTTGCCGATCCGCGGCGTGACCACCCACTCCCCCACCTTGGCGTCCATCCACGTCAGCTGAACCCCGGGCTCGCCCGCTCTCAACAGGCCGTCCACGTCCTGTCGGATGCCGTGCCGGGCGCCGTCGCGATAACCCTCGAGGATCGCGCTCACCGCGGCCTGGAGCGCCGCGAGGTCGCCGGCATCGACGCGCCGCCGCGCGGCACGCATTGCCTCGATCCAATCCTGGACCGCGATCACGAACCAGAGCGAAGCGTCGACCGAATTGAATTCCGGCGCCTGGCCGCGCTCGGGAAAGCGGTTGGGCAGCATGCCCGCCGAGACCGTGCCCGACCACTCGCGCAGGATGTCGCGCGCAGGCTCGAGACGGGCGCCCGCCAGGCACAGGCCGCGCAGCGCGATGAACGTGTCGCGCCCCCAATCGGTGAACCACGGATAGCCGGCGATCAGCGTCGAGCCCGAGCCGCGCGCGACGAGGTAGTCCTCCGCGGAGCGCTGGAGGCGACTGGCGAAGGCCGCGCGCCGCGCCCGCTCGGCGCCGCGCAGCCGAGTGGCCAGGCTGGGCGCATCGGCGCCGCCCAACAATGCGCGCGTCGGCGCGGTGTCGGCGGCGACGATCCACACCGCCTCGCCGTGCTCCAAGTCCCAGACGTAGGAGCCAGGCGAGGCCAGATCCTCGATGTGGTCGAGCCCCCGCGCGCGTTCTTCCTCGTACAGGAAGTCGTAATACCACTGCGGATCGTGCCGGTATTCGGCGTTGGCCAGGGAGAGCAGCGGCGCAACTCCCGGGTAGGAGCACCACGCGAGCAGGCTCTCGACGCGCTCCGGGACGAAGCCGAACGCCGGATTGGCACGCTGGACCGCGTGGGCGTCGCGGCCGGAGAGCAGCGGGCGCAGCACCAGCCGCGCCGCCAGCGGCGACTCGAGGCGCCACGACAACACCGCGAGCGGCAGCCCGCGCGGTACGAACAGCGCCTGCGTCAGTCGCCGCCCTTCACCCAGATCGAAGTGCCAAGTCGGCCAGGGCTCGATCGTGAACGACGCCTGGCGCGTGGCGCCATCGGGGTGGATCACGTCGGGCGCGTAGCGCTGCGAGGTGAGCGGGATCCGCCGGCCTCCGCTCTCGATCCAGGCCTCGAAACCGTTCGCGAGCATCATGCGTCCGGTCGGCGGGGTCGCGGCATGGACGAGGAGGCCGTGATAACGGCGCGTGCGGATGCCGTCCGCCGCGCCCATTGCGAAGCCGCCCAGGCCGTCGGCCTCCAGCCACTCGGCCGCGCTCACGTCGTCGTCCGGGCCGGCTCGCGAGCGCTCGCGGACTCTGCCCCCGCGCCGTTGGCGGCGCGGCGGCGGGTGCGCATCAGAGCGTGCTTCTCGAGACAGCGCGTCACCAGCGCCGTCCACCCGGTCTGATGGCTGGCGCCCAAGCCCCGTCCCTGGTTGCCGTCGAAGTATTCGTGGAACAGCACCAGGTCCTTCCAGTGGGGATCGCGGCGGAACCGCTCCTCGCCGCCGTGGCAGGGGCGATCACCGTGGGCATCGGGGAGGACCAGGCGAGCGAGGCGGCTGCTGATCTCGCGCGCCGCGTCGAGGAGATGGATGCGCCGGCCGGAGCCGGTCGGCCATTCCACCTGCAGCGAGTCGCCGTAGAAGTGGTGGAAGCGCTCGAGCGCTTCGATCAAGAGGTAGTTGCCCGGGAACCACACCGGACCGCGCCAGTTCGAATTCCCGCCGAACAGACCCGTGGTCGACTCGGCGGGGGTGTAGGCGACGCGGTGCTCCATGCCCTGGGTCGCGAACACGTAAGGCGTGCGCTCGTAGACGCGCGACAGCGAGCGGATACCGTGCGGCGAAAGGAACTCGGCCTCGTCGAGCAGCCGCTCCAGGACGCGCTCGAGCCGCTCCCGTGACGGGATCGCGAGCAAGCGGTGCGACTCGCCGTCGTGGTCGATGTGCTCCATGTAGGCGATGTGCTGGGCCAGATCGGAGCGATTCTCGAGGAACCAACGCAGCCGCTTCTGGAACCCCGGCAGGCGGTCGATGACGCTCTGCTCGAGCAGCTCGCAGGCGAAGAGTGGGACCAGCCCCACCAGGGAGCGCAGGCGCAGCGGCACCGTTTCGCCGTCGGTGTGGAGGTGGTCGTAGTAGAAACCGTCCTCCTCGCTCCACAGACCCATGCCGCCGAAGCGGTTCATGGCGTCGGCGATGTCGACGAAGTGCTCGAAGAATTTCGACGCCACGTCTTCGTAAGCCGGGTCCTCGGAGGCCAGCTCGAGCGCCATCGCCAGCATCGTCAGGCAGTAGAAGGCCATCCACGCCGTGCCGTCGGCCTGCTCGAGATGGCCCCCGGTGGGGAGCGGCTTGGAGCGATCGAACACGCCCACGTTGTCGAGCCCCAGGAAGCCGCCGCTGAAGATGTGGTGGCCATCGACGTCCTTGCGGTTCACCCACCAGGTGAAGTTGATCAGCAGCTTTTGGAACACGCGCTCGAGGAACAGGCGATCGCGCTCGCCCTTCTTTCCGGTGAGCTTGTAGACCCGCCACGCGGCCCAGGCGTGAACCGGAGGATTGACGTCGCCGAACGCCCATTCGTAGGCCGGGATCTGTCCGTTGGGGTGCATGTACCACTCGCGCAGGAGCAGGATCAGCTGCTCCTTGGCGAAGTGAGGATCGATCTTGGCGAACGGGATCATGTGGAACGCCAGGTCCCAGGCGGCGTACCAGGGGTACTCCCAGGTGTCGGGCATCGAGATCACGTCGCGGTTGTAGAGGTGAGCCCACTCGTGGTTGCGGCCGCTGCGACGCGCGGCCGGCGGCGGCGGTTGCGCGGGGTCGCCCTCGATCCAGTCGCTGACGATGAAGTGATAGAACTGTTTGCTCCACAACAGCCCGGCATAGGCCTGCCGCGTGACGCGGCGCTCCTCGTCCTCGAGCGCGGGGTGGAACACCGAGGCATAGAACTCGTCGGTCTCGAGCTGGCGCCGCGCGAAGATCGACTCGAAGTCGGCGCCGAACGGCTCCCCCCTGGCCTCGTCGTGGCGCGTCAGGCGCAGGCGCACGACGCACGACCCTCGCGCCGGCACGTCCAGCCGATACCAGGCCGCGGCCTTGGTGCCGGGACCCGCCATCGAGGCCGCCGCGTCGCGGCCGTGGATCACGACATCGTGGAAGGCATCCTTCACGTGCGGGGATGGGTTCGGACACTGGAATAGGCGCTCGACGTTGGTTTCGTTCTCGGTGAAGAGCCACGCCGGCGCCGCGCCGCGCGGATCGGGCGCGGCCGCCAAGCGGTAGGCGCCGAGCGTTGCGTGGCGCGCCTCGATCGCCCCTTCGGCCCCGCGCTCGATGATGGGTTTTTCCCAATAGGATTCACCCTGGCGGCCCCACGACCAGGTGTTGCGGAACCACAGCGTCGGCAACAGGTGGAGCGTCGCGGCTTCGGGGCCGCGGTTGTGAACGGTGATCCGGATCAGCACGTCGTCGGGCGACGCCTTGGCGTACTCGACGAAGACGTCGTGGTAACGGTCGTCGTCGAAGACTCCCGTGTCGAGCAGCTCGAATTCGCGGTCTTCGAGGCCGCGGCGCCGGTTCTCCTCGACCAATCGCGCGTACGGGAACTCAGCGTGCGGGTACTTGTAGAGCGCCTTCATGTAGGCGTGGGTCGGGGAGGAATCGAGGAAGAAGTAGCACTCCTTCACGTCCTCGCCGTGGTTGCCCTCGGTGCCCGACAGCCCGAACAGGCGCTCCTTCAGGATCGGATCGCGGCCGTTCCAGAGCGCGAGCGCGAAGCACAGCCGGCCCTCGCGGTCGCTCAAGCCGAGCAACCCGTCCTCGCCCCAGCGATAGGCGCGGCTGCGCGCGTGGTCGTGCGGGAGGTAGTCCCAGCTGGTGCCGGACTCGGAGTAGTCCTCGCGCACCGTGCCCCACTGCCGCTCGGCCAGGTAGGGTCCCCAGCGCTTCCAGTTCTTCTCGCGGCGCGCGTCCTCGTCCAGGCGGCGATGCTCGGGACCCATCACGACCCGCTCGCCGCGTCCATCGCGGCGACCTCGCACACCACCTTGATGGCGCCCTGCCCCATGGTCAGCAGCTCGAACAGCTGGCGGAAGTTCTCGAGTCCGGTGACGCGATGAGTGATGAGCCGCGACAGCCAGCCCGGGTACGACAGCTCGGCCTGCGCCAGGTCACGGGCGCCGAGCTCGAAGTACTCGCGATTGGCGTTGACCGTGCCCACCACCACTTTGTTGCCGAGCACGAATTCGAGGTTGATGCGATCGGCCGGCACCTCGACGGTGCGCTGACCGCCGGTGACGCTCGACAGCACCAGCACGCCGTTCTTGCCCAGCGCCTGCATGGCTTCGAAGACGATCGGAGAGAACCCAGAGGCCTCGAAGATCAGGTCGAAGGGCCCGTGGCGGCCGGCCCCTTCGAGCAGCGGAACCTCGGCGGTGCTGAGATAGCGGATGCCGAGCGCCTCGATCAAGTCCGAATTGAGATAAGGCCGCGGCGTGCGGCCGAACACCGTGACCTCGAGCCCACGCAGCTCGAGCACGAGCGCCGCCAGCAGGCCGATCGTCCCGGCGCCCACCACCGCGGCGCGCATCGGACGCCACACCCGCAGGCGACGCTGGATCTCATAGGCCTGGGCGATGCCCTTCTCCACCACCGAGGTGGGCTCGAGCAGCACGCCCACGTCACGCAGACCCTGCGGCACCTTGACGATGTACTCGGGGTCGTCGACGTAGTACTCGGTCAGGTAACCGTGGCGAAGATTGATGCCGCGCTCGTAGTAGGTGTCGTCGAGCGTCATGTCGTAGGTGCCGATGCGGTCGTACAGGCTGTGGCCAGGGCGCCGCACCGTGGCCACCACGAAGTCGCCCGGGGCCAGGCCCACGACGTTCGGACCCACCGCCTCGACCTGGCCGAAGCTCTCGTGCCCAAGCACCAGGAAGTCGTCGCCCGGGGGCGCCATGCCGTACTCCGCGGCGTTGATCTCCTTGTCGGTGCCGTCGACGCCGACGCGCAGCACCTTCACCCGCACCCCGCGCCCGTGCATGACGTCGTCCAGCTCGGGCTGCGGCAGCCGCGCGAGATGCACGGAGTCCACCCGGCCGGGGTGCACGGCAATCGCCTTCATCGTCGCTCGCTTCATCGCCGACTCCTCGATCCGATCCAGCATCATCGCACGGCTCATCGCTCCACCACCTCCATGACGTGGCCGTCCGGGTCGCGGACCAGGACGCCACGCGAGAATCCCAGGCCCGGGTCGGGAACCTCGACCAGGCCCGAGGAAACGAACGTCGCATGCGCGGCGCGCAGCGCGGCGGAGACTTCGTCCACCCGGCTCGCGACCAGTCGCGTCTGCCAATGCATCACATCGTTGGCGTGCTCGTCGGCCGGCGCCGGACGGCCGTCGCGCGGCGCCAGGTACTGCAGGAACTCGATCGCAGGGCCGCTCGGGGCGCGCAGGCTGGTGATGCGCAGATGGGCGCCCGCCACGTTGTTGAGGTGCTCCTGCTCGGGGCCGTAGTTCTCGCTGTGCCCCGCCACCGTGAAGCCGAGCCGGTCCCGATAGAAGGCAAGACTCCGCTCGGTGTCGCCCACCACGATCGCGGTGTGATCGATGCCGAGGAACAAGCGCGTCGAAGGTCGATGCCACTTGGCCGCGCCCTTGCCGGGCGGGAACCACAGCACTTCGAGCGTGTGGCCGTCGGGGTCCTTGAAGTAGAAGGCGCGGATCCCGGCCGCGGCCTGGTTCCAGTCCGGGATCCGTTGCGGGCCGGTCGAGGCGTGCCGGACGTGATTCCGCCGCAGCCGCGCGTAGGCCCGGTCCATGTCGCTCACGATGATCGCGATGTGTTGGAACCAGCGATCGTTGCTACGGCTGCCGGTCGGGATCGGACGGCCCGCGGGCGCCAAGTACTCCGTCAGCTCGACCTGCTCGTCGCCGAGCTGGAGCCGCGCCACGCGCATGCGCAGGCCGAAGACGCCTTCGAGCTGCTCGTAGGGCTCGCCCGCGACCTCGAGCTCGGACTTCTTCTCGAAACCGAGCACGCGGGTGTAGAAGGCGACCGATCGATCGAGGTCCGACACCGTGAGGCCGATCGGCCCGACCGATTCGATGCCCGCCGACGCCAGCGCGGGCCACAGCAAGGCGAGCAGCGCGAGCCGCGCCAGTCGCGCGATCACTGCGCCACCTCGGCCATGGTGCTCACGCCTAGGCGCTGCTTGAGGTGGTCGGCCACGCGCAGCGCGTTGGCCATGATGGTCAGCGCCGGGTTCACCGCCGAGCTCGAAGGGAAGAAGCTGCCGTCGACCACGTAGAGATTGTCGATCTCGTGCGCCCGGCACTGCGGATCGAGCACCGAGGTCGCGGGATCGACGCCGAAACGGCAGGTGCCGTTCTGGTGCGCCACGCCGGCCAAAGGAATGCGCTTGCCGATGTACGCGTTGAGGCGCGACAGGCCTTGGAAGCAGCTCGTGCCGTGGACGTCGCACGGGACGCGGCCCATCAGATCCTTGAGCTTGGCCTGCAGTCGCCGGTGCCCTTCCTCGTTGTTGGGCGTGTAGCTCAGCCGCACCGTGCCGTCGCGATCGACCGTGACCCGGTTGTCGGGGCTGGGCAAGTCCTCGGACGTGAGCCAGAAGTCGAGCGAGTGTCGCGCCATCTGCTCCAGGGTCCAGCCCGGCGTGAACTTGGGCGCGCCCGCGGCCAGGATGTGCGCGTCGGTCTTGCCGACGAACGAGATGTGGCCCATCGGATGCTCCCAATCGTCGGCGCCCCAGTAGAAATCGTTCAGCGCGAGCGTCTTCTGGAACACCGTCGGGTTGGGGCACTTGGAAATCGCCAGCATGACCGAGTTGAGGTGACACATGTAGTGGCGGCCGACCAGGCCCGAACCGTTGGCCAGCCCCTGAGGATGCCGATCGCCGGCGGAGCGCAGCAGCAGCGCGGCGGAGTTGATCGCGCCGCACGCGACCACCACCAGGTCGGCGGAGTACACCTCGCCCACGCCGTCACGGATGACGTGGACACGGGTCACCGCGCGCCCACCGGCATCGGTCTCGAGCCTCCGGACGTAGGCCCCGGTCAGCAGCGTGACCTGGTCGTGCTCGAGTGCCGGGTCGACGCAGCACACCTGAGCGTCCGACTTGGCGTTGACCAGGCAGGGATGACCGTCGCAGGTCGCGCAGCGGATGCAGCGGCTGGCGCGCGGACGCGATTCGTCGCGCATGATCCCGAGCGGCACGTGGAACGGACTCCGGCCCAGCGACGACCAGCCGTCCGACAACGCCTGGAGCCGCGGCTCGTGCGGGATCGCCGGGTGCGGATAGGGCGCGCTCGACCAGGGCTCGGTCGGATCTTCGGCGCGGTTGCCGTGCACCTGATAGAGGCGCTCGGCCTGCGTGTAATAGGGCTCGAGGTCGGCGTAGGTGATCGGCCACGCGGGCGAGATCCCGCCCGGGTGCTGCACCTCGCCGAAATCGCGCTCGCGCATCCGGAGCAACGCGGCGCCGTAGAACTTGGTGTTGCCGCCGACGAAGTAATGGGTGCCGGCCTGGAACGCCTGGTCGTTGCGGTCGCGCCAGGTCTCGGCGTTGTTGTAACGCCCCTCCAGCACCACCGACTGCGTGCTCCAGTTCTGGGGCTCGCGCGGCACGTAGTCGCCGCGCTCGATCATGAGGATCCTTTTGCCGGTCGCGGCCAGCGCCCAGGCCAGCGTGCCGCCGCCGGCGCCGGTGCCGATGATGATCACGTCGTGGTGGCGGTTCGCGGGCATCTCGGGCTCCTCGTGCGCGGCGGCTCGGCCGCCGCAGGACTCAGTTGCCGCTCGCCGACTGGGCGGGCGTGATCGTGACGCGCAACACCTCGGCCACCTTGGGATAGTGGAAGGCGTCGTGCACCTTGCCGACCGGTTTCCTCTCGCTCGGCCCGGTGTTGGGCGCCTTTTGTCGCGGCGCCTGGTTGGGCCCGAAGCCGGGCTCTTCGTTCACTTCGGTGCCCGCGTCCCACAGCGCGATCTGCGCGGTCACGTCGCCACTCACCGGCCGCCCCTGCGCGAACAGCGCGATGCCCATGCCGTCGGGCGCGAAGAACAGATCGTTCGACTGCCCGAACATGGTGGTGAAGCTGAGCCGGTCGCCGGGCCTGGCCATGAAGGTGAACGCGTACGACTTGCCGGGGGTGGCGGGCCCGGGGCCCCTGTCACCTTCGGGCGTGTTGAAGACGCCCGAGCCGGTCACGCCGTCCTCGCCCTTCACGTGCTCGGCCAGCAGCGTCGGGTTGCCGTCCTCGGCCTGCGGCTCCAGCCCCCAACCCATCTGCACCTGGCCCGCCTTGAACAGCCGGGACGGCTTCTGGTGCACCACCCACACGCCGGGCGAGTTGGGTGCGGGCGCGGTCTCGCCCGTGATCGAGCGCAACGTGGTCGGCGTCGAGACGTTCTCGATCTTCACTGTGAACTGCACGCCGTCGTGGGCCAGCGCTCCGGACACTCCGTCCGCGAGTCCGGCGGTCGGGATCGCCAGCGCCAGCGCGGCGATCGTCAGCTTGCGAATCACCGTCAGATCCTCCGTTCCGGGCTCGGAGCTACGAGTGAAGCGGCGCGGTGCCGAAGTTCACGCCGAAGCGGCGGCACCAGATCGTGACCGCGCGATACTTGGCCAGGTCGAGATCCGCGGGCAGCTCGTAGTTCTGATCCCCGATGTTGCCCTTGAGCGCCGCCAGGTGGATGAAGCCGGCCCGCGTGACGGTGGCGTTGTCCTTGGCGTCGGCGGCGGCCACCATGTAGACCTGCACGTCGGGTCCGTTCGAGGTCGTGAAATCGGTGAAGCGCAGCACGCGCTTGCCGTCGGCGAGCTGGTAGACCGTGGCGGTGCCCTTGGTCTCGTGAGCGCCGCTGTGGAACGTGCCCATCGCCAAAGTCTTGTTCTCGGACGCGGCCATCGGCTCGCTCGCGCTCATGCTCGTGGTCTGGTTCTCCGCGGCGGACATGGACGACGTCCGCGCGGCCGGCGCGCCGGACAGGCTCTCGTTCACCGACTTGTTGACGAACAGCCGCTCGGGACGGAACGCGTACCAGCCACCCATCAGCACGGCCAGGGCCGCCAGGACCAGAATCGGGCGCTTGCTCATGATCATCCTCCTTCGTCGAAGTGGTGAGTCGTCGCCGCAGGCGCGGCGTCGATCATTCAATGCCAGCGGGTGCCGAATGGTTCCCGCGCCAGGCGCAGCGCCGCCGACAGGTGGTAATCGCAGAACAAGCAGCCACCCTGAGGCGGGTGATGGAGCTTGGCGCAGCGCAGGTGTGGATCGGATACGACCGAAGGCTTCAGGTCGTGACGCGAGACACGATGGATCTCGGCCGCGATCCACATCCCGAGCGGCGGCGCGATGAAATAGATCCACCACGCCTTCCACTGGTGCGCGACGAGATCCGAGGCGAACGAGCGCGCGGGATTCATGCTCATGCCCGAGATCGGGGCTTCGATGCTGATCCAGAACGCGACCGTGGCGCCCGCGAGCACGCCGGTCCAGCGGGCGAGTCGGGCCGAGCCCGAGGCGCGTAGCACGATGGTCATCAGCAGGAACGAGAGCAGAGCTTCGGCGCCGAACGCGGCCGCGGTCCCGGCCATGCCGGGCGCGGTGACCACGTAGTTGACGCGCGGGTGCGCGAGCGCGCGCCCGAGCAGGGTCGCCATCGCCGCCACCCCCAGCGCGCCGCCGATGAACTGGAACAGCAGGTAGAACGCCGCGTCGCGCGGCGCGACGCGGCCGAGGCGGGTGAAGGCGAGCGTGACCGCGGGGTTGAGATGGGCCCCCGAGCGCTGGCCCCAGGGCGAGTAGATCAGCCCCACCGCCGTGAGGCCCATCGCCAATCCCATCAGCACGCGCCGCTCCCGCGCGTCAGGGAGCGCGTGGCGCAGCGGCGATGCCGGATGCTCGAGCAGCGTCGCGAAGGCGCAGGCCGAGACCATGAACAGTCCGAGCCCCAGGGCTTCGCCCAGGTATTCGAACCAGCGCAACGGCGGCCCGGGGCGTGCTCCTTCGCCCACGCTCACACGTCGCCTTCTTCGTCGCGGGGCGGCACGGGGTCGATGGCGGCCGCGCGCGGCGGCGAGTCCCGCTTGCGCTCGCGCGTGATGGCCTGCCACACACGCGCTTCGAGGCCGGGCGGAATCGCCAGGCGCTGAACCTTGGAGCGGACGTTGCGAATCACACTGGCTTCGAAGCGGAACTCGGCCGCGCACACCGCGCATACCTCGAGATGGCTGCGAATCCGTTCCAGCTCCTGCGCGTCCAGTTCGCGATCGACGTAGTCGTCGAGAAGTCGGAAGGCTTGAGCGCACGTCGAGCGATCGATGGTCATGGTTCTCCGCGGAGCAATGTCTCGTCAGGCGCGGCCCTGCCGGGTACCGGACGGGGCGGTTCGAGGTCTAGAATGCGGGGCATCCCACGAAGGTTCCCGACCCGAGGTGCCCCCATGGTGATTCGACATCGGCAGAGCGGCGCGGTTCTGCTCGAGCTCGCGGGCGACTCCCTGGCGGGCAAGGACTTGAGCGGCCGAGTGTTGCTGTACGCCGATCTGGCTCGCGCCGACCTGCGTGAGGCGAATCTGATCGGGGCCGATCTCTCGAACGCGGATCTGAGCCGGGCTCGACTCGACGGCTCGTGCCTGAAGCGCGGCGAGGCCTCGTCGGCCGACCTCACCGGCGCTTCCCTGATGCGCGTCGATTGGAGCGACGCTCGGCTCTTGGCCGCGAACTTCACCGCGTGCGACCTGACCGGAAGCGATCTGTCGCGCGCCAGCCTCATGTGGGCCAACTTCTCCACGGCCAAGCTGGCGGGCGTCAAGGCCCCGCGCGCCGACTTCGCGCGTGCCCAGCTGATCGCAGCCGAGGCGGTTGGCGCGGACCTGGGCGAGGGTAGCTTTCGCCACGCCCTGGCGACCCGCGCCGACTTTCGCGGCGCCTTATTGGCCGACGCCGTCTTCACGGGATGCGACCTGAGCGAGGCCGACCTGCGCGAGGCCGATCTGAGCCTCGCCGTCTTCAACGCCACTCGACTCGCCGGCGCACAACTGGCCGGGGCGATCGTGAACGGCACCGTGTTCGCGCGCTGCCGCGACCTCGACCAGGCGGTGGGGCTCGAGGACGTGATCCATCACGGAATCTCGTCGCTCGACGCGCACACCGTGCGCCGCTGCGGGCGGCGGCTGCCGGCCGCGTTCATGGAAGGCACCGGGGCTCGCTTGCGCGAGACCACGGCGGTCTAAGGAAGTCGGCGAGGCCATGACCGATTCGACCCGCAAAGGGCCGCTGGCCGCCATCACCAACTGGTTCCGGCGCCCGAGCACGCCGTCCGTGGCGGCCGCCACCCCGGTGGTCGCGGACGCGCCCCCGCGCATCGGCCACTACGCCATCACCGGCACGCTCGGCCAGGGCGGCATGGGGATCGTCTACGCCGCGCGCGACGAGCGGCTGGGGCGAACGGTCGCGCTCAAGACCATGACCGGGCTGACCCGCGACGAGACCGCCCGCCGCCGGTTCTGGCGCGAGGCGCGCGCCGCCGCCAGCGTCAACCATCCGAACATCTGCCAGCTCTACGAGATCGGCGAAGAGAACGGCGAGCTGTTCATCGCCATGGAGCTGCTCGAGGGCGAGGCGCTGGCCGAGCGACTGAAGCGCGGGCCGCTCAACGTCGCGGAGACGCTGCCGCTCGGGCTCGGCATCCTGGCCGCGCTCGCGGCACTCCACGCGCGCGGCATCGTGCATCGCGACCTCAAGCCCTCGAACGTCTTCCTCACCCCGCACGGCGTGAAGCTGCTCGACTTCGGCCTGGCGCGGCGCAGCGAGGCCGGCGGCGCCCGGCCGGTGGGCTCGATGGCCGACCTCACCAGCCCCGGCATGATGGTGGGCACGCCCCGCTACATGGCTCCGGAGCAGATCACCGGCGAGTCGACCGACGCGCGCGGCGATCTGTTCGCGGCCGGCGCGATCCTGTTCGAGGCGCTCTCGGGGCGTCCCGCGTTCGGCGGTCAGAACCTGGTCGAGATCATGCACGCCACGCTCCACGAGCAGCCGCCGGCGCTCACCGGCTCGCCCGCGGTGGCGGCGCTCGACCGCGTCATCCGCCACGCGCTCGCCAAGCGGCCCGCGGACCGGCCTGCGACGGCCGAGGCCATGGCCGAAGAGCTGGGCGCGGTGCGGGTGGCCTTCGGCGACGAGACGCCGTCGGTGGCGCGCGCGCTGACGCGGCTGGTGGTGCTGCCGTTCCGGATCCTGCGACCCGACCCCGAGACCGACTTCCTGGCCTTCAGCCTGCCCGACGCGATCGCCACGTCGCTCTCGACCGTCGGCTCGCTCGTGCTGCGCTCGAGCGCGGCCGCGGCGCGCTTCGCCGGCGAATCGCCCGACCTCAAAGCGCTGGCGGCCGAGATCGACGTGGACCGGGTGGTGATGGGGACCCTGCTGCGCGGCGGCGACCAGATCCAGGCCACGGCCCAGCTGGTGGAAGCGCCGGGCGGGACGCTGCTGACGTCGCAGACCGTGCTGGCCTCGCTCGGCGATCTGTTCAAGCTCCAGGACGAGCTGGCGCGCCGCGTGGTCGAGGGGCTGGCGCTGCCGCTCACCGGCGCGACGCCGACGCCCGACCGCCCGCAGGACGCCGGCGCCTACGCGCTCTACCTGCGCGCCAACGAGCTGTCGCGCAGCTACCAGCTCCTCCCCACCGCGCGCGAGCTCTACGAACAATGCCTCGACCGCGACCCGCGCTTCGCCCCGGCCTGGGCCCAGCTCGGGCGCTGCCTGCGCGTGATCGGCAAGTACATCGACGGCTCGACCGACTCGATCGCCGAGGCCGAGGACGCGCTGCGGCGCGCGCTCGAGCTCAATCCCCGTCTCACCATCGCGCACAAGCACTTCGCCAATCTCGAGGCCGAGATGGGCCACGCGGACCGCGCCATGAAGCGCCTGCTCGGCGAGGCGAGCCGCCACGGCAACGACCCCGAGCTGTTCGCGGGTCTGGTTCATGCCTGCCGCTACGCGGGCTTGTTCGATCAGTCGATCGCGGCCCACCACGAAGCGCGCCGCCTCGATCCCAACGTGGCCACCAGCGTGGCGCAAACCGTGCTGATGACCGGGGACGTCGAGCTGCTGCTCGGCGTCCAGCCCTCGACGTCGTTCTCGGGCGGCGACGAGGTGATCAGCGTCATCGGACTCGGGTTCGCGGGACGCCGCGACGAGGCGCGCCGCCGTCTCGATCGCCTGCGCGAGGGGGTGGCGGTGCCCGCCTTCCGGATGTGGGGCGACTTCCTGGTCTCCTGGCTCGACCGGCGTCCGGACGACATGCTGGCCCAGCGTGCCGGCCTCGACCGGCTGCGGATCATGAAGGACCCGGAGGCGATCTTTCAGGAGGGCTGGTTGTACTGCGACGCCGGTGCCCACGCGCACGGTCTGGAGTTGCTGCGCCACGCCGTCGACGCAGGGTACTTCGTGGTCCAGACGCTGCTCGACGCGCCGGCGTTCGATCCGCTGCGCAGCGACTCCGCCTTCGAGGCGTTGATCGCCAAGGCCAAGGCTGGGCGTCAGGAGGCCCTGCACGCCTTCCGGGACGCGGGCGGCGTGCGCCTGCTCGGGCGCTGAGCTCGATCAGGCTCCGAACTGTCGCAGGTGATGATCCGTGTGGAGGTAGCCCCAGCGCAGCCAGGCCGCGGTCGACAGCGGCCCGAAGATGGGATGCGGCATGCCGTGAAGGCGTGGCGCCGCGATGACGAAGTCCTCGAGCTGACGCTCCGCCTCGTTCCGATCCGCGGCGAAGTCGGTGGGCTTCGTGCCCGCCCCGAGCTGATCGATCTCGGGGCGGGTCATGATGCCCGCGGGCCAAGGCAGAGGCAGATACAGCGCGATCCACTTGACCAACGTGCGGTTGAGGAGGTGCGTATCGTGGCTCACCGCCCGCTCGCCCTTGGCGATGCGGAACGCGTCGGCGAGGTGGCACAGCATCTGACCGACGCTCATGCGGCCCCAGCGGCGGCGGCTGTCCCAGCGCAGCGCGCGCAGCCGCGCGAGGACCTCGGCCTGGTCCGCGGCGCGGGCCAAGGTCTTCATCGCCGGGTCAGCCCTGCTCCTTCGCGATCCGCTTCGAGATCCTGGCCATGAGGTCCTGGGGAACCGCCAGGCGGCTCAGGTTCGCGCGCAGGTTGCGCAGCACGCTGGCTTCGAACGCGTACTCCGCGGCGCACACCGCGCAGGTCTCGAGGTGCTCGCGCACGCGCTCCGACTCGGCTGCGCTCAGCTCGCGATCGACGTAGTCGTCGAGCCGCCGGAACAGCTCCTCGCACGACCAGCGGTCGAGCGGGCTCACTTCGACTCCTGCTCGGCGCCGAGCGCGGCGACGATGCCGTGCTCCTGGGCGATGGACCACAGCGCCTTCTGGAGCATCCGCCGGCCGCGGTGGAGCCGCGACCGCACCGTGCCAACGGGGCACTCGAGGATCTGCGCGATCTCCTGGTAAGGCGCGTCCTGCACGAAATACAGGGCGCACACGACGCGGTACTCCTCGGGCAGCGCCGCGATCGCCGCGGTGACCTGCTCCTCTCCCAGTCGCCCCAGCACCAGGGCGGCGGGATCCTCGGGCGGGCCCTGGAGCCGCGTCGCCTTGGTCTGCGAATACAGGTAGAGCGGCGTCGCGTCGTCGAGCTCGACCTGCGGCGGGGCCCGGCGCTGCTTGCGGTACTCGGCGAAGAAGGTGTTAGTCAGGATGCGCAAGTACCAAGCCTTGAAGTGGGTGCCGGGCTCGTATTGGTCGAAGGCCTTGAAGGCCTTGAGCGCCGCCTCTTGCACCAGATCCTCGGCGTCGGCCTGACTCCGGGTCAGGCGGTACGCCACCCCATAAGCCAACTGCAGAATCGGTTCGAGCAGGGCTTCGAAACTCTCGGTGGCGGATGCCGCTTCACCCATGGTCGGCCTCGTGACGGAGTGGAAAAATAGCACGCCGGCGGTGGAACGGGCGCCGGCGGCGGGCCGGGAACCTTTTCGCTCCGGGCGGGCTTCTGTCATCGACCCCTTCACAGCGGGGCGCTCTCTTCGTACGGAGATCGTGGCCATGAGTGATCGACCCAAGCGCATCGTCATCCTGGGAGGCGGATTCGGCGGCGTGTACGCGGCCCTCGAGGTCGTGCGCCGCTTCTCGCGCCGCGCGGTCCAGGTGACGCTGATCAATCGCGAGAACTTCTTTCTGTTCACGCCGATGCTGCACGAGGTGGCGGCCAGCGACCTCGACCTGACCCACATCGTCAACCCGCTGCGCAAGCTCCTGCCCGGCGTGAACCTCTTCCACGGCGACGTGGATCGCATCGACCTTCCGGCCCGGCGGCTCGTCATCTCGCACGGCCACGAGCACCACCACCACGAGATCGGTTACGACCACCTGGTGCTCGCACTCGGATCGGTGACCAACTTCTTCGACCTGCCGGGCCTGGCGGAGCGGGCTCTGACCATGAAGTCACTGGGCGACGCGATCCACCTCCGCAATCGACTGATCGCCAGCCTCGAGGAGGCCGACTTCGAATGCGCCTCCCACCAGCGCGAGCCGCTGCTCACGCTGGTCGTGGCGGGGGGCGGCTTCGCCGGGGTCGAGACCATCGGCGCGGTGCACGACTTCTGGCTCGAAGCGGTGCGCTACTACCCGCACCTGAAGCCCGAGCAGCTGCGGCTGGTGCTGGTGCACCCGGGGGCGGTGATCCTGCCCGAGCTGGGGCCCGAGCTGGGCGCGTACGCGCAGCGGCGGCTGGCGGCGCGCGGCATCGAGGTTCGGGTCGGGACCCGCGTCCAGGCGTGCGAGCCGGATCACGTGCGTCTCGACGACGGCACGACCATTCCCACGCGCACCCTGGTGTGGACGGCCGGCACCTCGCCGCACCCGCTGCTGGCGGCGTTGCCGTGCGCCAAGGACCGCGGCCGCGTCGTGGTCGACGCCCAGCTCGAGGTCCCGGAATGGCCGGGCGTGTGGGCGGTCGGAGATTGCGCCGCCGTGCCCGATCCCGCCGGAGGCCACTGCCCACCCACGGCGCAGCACGCGCTGCGTCAGGGCCAGCTCGCGGCGCGCAACATCGCGGCCGCCGAGCACGGCCGCGTCAAGCAGGCCTTCGCGTTCCGCGGCCTGGGTCAGCTCGCGGCGATCGGCAAGCGCACCGGCGTGGCGCGGATTCTGGGTTGGAAGTTCTCCGGCTTCGTGGCCTGGTGGCTATGGCGCACGATCTACCTCAGCAAGCTGCCGCGCGCCGAGAAGAAGCTCCGGGTCATGCTCGACTGGACCCTGGACCTGCTCTTCTCGAAGGACCTGGTCCAGTTCGAGACTCACCGCTCGCGTCCACCCGCCGCCGCGCGCGCGGCGGACCCGGTCGCCGCCGAGGCCACGCCATGACGCTCGAGACGCCCGTGCTCGATCCCTCTCCCGATGATCCGGACGCGACGCGATCGCCCCACGCCGGGGAGGGCCCCGGCATCCACTCCGAGAATTTCAAGTTCCCCAAAGGCTTCCTGTGGGGCGGCTCGACCTCGTCGCACCAGGTCGAGGGCCACTGCGTCGACAACGACTGGTGGGCCTGGGAGACGTCGGGCAAGGTCGCCGAGCCGTCGGGCGCCGCGGCCGACCACTACCGCCGCTTCCGCGAGGACTTCGACCTCGCGCGGCAGATGCACCACAACGCCTATCGCTTCTCGCTCGAGTGGAGCCGCATCGAGCCGCTCGAGGGCCGCTTCGACGCGGACGGCCTGGCGCACTATCGCGAGGTGATCGAGGCGCTGCACGAGCGCGGCATGGAGCCGGTGGTCACGATCTTCCACTACACGCTGCCCAACTGGCTGGCCCAGAAGGGCGGCCTCGAGCACCCCGAGTTCGAGCGTTACTTCGAGCGCTTCGTCGCGCGAATCGTGGCCGAATACGGCGCGCGCGTGAAGTGGTGGCTGACCTTCAACGAGCCGGTGGTCCAGGTTTTCAAGGGCTGGATCATCGGGCAGTGGCCGCCGGGCAAGACCCAGGACTTCATGGGCGGGCTCAAGGTCGTGCGCACCATGCTGCGCTGCCACGTGCGGGCCTATCACCTGATCCACGAGCAACGCTCCGACGCCATGGTGAGCGTGGCCAAGCACGCGCTGGCGCTCACTCCCTGCAATCCGAAGAGTCGCCGCGACCGGCTCTCGGTGTGGGCGCGCACGTATCTCTTCAACCATCTCTTCCTGGACGCGCTCCACTCGGGCGCGCTGCGGGTGCCAGGCTTGTTCTGGGAGCGGTTGCCTCAGAGGCGCACCCTCGACTACATCGGCCTCAACTACTACACCCGCGACTTCGTGCAGAACACCGGCCTCTCGCTGCCGGGCCTGGTCGGCAACATCTGCACGCTCGAGCACCACCAGCACATCGGGAAACGCAACGATTTGGGCTGGGAGGTCTACCCCGAGGGCCTCGCCCATTTTCTCAGGGTCTACGCGCGCTACCAGCTCCCGATCCTGATCACCGAGAACGGTCTGCCCGCGTCCAACGACGAGGACCGCTGGACCTTCCTCTACCTCCATTTGTGGCAGGTGGCGCGCGCCGTCAGCGACGGGATCCCGGTCGCCGGCTACCTGCACTGGTCGCTGCTCGACAACTACGAGTGGGCCGACGGGTTCAGGGCACGCTTCGGGTTGATCGCGGTCGACTACGCCACCCAGGCCCGCACCATTCGCTCGAGCGGGCTCAAGATGGCGGAGATCATCCGCAAGAACGAGTTGTAGCCCCCACGCCGCTTCGTCGTGCTGCGCTGAGGATCCTCGGCGCTCAACCCAGGTCGGGCACCAGCAGCGTGCCCAGCATGCCGACCCGGCCGGCGGGCCGCGAGGTGCCTGGGAGGATGCGCACGTCACCCGAGCCACTGTCGATGCGCAGGTGGCCGTGGCCGTCGCCGATCTTGCCGCGCACCCGGTCGCGCTCGATCTCGAACGACTGGTGCTCGACCCCGACGTCGATGGCGCCGCTCGAAGCCTCGATGTCGAATTCGGCCCCGAAGTTGGATGGCACGCGCAGCGTGAACGAGCCCGAGCCGGTGTCGGCGAAGATGTCGCGCGCGCCGTCGGCGAGGTCGAGCTCGACCGAGCCGCTGCCGGTGTCGAGCCGCACGCGCTGAGCCGAGACGTCGCGCAGCGCAACGTTGCCGGACCCGGTGTCGGCGGTGAGGGCGTCGACGTCGACACGCGTCGCTCGCACTTGGCCCGAGCCGCTGTCGAGCAGCAGCTCGCCGCCGCGCACGTCGCTGATCTCGACCGCCCCCGATCCGGAGTCGATCGAGAGATCGCCATCGACGTTGCTCACCGACACCTCGCCCGAGCCGGTGTCGAGCGCCAGCGCGCCGTGCACCTGGTGCACCTCGAGATCCCCCACGCCCTGATCGACGTCGAAGTCGCCTTCGACGTCCGCGAGTCGTGTGTGGCCGGCGAGGTGGTGCAGGACCACCTTCTTGCCGCGCGGAACCAACACCCGCAGGTCGGCCCAGGCCTCGGTGCCCGAGCCCGAGTTGCTGACCGTGATTTGGCGCTGGCCGAAGAGCTCGAAGTGATTCTTGAAGTGGCCCTGCTCGTCGATCGTCAGCGTCGAGTTCCAGTGGCCCGGCAGCTTGGGGTAGACGATGCGCCGGCCTGGATACGCGACCGACAGCGTGGGCACGCCGTCGTGATCCACCGTTCGCACCGAGAGCGCGCCGGCGTCCCTGCCGCCGCGGACCACTTCCACGACCACCGCGGAACCCGTCCCTGGCTCGACGCGCAGCTCGCCCGCCACGTTGTGGATGGCGACCTTGTCGCCGCTCAAGGTGTAGCGATCGCGCTGCTGCGCCGAGGGATCACTCGCCGCCATCATCAGGGCCAGGGCCAGGATGCCGACCGCCTGGGGGGCCTGCCAGGGAGCGCGGGCGTGGGGCCTTTTCATCGATCCTCCGCCGAACGAGGGTTCGCATGCCCGGTCGCCGGGCTCGAGCCCGGAGTCTCATGCCGTGGTCAGACAGCGTGCGACCTCGAAGGGTTTGAAAGGGCTCGGTCTGGGACGCCCGGTCAGGCTCTCCTTACGGAGCCCGGACGGGGAAGGTTGCGCCGTTCGCTCGGCAGCGAGGCCCATTCCGGGCTGGCCAGCCGAGCTGCGAGGGACCATGCTCAAGCGGCCTCGTTCCAACCCTTTCCCCTTGGCCTCCGTCCAAAGGGTCACGAAAAGCGAGACGACTCCGGGGAGCGAATGCTGCAGACCGACCCAATGGCCTCGACCGCGGGTGTGGAGGCGACGGATGCGATGCTGGCAGCGGCCGGAGACGGTCGAGCGTTCGAGCGACTCTATCGGATGCACGTCGCTCGGATTCACAGTCTGGCTCGGCGCATGGCCGGGGCGGACGACGCGAACGAGCTGACCCAGGAGATCTTCGTGCGGGCGTGGAGCAAGCTGAGCACCTTTCGAGGCGAGTCCGCCTTCGGCACCTGGCTCTATCGGCTGGGCGTGAATCACATCCTCTCGCATCGCCAGTCGCGCGCGGTGCAGCGCCAGCGCATCGAGCCCGGCCACGAGATGGAGACGCTGCCCTCGCGGCCGGCGTCCACCGATCACCGCATGGACTTCGAGGGCGCGATCGCCAAGCTGCCGCGCGGCGCGCGCCAGATCCTCGTGCTCCACGACGTCGAGGGTTACCGCCACGAGGAGATCGCGCGCATGATGCGCATCACCGTGGGCACCTCGAAGGCCCAGCTGCACCGCGCCCGCATGCTGATGCGCGCCGCGTTGGGAGCCTGAGCCATGAACGACCGCTTCCGCGAGCGTCTGTCCGAATACGTCGACGGCGACCTGAAGCCGCGCGACCGCGCGGCGCTCGAGGCGCACCTCGTCGATTGCGCGAGCTGCCGCGAGACGGTGGAGGCGCTGCGCGCCCTGGTGAGCGAGGCGCGCGGGCTCGAGCCCAGCGAGCCGAGCGTCGACCTCTGGCCCGCGATCGCGGCGCGCATCGAGGCCGGCTCGCGGCCGATGACCATGCGGCGGCCGTCACTCGGCGGCTGGCGGCTCTCGCTCTCGCTGCCGCAAGCGAGCCTGGCGGCGGTGGCCCTGGTTGCGATCACCGCGGCAACGATGTGGTGGGCGGTGGGACGGGCGCCGCGGCTTGTCACCCGCGGGCCTTCGGATCCCGGAGCTCGACCCATGGCGGTCGGCGCCGGCCCGGCGGCGCCTTCCCCCGCTGCCACGTCCTCGTACACGGTGCGTGCGGGCAGCACGGACGCCGCGCTCGACGCCGCCTTCTCGGATCCGCGTTACGACGCCACCATCGCCGAGCTGCAGGACATCCTCGAGCACGAGCGCTCGCGACTCGATCCCAAGACCGTCCAGGTGGTGGAGAAGAACCTGAAGATCATCGACCGCGCCGTCTCCGAAGCGCGCCGCGCGGTGGCCGCCGACCCCTCGAGCCTCTATCTTCGTGAGCACTTGGCCCAGGTGATGATGCAGAAGATGAGCCTGCTGCGGCAGGCGACTCAGATCGCCGGAGCCCAGGGCTGATGGAGACCGCATGACGACCACGACGGCGCTCCTCTTCTCGCTGCTCCTCGGCACCGGAGGCGTGGACACCACGCTCACGGTGCGCCACGGCACCCGGCTCGAGGTCGACAATTTCTCGGGCGACATCAAGGTCCGCACCTGGTCGCGCGACGCGCTCCGGATCGAAGCCAGCCATTCGCGCCGCACCCGCGTCGACATCGATCGCACCGGCATGGTCATTCGACTGACGGCGGTGGGCCGCATGGTCCCCGGCAGCGTCGACTACGCGCTCACCGTGCCGACCTGGATGCCGCTCGACCTCCACGGCATGTCGGCCGAAATCGACGTCGACGGCACGCGGGCCGCGGTCACCGCCAAGAGCATCAACGGCGACGTGCGCATCCGGGGCGGGAGCGAGCTGGTGACCGCGTCGTCGCTGCAGGGGCAGGTGGAGGTCGAGGATGCCCGCGGACGCGTCGAGGTCAGCTCGACCAATCAGGGCGTCAAGCTGCGCCGCATCGATGGCGACGTCCTGGCGGAGTCGATGAACGGCATGATCCTGCTCGACAAGGTCGAGGCCAAGTCGCTCGAGGCCAGCACGGTGAACGGCAGCATCGTCTTCGTCGGGCCGATGCTGAACGGCGGGCTCTACAGCCTGTCGACCCACAACGGGACGGTGCTGGTCGGCTTGCCCGAGAAGCCCGACGTCACGGTCAGCGTCGCCACCTTCAGCGGCGACTTCTCCTCGAGCATTCCGCTGTCCCTCGATCGCGAGCGCCACGGCAAGCGCTTCAACTTCACGCTGGGCTCGGGCAGCGCCAAGCTCGAGCTGGAGTCGTTCCAGGGCGGCGTCCACCTGGCGCGGCTCAAGGATTTGCTGCAGCGCCTGCCACGGATCGAGGCTCAGAGCGGCGACGACGACGGGGACCGAGTGGACGTCGATTGGGATCAGAACGATGAACAACCCAAGCACAAGCCCAAGCACAAGGAGTAACGCGATGCGAACCATGAGCGACCTGCTGCGATCCCGGGCCGCCAAGCTCGCGGGCTCGGTCGCCCTCGGACTCGGCCTCCTCACCCTCGGCCTCTCGGCCTTGGGGCTGCTCAGCCTCGCGCTTCCGGCCGGGGCCGCGAAGCACCAACACGACGATTCCTGGTACGACGACTCGGAGCGCGGGCGCGTCCAGGGCGAGGCGTTCCATTGGTCGGGCCGGCTCGAGCCGGGCCAACGGCTGGAGATCCACGGCATCAACGGCCCGATCGAAGCCACGCTCGCGCCAGGCCGCGAGGCGCGCGTCGAGGCCGAGAAGTGGGGGCGCAAGAGCGATCCCGACCGGGTCAAGGTCGAGGCCAACCAGGATCGGCACGGCGTGCTGATCTGCGCCCGCTATCCGCGGCCCAACGGCGAGCTCAACGACTGCAACGACCGCCATGGCCAGGAGACGCGCAACAACGACACCGTGGTCCGTTTCCACATCCAGGTCCCGGCCGGCGTGACGCTGGTCGCCCACACCGTCAACGGCGGCATCGAGGTCGCGGACGTGAAGGGCGACGTCGAGGCCAACACGGTCAACGGCGGGATCCACGTCACCACCACGGGCAACGCTTCGGCCACGACGGTCAACGGCTCGGTCGACGCCCGCATCGGATCGGATCTCGACGACGACGTCGAGTTCACCACCGTCAATGGTCGAGTGCTGGTCGAGATGCCGCGCACCGTCAACGCCAACGTCCGCGGCAGCACCGTGCACGGCTCGATCTACAGTGACTTCCCGCTCAGCGTGCGCGGCCGCTGGGTCAATCGCCGCATCGACGGCCGGCTCGGGCGCGGGGGCCACGAGATGACCCTCACCACCGTGAACGGGTCGATCGAGCTGCGCACGCTCGACGGCTCGCACCGCAATCGCATGGTGCGCGATCAGGACGACGACGGAAACGGCGACGAGGATTAGCCGTTTTTGGTGAAGCGCGAGGGCCTGGCGCCATGGCGACGCCGGGCCCTGCGCTCTTCTCGCACCGCGGCCGGGCGCGTTGGAAAGCGCCGCACGCGTCGCCTATCCTGGTCGGCCCTTGTCCCGACCCGAGTCCGTGACCTCGCCCAACGCCCGCGACGCGGCAGCGCCGCCCTGCCCCGTCTGCCACGCCACCGACTTCCGCCGGATCTTCGTCAAGAAAGGCCGCGAGTTCTGGCGCTGCACGGCGTGCGGCCTCGAGCGGCAACAGCCGTTGCCCACCCTGGCTGAGCTGAGAGCGTTCTACAACCGCTCGTACATCGAGGGCCTGTACAGGATCTTCGCCGCGGCCGAGGAGATGAAGGCCCGGACCGCGGCGCACAGATTTCGCGAGATCCGGTCGTTCCTGCCGCGCGGACGCTGGCTCGACGTCGGCAGCGCGAACGGCATGTTCGTCGAGCACGTGCGCGGTCAAGGGATCGACGCTCACGGCATCGAGCTCTCGGACGTCGCCGTGGCTCAGGCGCGGGAGCGCGGGCTGCCGGTCGTGCAGTCGACGGTCGAGGACTATCGGCCCGAAGCTCCCTTCGACGCGATCACCTGCTTCGACCTGATCGAGCACGTGATCGATCCGGTCCAGTGTCTGGCCTCGATTCGCGCGCTGCTCCGGGACGGCGGCAAAGTGGCGATCACGGTGCCGAACCAGGGCAGCCTCACGCGCCGGGTGATGGGCCCACATTGGTACTTCTACATCCCCGAAGAGCACCTCCATTACTTCAATCCGACCAACATCCGCCGTTTCCTGTCGCGGGGCGGCTTCGCGACCGAGCGCTGTGGCAGGACGTGGAAGCCACTCACCTACCGCTACGCGCTCATGCACTCGAAGGAGTACAACCCGTCGCTTCACCGGGTCATGAACGCGGCCTCGAAGCTGATGCCCGCTTCGCTCCTGGATTGGGTGACGCCGCTCTACATCGGCGAGATGCTGGTGATCGCGCGCCGACAGGACGCCCGCGGTTGAAGCCTCGCGTTTCAATTGTTAGGCTGTTCCTGCTTCGTGCTTCGTGCTCCGCATCTCGCGATTCGGTTCGGCTCGACGCGCAGGGAAGCGACGTGGGCCGAAATTGTTCTGGAGCGGCGTGTTACGGAACGGCATCGGTGCGACCGATAACAGCGTCAGGGAGGACGCCTCGTGAGCCCATCTCGCGTGCTTGAAGGCGAACAGCGCGGCTTCATCGTTCCGATCGGCGGCGCGGAGGACAAGCTCGGCGACGAAGCCATCCTCAAGCGCTTCGTAAGGCTGTGTGGCAAGCGCGAAGCTCGCATCGCCGTGTTGCCCACCGCCTCCGAGCTGCGCTCCACCGGGCGGCGCTACGAGGAGCTGTTCCGCGACCTCAAGGCGGCGAAGGTGTGGGTGCTGCCTTTCGAGAGCCGCAAGCAGTGCGAGGACCCCGAGGAGCTGGCGGTGTTGGAGAAGGCCAACGGCGTCTTCCTCACCGGCGGCAATCAGCTCCGCCTCGGCACCACCCTGGGCGGCACCCCGGTGGCCAAGGCACTGCGCCTCATGAACGCGCGCGGCGTCCACGTCGCCGGCACTTCCGCCGGCGCGGCGTTCCTGTCCGAGCACATGATCGCCTTCGGCGAAGAAGGCTCGACCCCGCGCGCCGGCATGGTCTCGCTCGCTCCGGGCCTCGGGCTCACCAACCGCGTCGTCGTCGACCAGCACTTCCGCCAGCGCGATCGCCTCGGACGTTTGCTGGCGGCGCTCGCCTACAACCCGTTCGCGCACGGCATCGGCCTCGACGAGGACACCGCCGCCTTCATCGGCCCCGACGACACGCTCGAGGTGGTGGGGAGTGGCGCAGTCACGATCGTGGATCCCGCCCAGATGGAATACTCGTCGATGGACCAGGCCAAGCAGGGGGAGCCGGTGAGCATGATCGGCGTCAGGATCCACGTCCTGGTGAGCGGCGCGCGCTACGACCTCCACCTGCGCAAGGCCACGGCGATTCGGGCGGAAGTCGAGGACGAGTAACGCCGCAGCGCGGTCGCGGAGGAATCGTGTTCATCGGCCATGCCGCGCTCGGATTCGCCGCCAAGCGTGCCGCGCCGCGCGCGTCGCTGGCGTGGCTGCTGGTCGCTCCCTGGCTGCTGGATCTCCTGTGGCCCGTGTTCCTGCTGCTCGGCCTCGAGAAGGTCAAGATCGCTCCCGGGAGCACCGCCTTCACGCCGCTCGAGTTCACGTCGTATCCGTGGTCCCACAGCCTGCTGATGTCGCTGGTGTGGGGCGTGCTCGCGGCCGCGGTGTATCAATGGCAGACGCGGGATCGGCGCGGAGCCTGGGTGGTGGGGCTGTTGGTGCCGAGCCACTGGGGGCTGGACCTGATCGTCCATGCTCCGGATCTCCAGCTCGCTCCGGGAGTCGAGGCGCGATTCGGGCTGGGCCTCTGGAACTCGGTGGGTGCCACTTTCGTCGTCGAGGGCAGCTTGTTTGCGGCCGGTCTCTTCACCTACTTGTTCACGACCCGAGCCCGCGACCGCATCGGGCGCATCGGGCTGTGGGCGCTGGTCGTGTTCCTGGTCGCGATCTACGCCAGCAATTCGTCCGGGCCCCCGCCCCCCACGACGGCGGCGATCGCCTGGGTCACGCTGGTGTTCGGGATCCTGATCGCGCCCTGGGCGCTGTGGATCGATCGCCACCGCTCGACCGTGGGCGCGTGAGGCCCGGCGGCTCGATGGGAAGGCCTGACTCGCTTCTCTCGGCGCGGCCACGCGATGGGAAGGCCTGACTCGCTTCCGAGGCGTCTCGAGCCGCCGGACCTCAGGACGTGCGTTTAGGCGGCGAGAGGAGCGAGCGGAGGCAGGATGCCGTAGCGAAGCGCGCCGAGAGAAGCGAGTCAGGCCTTCCCATCGGGCGGAACGCTGGGGACTTCGGAACCCGTGACGGCCTGCCCTTCTCCCTGCTAATCTCCTTGCCCCTCGGCCCCGCGCCTTTCAGGCGCCGATCCGTTCGCGCAGGACGATCCGATGAAGCTGCTCGACTCCTCGGTCTATCTCGGACCCAGCATCTACGCCCACTTCCCCGTGATCCGGCTCACTCTCGATCTGGGCGAGCTCGAGGGCTGGCCGAGCATGAAGCTGGGGCGCGGCTTCATCGACGCGCTGCTCGAGTCGTTGCCGGGACTCGGGGAGCACGGCTGCTCGTACGGGGAGCCGGGCGGCTTCGTGCGCCGCCTCGCCGAGGACGAAGGCACCTGGCTGGGTCACGTGCTCGAGCACGTGGCGATCGAGCTGCAGAACGAAGCCGGCGCCAAGGTGACCTTCGGCAAGACGCGCGACGGCGGCGCGCCGGGTGTGTACGACGTCGTCTACCAGTACGAGCAAGCCGAGGTCGGGCTCGAGGCTGCGCAGCTCGGCATGCGCCTGCTGTTTTCGCTGCTGCCGGAAGCGCTGCGGCCCCAGGGCGCGCTGCCGCCCGACTTCAGCTTCGCGCCGGCGCGCGAGGAGTTCATTCGCTTCACCCAGCGGCGCGCGCTCGGCCCGAGCACCGCGGCGCTGGTGCGCGCCGCCGAGGAGCGCGACATCCCGGTGATCCGCCTCAACAACCAGAGCCTGGTTCAGTTCGGCCACGCCCGGTATCAACGCCGCATCCAGGCCACGATCACCAGCGAGACCCGCCACATCGCGGTCGAGATCGCCTCGGACAAGGAAGAGACCAATCGCATCCTGTCGACGCTCGGGCTGCCGGTGCCGCAGCAGCGCCTGGTCTATACCGAGGAAGAGGCCGCGGTGGCGGCGCAGAAGATGGGCTTCCCGGTCGTGATCAAGCCCTACAACGGCAACCACGGCCGCGGGGTGTCCCTGGATCTGCGCGACGGCCCGCGGGTGCGGGCAGCGTTTCGACAGGCCCGCGAGATCAGCCGTGCGGTGATCGTCGAATCGTTCGTGACTGGGCGCGACTACCGCATGCTGGTGGTCAACGGCCAGCTGATTGCCGTCGCGGAGCGCGTGCCGGGGCGCGTGGTCGGCGACGGGGCGCACAACGTGGCCGAGTTGGTGGAGATCACCAACCAGGATCCGCGCCGAGGCATCGGCCACGAGAAGGTCCTGACCCGGCTCGAGCTCGATGCGCAGGCCGAGCGTTGTCTGGCCGATCGCGGCTACACCCGCGACAGCGTTCCGGGGCAAGGCGAGATCGTGCCACTCAGGCTCACCGGCAACCTCTCCACCGGGGGCACCGCGATCGACGTGACGGACGTGGTCCATCCCGACAACGTCGAGATGGCGGTGCGCGCAATCCGCGCCATCGGCCTCGACGTCGGCGGCGTCGACTTCATCGCCCCCGATGTCACCGAGTCCTACAAGGAGGTCGGGGGCGCGATTTGCGAGGTCAACGCCGCGCCCGGGTTCCGCATGCACGTCGCCCCCAGCGAGGGCACGCCGCGTGACGTCGCCGGCCCGGTGATGGACATGCTGTTCCCGCCCGGGACGCCGGCGCGCATTCCGATCGCCACCATCACCGGCACGAATGGCAAGACCACCACGGCGCGCATGGTGGCGCACGTGCTCAAGCTGGCGGGGCGCACGGTCGGACTCACCACCACCGACGGCGTGTACATCAACGGCCAGCTGAGCGTGAAGGGCGACATGACCGGGCCGCTCTCGGCCCGCATGGTGCTGCGCGACCCCAGCGTCGAAGTGGCCGTGCTCGAGACCGCGCGCGGCGGCATCCTGCGCCGCGGTCTCGGCTACCGGAAGTGCAGCGTGGGCGCGGTGCTCAACATCCAGAGCGATCACCTCGGCTTGAAGGGCGTCGAGACCTTGGACCAGCTGGCCGAGGTCAAGCGCGTGGTGATCGAGGTCGCCACCGACACCGCCGTGCTCAACGCCGACGATCCGCGCTGCCTGCGCATGGCGGATCACACCCAGGCCAAGCACGTGTGCTACGTCACCCAGCAGACGCACTACCCGCTGGTCAAGGAGCACATTCGCGCCGGCGGCCGCGCGTGCGTGCTGGAAGAGGGCGTGAACGGCCACATGATCACGCTCTTCGACCGTGGCCTCCATCTGCCGGTGCTGTGGACCCACGCCATCCCGTCCACGCTCGAGGGGCGCGCCGCGCACAACGTCCAGAACGCGATGTTCGCCGCCGCGATCGCCTACGCGATGGGCGTCAAGGTCGAGGACGTGCGCCAGGGCCTGCGCACGTTCGACACCACGTTCGAGCTGGCGCCGGGGCGCACCAACGTCTACGACCGTCACCCGTTCAAGGTGATCATGGATTACGGCCACAACGCGGCCGCGATCCGCGCCATGTGCGCGCTGGTCGATCGCATGGAGGTGCGCGGCCGGCGCCTGTGCGTGCTGGCCGCTCCCGGCGATCGGCGCGACGAGGACATCGCCGAGATCGGGCGCGCGGCGGCCCGCCACTTCGATCACTACATCTGCCGCCGCGACGACGGCCTGCGCGGCCGCAAGAGCGACGAGGTGCCGCGCATGCTGCGCTCGGCGCTGCTCGAAGAAGGCGTGCCGGCGCAGCAGGTCGAGTCGATCCCGGACGAGCAGGAAGCCGTCACCGCGGCGCTGCGCATGGCGCGGCCCGGCGATCTGCTCCTGGTGTTCGCCGATGCGCTGACCCGCACCTGGAACCAGGTGGTGCACTTCCATCCGGCCGACCGCCACGACGGTCACGATCAGGCCCCGGTGACCGTGGACACCCGGGCTTCGGACGGCGACGTGGACGAGAGTCTGCTGATCCGCGACGAGCGGGGCGTGCGGCTGGCGCGCGAGACGGAGACCACCGACTGATGAGGAGCGCGGGACGAGTGAGCGAGGTCCCGCGAAGGGCCGTCCGCACAAGCGCGAGACGAGTGAGCGAGGCCCCGCCTCGGGCACGCTCGCGTCGCATCCCTGCTTTGGCTCGCTCATCCTCGCCGGCCTTCCCGACCATCCTGGCGGCGGCCGTCTGCGGACGGCCCTTCGCGGGACCTCGCTCATTCGTCCCGCGCTCGTCGGGCTCTCGGCTCTGATGCGCGTCCTCGATTCGCGGCGGCTCACCGGGCCGAGCCTGCTCCTCGACGTGCCCGGCGCCATTCTCGACATCGGTCTCGAAGCCGTCGCGCCGGAGCCCGCGATCGCGGCTTGGCGTGCCGCGCTCGAGGGGCTGCTCGTCGCGCTCGACTGGCCGGCGCAGGCGATCGCCGCGCGCGCCCACGTCCAGGGGCTAAGCCTGGCCTTCGCTGCGCCGATCGACGTGCTCTACACCGCCACCGAGGTCAACGAGGCGGCGTGGCAGGCCGCGACGCGCGCGCTGCAGCAGAGCGTGGCGGAGGAGAGCTTCGCAGCCACGGTGACGCGGCTGCGCGCCGCCATCGAGCGCGAGCGCAAGCCGTGGCTGCTCGAGCTCGCTCGCGAGGCCGAGCGCCGCAAGGTCACGCTGCTCGCCGACGATCGCCGCGTCTCGGTCGGCCTAGGGCGCGGATCGCGGGTGTGGCCGGCGGCCGAGACGCGCGAGGTGCTGGCGCGCCTGCCGTGGAGCGAGCTCTCGGACGTCCCGACCGCGCTCGTCACCGGCACCAACGGCAAGACCACCACGGTGCGGCTGCTGGGCGCGATCGCCCACGCGGCCGGCCACACCGCGGGCGTGACCTCGACCGACCGCGTCACCGTGGGCGACGACGTGGTGGCCACCGGCGACTACTCGGGCCCCAATGGAGCGCGCACCGTGCTGCGCGACCGCCGCGTCGACGTCGCCATGCTGGAGGTCGCGCGCGGCGGCATCCTGCGCCGCGGCCTGGCGCTGCCGCGCGCCACGGCGGCGCTGGTCACCAACGTCGCCAACGATCATCTGGGCGAGTTCGGGATCTTCGACCTCGAGGCCCTGGCCGACGTCAAGATGGTGGTGGCCAAGGCGGTGACTGGCGCCGGCCGCGTCGTGCTCAACGCCGACGACCCGCGGCTGGTGGAGCGCGGTCGACGCCTGAGCACGCCGGTGATCTGGTTCACGCTCGATCCGCGACATCCGTTGCTGGCCGAGCACCTGGAGCGCCGCGGCACGGCGTGCGTGCTCGACGACGACATGCTGGAGGTGGCGGAGGGCCACGCCTGGCGCGAGATCGTGGCGGTGAGGGAAGTGCCGATCGCCTTCGGCGGCGCGGCTCGGCACAACCTCGCCAACGCGCTGGGCGCGATCGGCGTCGCGCTCGCGCTCGGCTTCCCCGACGACGCGATCCGCCGCGGACTGGTCGGGTTCGAGAGTGACCCTGGATCGAATCCGGGCCGCGCCAACGTTTGGCAGCTGGGCGGCGTCACCGCGATCGTCGACTTCGCCCACAATCCGCACGGGCTGGCCGCGCTGGCCACCATGGCCTCGGCGCTGGAAGCTCGACGCCGCGCGCTGGTCATTGGACAAGCCGGCGACCGCGACGACGAGGCGATCCGAGAATTCGCGCGCGTCGCGTGGGCCATGGGGCCCGACCGGGTGTTCATCAAGGAGATGGAGCTCTATCTGCGCGGCCGCGAGCGCGGCGTCGTGCCGGGCATGATCGAGGCCGAGCTGCGGCGGGCCGGCGCGCCGCCCAGCGCCATCGAGCACCTGGACTCGGAGCTGGATGCGGTCCGCGCCGCGCTGGCCTGGGCGCGTCCCGGCGACTTGCTGCTGCTCACCACGCACGCCCAGCGCGACGAGGTGATCGCCTTGGTCGAGCGCCTGGCCGAATCGAGATGGAACCCGGGACAGCCGATGCCTCAGCCGCTCTCGATCCAGTGACACACTCGTGACGACCCGCGGCGACCGCGAGGAGTAGGATGGACCTGACGACAGCACGCCAACGACCAACCCCCGGAGTGTGCGACATGATGACCAACACGATGACCGAGAAGGAGATGTTCCTCGCCGCATTCGATCGCGAGTACCAGACGACGCTGCGGGTGCTGAAGGCCTACCCGCCCGAGAAGTCGGAGCTCAAGCCGACCGAGAAGATGAAGAACGCGCGCGAGCTGGCGTGGATGCTGGTCCTGAACCAGATGGTGGTGGTGCCGACGATGAACGCCGACCTGAAGCCGGGCGCCTTCCCCGCGGCGCCGGCCAAGTGGGCCGACGTGATCGCGGGACTCGAGCGCGAGCACAAGGCGTCGATGGGCAAGCTCGAAGCGCTGACCGAGGAGCAGCTCGGCCGCACTCTCAAGATGCCGATCGGACCTGGCCAGATGGCCGACATGCGCGTCGGTGACGCGCTGTGGTTCTTCCTCAGCGACACCGTCCATCACCGCGGACAGTTCACGGTCTACCTGCGGTTGGCAGGGGCCAAGCTGCCCAGCGTCTACGGTCCCACCGCCGACGAGGCGTGGTGGTAGATCGAAGGCAGTGATCGTCGAGGCCCGGCCTGCGCCGGGCCTCGATCGTTTTCCGCGCTCTGCGCCGGAAATCCGGCGTTCGTCTGACTCGCGCCGGGGGCGCCGGCCGCCCTCCCAACCCCGCCGCGCCGCGCCCCGTCCAAGCCCGCGTGATCTGAACGACCTTGGCCGGAGGCCCCCATGACTGCCCGCTGGAGCCTGCTTCTGCTGGTCGCATTTCCCGTCGCGGCGCGCGCCGCCTCGCTGGCTGCGCCGCCGCACGCTCCCATCCAGGCCACCCACACCAGCGGGCCCATGAAGTGCGACGGCATCCTCGACGAGCCGTCGTGGGCCACGGCGCAACCGGTGACCGAGTTCTATCAGCAGACGCCGAATCAAGGCGAGGCCGTGACGATGAAGACCGACTTTCGCGTGCTCTACGACGAGGCGGCGCTCTACATCGGCGCGCGGCTCTACGACGCGCACCCCGAGTCGATCCAGGCCAATCTCGGGCGGCGGGATGCCTCGCTGCCCGCCGACCGCATCTCGGTCTACATCGATCCCTATCACGACAAACGCAGCGGCTACCTGTTCGTGGTCAATGCCGCCGGCCTGCGCGTCGACGGCCTGATGTACAACGACGGCGCCCAGGACCTGACCTGGGACGGCGTGTGGGAAGGCCGCGCCCATCGCGACTCGCTGGGATGGAGCGCGGAGATGAGGATTCCGTTCTCGCAGCTGCGCTGCCAGTCCGAGGACGCGCCGGTGTGGGGGATCGACTTCAAGCGCGTGATCGTGCGCCGCGGCGAGGAGTCGCTGGTGGCCTACACGCCGCGCGATGGCGCCGGGTTCGTGTCGCGCTTCCCCGATCTGGTCGGACTCAAGGGCATCCGGCCTTCGCGCTCGATCGAGCTGTCGCCCTACACCACCGGGAAGTCGGAGTTCCTGCGCCACGCCGCGAACGATCCTTTCAACGACGGGTCCAAGAACACGGCGCGCACTGGGCTCGACCTGCGCGCCCCGGTCGGCCGCCGCCTCACGCTCAACGCCACGGTGAACCCGGACTTCGGGCAGGTCGAGGTCGATCCGGCGGTCGTGAATCTCTCCGACGTCGAGTCGACCTTCGAGGAGAAGCGGCCTTACTTCGTGGAGGGCACGACCAATTTCCAGTTCGGCCGCGAGGGTTCGAACAGCTACTGGGACTTCAACTGGCCCGAGCCGCGCTTCTTCTATTCGCGCCGCATCGGCCGCGCGCCTCAGGGTGTGGTGCCCCAGAGCGATTTCTCCGACGTGCCGATCGCGACCACGATCCTGGGCGCCGCCAAGCTGACCGGAAAGATCACGCCCACCACCAACTTCGGCACGCTGCAAGCCGTGACTGGACGCGAGGACGCCCAGCTGATGACCGCCGGCGTCGGGTCGGAAGCGGAGGTCGAGCCGCTCACTTACTACCAGGTGACGCGCGCGCTGAAGGAGTTCAACAATCGGCGCGCCGGGCTCGGCCTGCTTTCGACCGCGGTGGCGCGGCGCTTCACCGACGACGGGCTCGAAGACCAGCTCAACAAGAGCTCGCTGCTGGGCGGCCTCGATGGCTGGTACTTCATAGACCCGAAGCAGGTGTGGGTGCTGACCGGCTGGTCGGCGCTGTCCAACGTCCAGGGCACCGCGACCCGCATCACCGCAGTGCAGAGGAGCTCGCGCCACTACTTCCAGCGCCCCGACGCGGGCGACGTCGAGGTCGATCCGAACGCGACCGCGCTCACCGGCTACGCCGGGCGGCTGTGGCTCAACAAGCAGAGCGGGAGCGTGATGTCCAACTCGGCGGTGGGATGGCTGTCGCCCAACTTCGAGGTCAACGACCTCGGCATCCAATCGCGCTCGGACGTGATCAACGCCCACTCGATGCTCGGCTATCAATGGACGCAGGACGGGAAGTACAAGCGCTACGCCAACACGTGGCTGGCGCTGGTCGGCAACTGGGACTTCGACCATGACCTGACGGGCGCGAGCCTGGCCGGCGGCGGCAACGTCACCTACAAGAACAATTGGAACAACTGGTGGAACTACGGAATCAATCCCCGCACCACCGACGTGCGCTCGACCCGCGGCGGCCCGGCGATGGAGTCGCGGGTGGACGGATACCTGAACTTCGGAATGAACACCGACAGCTACAAGAAGACCTTCTGGTCCCCGTGGGTGAACTTGGAGCGGGACGAGGCAGGCACCGCTTACAACGGCGCCGGCTTCTACGTGGAGTGGAAGCCCAAGTCCAACCTGTTCCTGTCGGCCGGGCCGTGGGTCAATCTGAACCATGCCGCCGCTCAGTACGTGAGCACCATCGCCGATTCCACCGCCACGACGACCTACGGCAATCGCTACGTGTTCGCCGAGCTCGACCAGACCACGGTGGGTGCGGACCTGCGCCTCAACTGGACCTTCACGCCCGACCTCAGCCTGCAGACTTACGTGCAGCCCTTCTTCTCGAGCGGCAAGTACTCGCAGTACAAGTCGCTGGCGGCGCCCCGGACCTACTCGTTCGATCCGTACGCCTTCTCGGGCGATCCCAGCTTCGATTACGGCTCGCTACGCGGGAACGCGGTGCTGCGCTGGGAGTATCGACCGGGCTCGGCGCTGTTCGTGGTGTGGACACAGCAGCGCGACAACTTCGATTCGATCGGTGACTTCGACCTGGGCCGGCAGTCGCGGCAGGTCTTCGACGCCCAGGCCGACAACGTGTTCCTGGTGAAGCTCAGCTACCACCTGGGTCTATGAAACGAAGCTCGTGAAGGCGGCTGGCGCGAACGGTCTGCCGAACCATCCCGGAGGCGATCGTGACGCCGCTGGCCGCCGCCACGAGGTCCAGCGCGGCGGAGGCATTCGGGGAACCGCCGTGAAGCGAGAGGGCGAACGGCACCCGCCGCTCGCCCTTTCTCGTGATCGGTCGGATCGATCAGCGCATGCGCGCGTGCTCGCCGCCGCCGCCGCTGCCGAACAGGTAGACGTGGAAGCCGACGGTGGTGAAGTTGGATCCCGTCGTCCCGAAGTTGGTCGCGCTCCCGCCCCCGGCGAAGTTGATGTTGTCGATCGCGAACCCCTGCGCTGCCGAGACGCTGACGTTGTCGACCACGAACACTTCCGCTTCCAGCTCGCCCTGGATCACCAGATGCGTGGTGTTGTCGGTCACGACCGGCGGGCCGGGATCCGTGACTTCCTCCTGGCTCCGATAGAGGATCCCCGGCCGCACCAGGAAGTGGACTCGATCCCAGCTCTTCAGCGCGATCGGGAGGCCGGCGTCCAAAGCAAAGTGCGAGAGACTGATGCCCCCGACCTTGTCGGATCCGAAGCCGAGCCCGACGTCGAACGCGAGTTTTTGGCCCGACAGCCACCAGCGAACGCCCAGCGGGGCGTCGGCGTCGTGGAAGCCCAGGGCGCCGTCGGGATGCGTGGGTTGCGCCAGCGCCACGGCCGCAACCAGAGAGAAGGCGAACGTCCACAAACCGATCCATCGCTTCATGGGTGTTTCTCCTTTTCCTGAGGAGGCTCGGCTCGGCAGCCCACCCTGAAGCGCGGTGCGGACTCGATCCGATCCGAACCTGTACGGGGGACGAGACCGACGCCCACCTCGGCGCGGCCTCGGCGCGTGGAGAGCCGTGACCGTGATGCGCCGAGGGGGCTCGTGTCAAGCCGGCCGGCGCCCTCGGCTCGAGACCACCCTTGCGCCCTGCCCGCTTGCGCCCGATGCGGCGCGCTCTCTATCGTCGCGCGGTGCACCCTTTGATCCTGGTCGCGGGCGTGGTGTTGATCGTGTGGGTGTTGTGGGATGCCTTCGAGACCATCCTGCTGCCGCGGCGCGTGCCCGGCCGGTGGCGTCCCTCGCGCTTCGCGTTGCGCTGGCTGTGGCGCCCCTGGGCACAGGTCAGCGAGCTGATCGGCGGGCGCGCGCGCCGCGAAGGCTTCCTCGCCTACTACGCGCTGCTCGGGATCATCATGCTGGTGATCCTGTGGGCCACCGGCCTGGTGTTGGGCTTCGCGCTCGTCCATTGGGCGGGCGGCTCCCAGCTGGCGGGGGTGGACGGGATGAACGGCCTGAGCGCCGACGTCTACATGAGCGGCACCACGTTCTTCACTCTCGGCCTCGGCGATCTCCATCCGATGACCACCTACGCCCGCGTGGTGACGGTGGTCGAGGCCGGCACCGGCTTCGGCTTCCTGGCGTTGGTGATCGCTTACGTGCCCGTGATCTACCAAGCCTTCTCGCGGCGCGAGGTGCAGATCACCATGCTCGACCAGTGGGCGGGCTCACCGCCGTCGGCCGCGGTGGTGCTGCGGCGCTGCTTCGAGAGCGCAGACCCCAACGTGCTCTCGCCGCTGCTGCAGCGCTGGGAGACGACCTGCTCCGAGATCCTCGAGAGTCACCTCTCCTACCCGATCCTGTGCTACTTCCGCTCGCAGCACGACAACCAATCGTGGCTGGGCTCGCTGGTGGCGATCCTCGACACCTGCGCGCTGGTGATCGTGGGCGTGGAGGGGCTCGATCCCTTCCAGGCCCGGCTCACGTTCGCGATCGCGCGCCACGCGCTGGTGGATCTGTGTCAGACGCTGGCGTTGCGCCCGAATCTGGAGATCGAGCCCGGCGCCGACACCACGGAGCACCGCGAGCTGCGTCAGTGGCTCGCGCACGCTGGAGTCCGGCTCAGCGCCGACGCTAGTGCGGATCCGAAACTCGAGGCGCTGCGTACGCAGTACCTGCCCTATGCCCGGCCGCTCGCGAGCCTGCTGCGGATGCCGCTGCCGTCCATGCTGCCTCCGCCCAAGGCGCGCTACAACTGGGAGACGACGGCCTGGGCGCGCACCGCGCCCGACGAGGCGCACGGCTGAAGGCTCGCGTCGGGCCGTGGCCGCCGTGCGGCGACCACGACCTGCGAGATGCTCGCCCTAGTGAGGCTTGCCCGAGGTATCGGGCATGGCCGACGACGGCGTGGCCGCGTGCGTGCTGTCCGCCATGGTCCGATTCGTCGTGCCACCGGCGGAAGTTCCGGACGTGTCGGTGGTCGCCGCGCAACCCGACAGGCCAACCAGAACGATCGCCACGATCCCGAGCATCGCTGCATTGAGTCTGGCATTCATGTTCAATCTCCCACTCGAGGTGGTTGGAGCGGGACCCCTACGTCCCGCAATCGTCAGTGGGGAGTCGGACCTTGGGAGCACTCAACATCTAGCTCATCGGAGGGGTGGGCGTCCAGAGCGCCTGGGTCACGCCTCCACGGTCAGCCGCAGCTCCTTCAGGGTCTGGGCGTCGACGTCGCTGGGGCAGCCGTCCATCAGGCTCACCGCGCTCGCGGTCTTGGGGAAGGCGATGACCTCGCGGAGGCTCTGGCTCCGGGTCAGCAACATGACGATGCGGTCGAGGCCGATGCCGATGCCGCCGTGCGGGGGCGAGGCGAACTGGTAGGCCTCGAGCAGGAAGCCGAACTTGGCGTAGGCCTCCTCGCGCGACAGCCCGATCACCTTCATCACCCGCTCCTGGATGTCGGTGCGGTGGATGCGAATCGATCCCGAGCCGAGCTCGGTGCCGTTGCAGACGACGTCGTAGAGGATGGCCAGCACCTTGTCGGGCGCGCTCTCCAGGTGCTCGAGATCCTGCGCGCGCGGCATCGAGAACATGTGGTGGCGCGGCGCCCAGCCTTTGCGGTCGGGATCCCACTCGAAGAGTGGGAAGTCCTTGACCCACAGGAACGACCACTCGTTCTCCTTGCCCTTGAGGCGCGGCTCGCCGAGCTGCGCGCGCAGCGCGCCCAACGCCTTGAGCGTCGACTCCCAGGGACCGCTGGTGAACACCACCGCGTCGCCGTCCTGGGCCTTGACCTTGGCCAGGAACTCGTCCAGCAGCTCGCCCGGGAAGATGACCTGCTGTTTCTCGCGGTCCTGGGCCAGCACCTTGAAGAAGCTCAAGCCTCCTCCGCCCGCGGCCTTCACCACGTCCTCGTACTTGCGCAGCTGCGTGCCCGAGATCTCCGCGCCGCCGGGAATGGTGAGCGCCACGCCGACGCCGCCTTCCTTCTTGGCCCAGTCGGCGATCACGTTGCGCGGCGAGCGCGCGTGGATCTGGGTGGTGTCGACGAACTCGAGGCCGAAGCGCAGGTCGGGCTTGTCGGAGCCGAAGCGCAGCATCGACTCGCGAAAGGTGAGCTTGGGGAACGGGCGCTTGAGCTCGACGCCGAGGCACGCGCGCCAGATCTCGGCCATCAGGCCTTCGACTGCGGCGAACACTTCGTCTTCGGTGACGAAGCTCATCTCGAGGTCGATCTGGGTGTGCTCGGGCTGGCGGTCGGCGCGCAGGTCCTCGTCGCGCAGGCAGCGCGCGATCTGGAAGTAGCGGTCGCAACCGGACACCATCAGCACCTGCTTGTAGAGCTGCGGCGACTGCGGCAAGGCGTAGAACTTGCCCGGATGGACGCGCGAGGGCACGACGTAGTCGCGCGCCCCTTCCGGCGTGGGCTTGACCAGCATCGGGGTCTCGATGTCGAGGAAGCTCTGGCTCGACAGGTACTGCCGCGCCGCCATGGTCGCCGCGTGCCGCACCGCCAGATTCCCCGCCAGCTCGGGCCGGCGCAGGTCGAGGTAGCGATAGCGCAGCCGCAGGTCCTCGTTGGCGAGGTGCATCTCCTCGTTGACCTGGAACGGCAGCGGCGCCGCGGCCGCCAGCATCTTCAGCTCGCGCGCCTCGAGCTCGACGTCGCCGGTCGGCAGCTCGGGGTTGAGCGAGTCCGGAGGCCGCATCACGACCTGACCTTTGACCGCGATCACCCACTCGTGCCCGAGCAGCGCCGCGCGCTCGACCAGCGGCGCGCCGCCCATCTCGGGGCGGAACACCACCTGGGTGACGCCGTAGCGGTCGCGCAGGTCGATGAAGATGACCCCGCCGTGGTCGCGCATCCGATGCACCCAGCCCATCAGGATCGCGGGCCGCGAGGCCTCGCCACGCGTCAACTCGCCGCAGGTGTGAGAGCGGCGCCAGTCGCCCAGGCCTTCCAGCGTCACGGTGGGCGCCGAGCCGCCGGGCGGCGACGTTGCGTCGGGTTGCGTCATGCGCTCGGCTCTCCTCCGGAAAAAGGTGCCGGAGGATAGCACGGGCGGACTCTGAGGGTACGGAGACGGCGGGCGCTCACCGCTCCACTCGAGCGTCGCCTCACTCGCTCCGAGGCGTCTCGAGCCGCCGGACCTCAGGACGTGCGTTTAGGCGGCGAGAGGAGCGAGCGGAGGCAGGATGCCGTAGCGAGCGCGCCGAGAGAGCGAGTGAGGCGACGCTCGAGTTAAGCGGTGAGCGGCCCGCCGTCCCGCCGTCCTCGATCCTACGAGCCGTCCTTCTTGCCCTTGATCAAGCTCTCGAGGATCGGCGCCGCATTGTCCGGATCGACTTCCCCGAGCGACTCGATCGCCTGCTTGCGCACCATCGGGTTGGGATGCGAACGCGCGATCGACTCGAGCCGCGAGAGGCTCATCGCCTCGGGCAGCTCCGCGATCGCTTCCACCGCCTTCTTCTGCACGCTCTCGTCCGGGTCGCTGCGCACGACGTCGTCGAGCGTGGCGACCACCTGCTCCTCGGGCTCCACGTCACCGAGCGATTCCACCGCTTGCCGCCGCACGTCGACCCGTTGATGGCGCTTCGCGATCTCGCACAGCTTGGCGGCGCCGCCCTCGCACTGCGCGAGGCCCTCGACCGCGGCCTGGGCCAGGTCGCTGTCGTCGCTCTTCGTGCGCCAGGCGAATTCGAGCAAGGCGTCGCGCGCCTGGCTGCACCCCTGATCGGCGATCGCCTCGATCGCACGGCGCCGCACGCTCGGAACGGGGTGGGTGCGCGCGATCTCGACCAGCTTGGGCAGGCTCTTCTCGACCGGGAGCTGGGCCAGAGCCTCGACCGCGTCGCCCTGGAGCTGCTCCTCACGGTTCTCGGTCCGCTTCTCGCTCTGGATCTCGATCGTCTGCGCAGCCTCTTCCGTTTTCTTTCGGGAGTGGCCCTGCTGGATCGTGACTTCGGGTCGGCCCTGATCGTCGTAGACGACGATGTCCTGGCCGCCGGGCCGTGGCGTGATGCGTGCGCTGAGCTTCTCGTCCGCCTTCTCGCCCAGGGCCTCGAGCGCCGATTCGCGCACTTCCTGCGAGACGTCTTCGCGGGCCGTCGTCGCCAGGAGTTGCACGGTCGCCTCGTCCGAGAAGCGCGCCAGACGCTTCGCGGCAGTCGCCCGGATCTCGGCCGGGGCCGGACTCTGCAGCACCTGAACCAAGTGAGCGCGCACCGCGTCGCCGTCGGCGTGCGCCGCGACGGCTTCGAGCGCGACCCCGCGCAGGCTCTTGTTGCGCGCGCCGTTCTCGACCCGACGCGCCCACTCGAAGCTCTCGCGGTCGTCCACCGCGCCGAGCCAGAACAAAGGCTGGCGGCCGAAGTCGGCGGCCAGGCCCTCGGCCTGGACGCGAATCCGATCGACGTCCTCGGGCCGCGTGCCGCGGGCCGGGAAGTGGAAGGCGAGGGCCGTCCGATCGCGGCGTGGCTCCACGCTGGCTTCCTTGTGGTCGAACCCGGCCAGCACGTCGGCCAGTCGCGGCCCCTTCCAACGCTGGCCGAGGGTGGCGAGATCGAGGTCGCCGCTGTCGCTCAGGTCGCCTTCGTTCTTCGTGACGCGCGTGATCTCGTAAGCGATCCAGTAGCCGTGGGCGCGCCGCTGGTCGGCTTGGGCCATCGCCCAGCTCACCCGCTTCACCAGTCCGCCTTCGTCCTCGGGAACCTGCACCAGCTCCGAGGCCGCGGCGTCCTGCGGACGCGCATGCTCTCCGTCGTGCAGCGTCAAGGACGCTCGGGCATCGCCGGCCCACGGCCGCAGCAAGGCCAGCGGCAGCAGCAGGAGCCCGGCCGCCACGGCGGCACCGCGG
>JACXTT010001331.1_pt1 | contig 41323 bp, 31 predicted proteins | sample 9270951 | NCBI WGS metagenome assembly JACXTT01 (sample SAMN15532306, study PRJNA645909) | rock metagenome | isolation source: weathered quartz diorite | place: Puerto Rico | collected 2017-06-21
GTACGCGTGCGCCACGCCGAATGTGGCCAGGTAGAGGCGCGTGGATTTGCTGTTCCCGGGGGCTGCAGCATGTTGTCATTCGTAAGCGTGGCCGCCGCTCTATGCCCCAGCGCAAAAGAAGCCTTTAAGAATTGGATGATCTCAGCTTTCGTTTTCAAGTTCTCAGGACTGTTTCCGTCCTTTAGTCCTTCAGGCATTTTTTCGCCCGTTATCGGCGACCACAGGAAATAGTTGGAAGTGGCGATGTGTTTCACTTCCACAGCAAACGAGCGCACGCCTTTGTACTCGCTCCCTGGAATATTCAAGCTCTCTGGCGCGAAATTGAACTTATCCTCTGGCATGGCCTCCGCGGCATCCACAACCTGCTTTTCGATCATGCTAACCTCGCGATCAACCACGGACGCCACAGTTGCCGGAGCCTGGGACGCTTGCGCAAACAGCCCAGGTGCCGCTCCCGCGCCCAGCACAAAGACCAAAATGCTCTTCCGCATAATCCACTTCCTCCATTCATGATCGATTTTCGACTGTGCACCCTTATACGTCCGCTTAGACGCAGCAAACACCGGCTCGTTTCTATCGCTTTATGGGGGACCACCATCAAGATCTCCAACCCCTGATCCGAAATAATTGGACACGCGCGTTAAATGCTAGCGCGTCTCGTTTCCTCCGCGTGTTAAGCTTTTTCTCGCCTGAATCCCCATGTTCCGCAAAATTCTCATCGCCAATCGCGGGGAAATCGCCGTGCGCATTATCCGCGCCTGCCGCGAACTCGGCATCAAATCAGTCGCAGTGTTCAGCGAAGTGGACCGCAATTCGCTCCACGTCCGCTTGGCGGATGAAGCCTATCCTATCGGCCCCGCACCCTCACGTGAAAGCTATCTTTGCCTCGACAAACTGATGCACGTCGCGCGCCGCGCCGGCTGCGATGCATTGCATCCCGGCTACGGTTTTCTCGCCGAAAATCCTGCGCTACCCCGCGCTTGTTCGGAAACCGCGCTGACTTTCATCGGTCCTTCCGCCGAAGCGATGGAAGCGCTCGGTTCGAAAACGGCGGGCCGCACTCTCGCGCGCAGTGTGGACGTTCCGACCGTCCCCGGAACCAACGACCCAATCGAAAAGCCCGAGGAAGCCCAAGCGCTCGCGCAGCGCATGGGCTATCCCGTTTTGCTCAAAGCTGTTGCCGGCGGCGGCGGGAAAGGAATGCGCCTCGTCGCCAGCGACGAAGAATTTCTTCCCGCGTTTCGCGACGCTTCTTCCGAAGCGATGAACGCCTTCGGCAATCCCAGCGTCTTCCTCGAAAAATACCTGGAAAAGCCGCGCCACATCGAAATTCAGATTCTTGCCGACGCCCATGGCCGCGTCGTCTCTCTCGGCGAGCGCGAATGTTCCGTGCAGCGCCGCCACCAGAAAGTGATTGAAGAAGCGCCTTCGCCCATCATGACGCCGGAGCTGCGCAAGCGCATGGGCGACGCCGCAGTTCGCATCGCGCGCGCCGGCGGCTACGTCAATGCAGGCACAGTGGAATTTCTCGTGGACACGCACTACAACTACTACTTCCTCGAAGTGAACACGCGCCTTCAGGTCGAGCATCCCGTCACGGAACAAGTCACGGGCCTCGATCTTGTGAAATTGCAAATCGCGATCGCCGCCGGCCATCGGCTGCCGTTCGCGTGGGAATCCATCACGCCGCGCGGCCACGCCATGGAAGTTCGCCTTTACGCCGAAGATCCCGAAAACAATTTTTTCCCGTCGCCCGGAAAAATTCTCTCGCGCCGCGCACCGAGCGGTCCGGGAATCCGCCTCGATGAAGGCGTCTACTCCGGCTGGACCGTGCCGATGGATTACGATCCGCTCCTCGCAAAATTAATCGCCTGGGGAAACAGTCGCGAAGAAACCATCGCGCGCTTGCGCCGCGCGCTCGAGGAATACACCGTCACCGGAATCAAAACGAACACGGCGCTGTTTCGCCGCATTCTCGCCGAGCCGGATTTTCTCCGCTCAGAGATTCACACGAAATGGCTCGACGAAATGTTGAAACGTCCGCACGCGGCTCCCGAAGGTGATTCGCGCGCCGCCGACGCGGCCGCAATTGCCGCCGCGCTTTGGCATTTCTCGCACGAATCCGCCGCCAATTCGAATGAGGCGGAAAAACATTCGAAATGGAAAATGGACGGCCGCAACCGCCAACTGGATCGCACGCCATGAAATGCGAAGTGCGCATCGGCGGAAAAACGCGCATCGTCGAGCTCTCGCGCAATTCGAATCGCCTGCGGATTTCTCTCGACGGAAATCCTCTCGACGCCGACGCAGTCGAAGTCGCGCCAAATACTTTCTCCATTCTGTTCGAAGGAGAATCATTCGAAGTGCGCGTCGCTCCCCTGCCCGATGGTTCACTGACCCTTCATACCGGCATTTCGGAATTTACGGCGCAGGTCGAGGATCCGCGTGCGTGGCGGGGCCGCCGCCACGGCTCATTCGAAGCGGAAGGCCGCCAGCAGATTTCTGCACCGATGCCGGGGAAAGTGATGCGCGTGCTGGTAAATGCTGGAGACGCGGTGGAAGTCGGTCAGGGTTTGCTGGTAGTGGAAGCGATGAAGATGCAGAACGAAATCCGCTCACCGAAAAGTGGAAGAGTGGAGAAACTATTTGTGGAAGAAGGGCAAGCGGTGAACGCAGGAGACGTTCTCGCGTGGGTTGACTAAACTCGAAGAAACTTTAACCGCGGAAATTTCAAATCACAAAAAATTCAGAAACAAAAGCTTTCAGAAAAGAAAAATCAATTTTGAGGCGCGATTTGTTTTGCAGGGAAGGAAGTTTTTGCCGCGTCGGGTAATCTGCCGGCTGCTTCGATAACCTGGCGCGCGAGATAGTTAGTCACTTTCGCTTCATCGCGCACCGTTGCGAGATACGCAGCTTTCAAAAGCTGTTCCTTGCGGCTGCGCAAGGTGTCGCGAATCGTTTGCTGCACTTGCGGATCGGAAATTCCGCGCTGGCCGGGAGCTTCGCGCGCGACCAATTTTATAATTCGCACGCCGTCCTTCAGTTGAACGGGCTGGCTTACTTCGCCTGCCTTCAATCCCATCACGACGCGCTTCAGAGTGGGATCCGATTGGTTGAGAGCGGACTCCGGAACGTAGCCGAGGTCGCCGCCGGTCGCGGCGGAATTCATGTCCTCGGAATAATCCATCGCGAGCGTGGCAAAATCGGCGCCGCTGTTCAGCCGATCCATAAGCATTTTTACTTTTCGGCTCACTTCCGCCTCGTTGGTGGCGTCGTCGTTCTTGCGATTGCGGATGACGGGTTCCTTGCGGGGCGTTACAACGATTTGCGCGATGCGGTATTGCGGCTCCGCGACGTTGAATTGCTGTTTGTTCGAGTTGTAGAAATCCGCGACGTCCTGATCACTGATGCTGATCTTCGCAACGACTTCGCGGTTCATCAATTTTGTGATGGATTGCTGGCGGCGCAGATCGCTCTTGAGGTCATCCACCGTGATGCCGCGCTCTTTTAGCTGGCGCTGAAATTCATCCTCGGTGTACGGACTTTTCATTTCCGTGAACTTGTCTTCGACTTCGCCGTCGCTGGCGACGAGATTTAGTTTTTTTGCCCGCTCGAGAAGAATTTCGTTGTTGATGAGCTCGTCAAGAATATTCAACTTGAGTGAGAGAGATTCTTCCTGAGAAGGTTCCTGGCCCTCCGGGCTCACGCGCGTGCGGTAGTACTTGTCCACGGCTTCGCGCTTGATGTCCGTGCCGTTGACGGTGGCCCAAACATCCGGCGCAGGTTGTCCCTTGTCTCCGCAACCAGCGAGCGGCAAAAGAAAAATCGCAGCGAGAATTGCACTCGCTGTGGGAGAGGAAACCATCCGCGCTGTGCTCGGGCGCATCGGGTGTAAGGAGTTTAGCTCAAGCCGCTTTTGGCGCGCGGGCTGCTCCGGCCTTGGTCACCTTGCCGGCGCGGATGCACGCGGTGCAAACGCGAAGATGCTTGTGAACGCCGCCCACGATGGCGCGAACGCGCTTGAGGTTCGGGTTCCAGCGGCGGCGGCGGGTGTTGTTGGCGTGGCTCACCACGTTGCCGTATTGCGGCCCTTTGCCGCAGAGATCACACTTCAGTGCCATGTCAGTTCCTGCTGATAAGATTTTGTGAAAACGAGACACACCATTGTAGCAGACCGAGAAAGAAAGTGGCCAGAGTCGAGTAGCGCGACTGGCCGCCCCGATGACGATCAGTCGTAGTCGTTTATTGCGGCAGGTCTTTGCCTGACTGCTCCGCCACCATGTACGCGGCGTACCAGTCGGGCCAGTTTTCGTCGCGTTGGCCGCCGGTGCGTTCTTCGTGCTTGCCGTGGGCGGCGGCAGCTCGCTTAAGCGCGCTCACTAGATCGTTTGTTGACGCGAAGGTAGTCGCCGAGGAGTCGATGCGGCCGGGCAGCCGAGAGGTTAGCTCCTGGAAAAGCCAGCCGTTGCCGTCGGGATCATGGAATGAGGCGAACGAGCGGTAGGTGCGATGCTCGGGATCCGGGCCACTGACGCGCACCCGACCAAACAGGTAGGGCTCATCCGTGCCCGTGTACGCGCCGTCGCTGTGAAACGCCTCACTGACCTCGATGCCGCGATCGAGCAGCTCTTTGCGGGCGGCCTCGATGTCGGAGACGATCAGGTACAGGCCCTGAGCGGAGCCGGGTGCCGCCGCGGTGACGTTCTTGCCGAAAATGACCGAGCACCCGGAGCCAGGAGGCGTGAACTGGAGCACGCGGAAGTCGTCACCGCTGGCGAAGTCGGCGTCGAGCCGCCAACCAAGCTTCCCGTAGAATTCCTTTGCGCGGTCAACATCCGAGACAGGGATGACGACGATCTCGAACTTCATGTCGACTGCCGCGACCTTCGCGTCGCTGGTGGGCTCGCTAGTACGAACTGCCTTGGTGCTCATGGCTGCCTCCTTCTTTGTGGGGGATGACCGCTACGCCTTTTACCATTCCGTCGTGGATTACGCAACCTGGATAGCCGGGGCGGTTCATGGTCTCCCTTGCGAGGTTCGATTCGTGTAAGCACGCCCTAGGCGCGGAGTTTTTTGGAGAGCCAAAGGGCTTGCCGAATTGCCGGTTCCTTACCTTTATTACAGCAGAGGCAAGACCTCGCCGCTGGTGCGGAAGCCGGCGCCGATCGCGCTTTCATTGGCGGGACTGGACTCGACGTCTTGCGCGCCGAAAGAGATGCGGCCGACTTGCTGGCGTGCGTAAAAGCGCGCGGAAGGCACGCGGATCGCTTGTCCATTTTTGTTGATGGGAGCGCTGAAAGGCCAGCCGGGCTTTGGATAGACCATGCTGTGGCCCCAGCGGTAGACGTAGATCGCGGTGACGTCGCGGTCGAAATCGAAATTGCGGCCGGAGAGGACACGGTTCAAGTCTGAGCGAAGCGAATCTTCATAACTGGAAAAAGGAGTGGTCAGAAGCTTGATGCGCTCGTTGGGCTGGTCTTCGACGGAAGCCGTGTTGCCGCCGTAAAAAGTGAGAACGGTCTGGCGATTGGGATTGTTGCGATTCGGCCCCACCCAATCGGCGATGACGAAGTCCGCCCAGTATTGGCTACCCCAGTAGTAGCCGTCGTAACCGAGGTCGACGATTGGCGCGGCGCTGCGAATGGTGACGTTGGCGGTGAGCACCGGACTGAGCGTGACTTGATCCATGGCGTCGGCTTGCGAGGCGCTGAAGAGGTGCTCGCAGGCAGTGCGAGCCGTGTGCGATTGGCCGGCGAAGATGACGGCTCTTGCGGTGGCGCGGAAGAATTGGCCGTTGAGGAAATATATGACGCTGGCGTTTGTGTTGGAAGTGTCGCCGCGAAGAACGAGAGCGCCTTGGCGGATGCGGACATTATTATTGGGATCGTCCATTGCCGCGAGATTGAAAGGATTGGCGAGAAGGTCGGCGTCGGAAGTGCCGGCTATTGCGCCTGGGATGAGCCATTTGACGATGTGGCGGAGCATGCCGGAGTTGCCGCCGGGATAGGCGAACTCAGGAAAATATTCCGCGCCCAAAAAACTGATGGAAGTGTAGGCGGAAGCTTGCGCCGTGGTGCCGTCAAGCGCGTCAACCGCATAGCGCGTATAGAAATCGGAAACCGCGGGATGGAAGCCTTTCGTTTGCTGGAGATAGGAATCGAACGTCATCGGCGATAGGTAGTCGTACTTGGGATCGCTGTTGTCGGCGGGATCGGTCGGAGCGCCCGGCTTGTGATACCAGTTCATTAAGTCCTGTCGCGCGGCTTTTAAGTCGTTGACGATATTTGTGGGGTAGGGAACGGAGTTGAGGCCAGCGCCATAAGTGTCAATGTTCCAGCTTTGTGTGCCGGGATTTACGTAAGGAGTTTGGCTGTCGAAGTAATAGCTGTAAAAAGGAGAAGGGACGACGTAGTTTTGCCAGAGAATCCCCGTGGTGTTGTAGATGTCGTTGAGGAAGTCGTTGTAGGGCTGAACGGCGTAGGCGGTTGCTGTAGAGGCGACGTCCGGAATCGGTGCGGCATCGTCGCGATTGGCGTTGCCGCCGGGTCGAGGCTGTCCATCGAGAATGAGGATTTTCGTGCCGGGGCGCTGGCGAGTGAGGAAATAGGCAGCCGAGCAGCCGGACATTCCACTGCCGACGATGATGACTTCGTAGTTGCCATTATCTGTGAGGATCGGCTGATTGCCTTGGAAGGAGTCACAGGGAGAGGAAGAGATGAGGACGGAATTCGTTTTGAAGGTAAGGCGATCGTCGCGGAGCCAGTGAGCCACGTTGAAGACAGACGGCAAATTTCCGCCGCGCAAAACGCGTGGATCGCTTCCAATTGGACCGTCGCAGGGGAATGTTGTGCCCGCCGCAAACGAGCGCATGGGAAATGAAGAACCGACCGCGGCTGTTCCCGCAGCGATCAACATTCCGTTCATGAAATCCCTGCGGCTGATTTCGTCTTCGCGCCTAGATTTTGTCATGGGAACTCCTCGGACTGATGTAATTGGCGGGCTGGTAAACGAGGCAGACTTTACCCCGCTAAGCGGCAATCGGCAAGGTTATTTTTTTATAGCAAGGCTGAGCTGTTTCATGAGAAAAATTCGTAGTATTGAATGCGCGCGCCCATCCGTACGGACGAGGTTGTCTTTGAGTTGGAACACGAAACGATTTTAGCGATTGCTGCACAACTCTGAGTTATGGGTCCCTGGTTTACAGGACGAGAAAAACGATTTAACGGCAGCTGGCGCTTGCGGTAGGCTAATCACACGACCAGTGCTGAAACCCGGGCAGCAGGGTGCCTTGGGTCCGTATTTGAAGAAAGAATCGTGTAGAGATTTTTCGAAACGGGTTACTCGATTTAATCAGGCGCCGCCTCTGTCGGGGAAGAACGTGGCCATTCCGAGTTATCGTCGAGGAGAGAAAAGGCGTTCGAGCCGAGTGACACTTGCTGTGCCCGTTCGGGTGGATGGGGAGAACATCAGCGGAGAGAAGTTCATCGTCAGTACGGTCACTTATGCCCTGAGCCAGTATGGTTGTCTCCTTCAGTTGGATGAGGAAGTGATCGTGGACCAGACGCTGGTGTTGATGAATGAGCATACGCGACAGTCGGTGCAAGGGCGCATTGTGTCCACGAGGCGCCATCGCAACGGACATAAGTACGTGGGCGTGGAATTTATTTCGCCGAGCGAAAACTTTTGGCGACTCACGTTTGTAAAACCAGGAGCGAAGTCGCTGAAAAAAACCTACGGAGCATCTGAAGCATAGGTCCTGGCAACGAAGAATCCTCGCAAAGAGCGAATTGTAAGCGCAGTTGACGCAGCGTTTATTCGTCGTGCGACATGTTGGGCATGTCTTTCATTTCGTGTACGTGGTGCGTAGGTGTTTTGGCTGCGTGACGGAGCGAAGCTAGGACCGCGTCATTTGCAGGGACAAAGTAGCCAACGACGATGCCCATCGCACCCTGGCGAAGGAGCTTGCCGGAAGTGTTGTCGTAAGTCGCGGTGATTTTCAGTTGATCGCCCGCGGACAACTGTTTTCCGCCCGTGGCGTAGAATGTCTCTACGGGCATGCTGAGCAACTGGCCCTTGTCGTCCGTTTTTGCCTTGAGCGTTGCGATAGCCTGTTTCTTAGAAGCATTTTCCAAAACAATTTGTTGCGCGTAATCGTGCATGTGGCCGCCGACACCGAGGAGGATGCCATCGTATTTCAGGCCGACTGTGCCTGATTTTTCGCTGGAGCCGGCGGGCAAGTCGTAGCTGGAGTTTCCGCAGGAAGCGACATCCATCCAAGCCGGATAGAAATTTTTCACGGGAGCGGCCGTGGCGTCATCGAGATAGCGGATTTCGATTTCGAGGAAAGCTTTGTCGTATGGAGTCGCGGTCGGATTGTGCATCATGGTTTCGACGCGGATGCGATCGTCCTTTTGCACGTGATAACCGAAGCCGGGAATTTGCGCCCAGTCGGTGAGTTCGCCACCGGCGCCGAAAATGTGTTCCTCCTTATTCGGACAGAGAAAATCGGAGCGGTTTTCATTCCAGAAAGCTACGTGATGCAGAACGACTCCCGGTACGGGATTGCCTGACGCATCCGCGAGACGCGGGTGATAAGAGAGCAGCCAGCCGGTCATAGGAATGGTCCACAACAGATCGGGAGGCTGCGGCATTTTCATGTGGGAAGTGTTGGCGGGAAGATTCATGGGGCCGACGCGAAGTGTGATGGTGTATGAAGCCGCGTCAATTTTTTGATCGAGGGCGACGCCGGTGGCCATCGCGTGATGCATGCCGCCCTGCATGAAGCCGCCGCTTTGCTCTTTCGCGCGGTGCATATGGCTGCGCTGGGCTGGAGCCGGTCCAGGAGTCTCCTGCGCAGCAACCACGACGGCGGCAAGCATCCCGGCGAAGAAAACGAAACCGGAGTTCATAAGACACCTCAATAGACGGCGGGGCGAGCTCTCAAATTGATCATACGCTAACTGGGTGGGCACAGAAGCGAAGTGGGATGAATACAAAAGGGAACACATCAGCGCGCCGTGAATCCCGTTCGATGTAAAATGCGCACAAACAAAACGTATTGTCGTGAATCTTGCAAGGACTAGGAGCTGGCATGAATTTAGATGGCAAAAGGGAAACAAAGCTGACGCGGAGAGATTTGCTGGGTACTGCTTCACTCGCGGGAATCGGCACAGCGTTCTTATCCGCTCCGGAACTTCGAGTCCAGGAACAGCAGCCGTACCAGGTAGGCAAGGACCCCGGAAAGCACGACCCGATTCCCGACTTTACATTCGATATCGAGACCTCGCGCGGTTGGGTCGGAGAGGCCGGATCGGCGAAAGAGGCCACCGTCGCGGAATTCCCCGCTTCCCAACACATCGCCGGAGTCTCGATGAGGCTGAAGCCGGGAGGAATCCGCGAACTACACTGGCACGCCATCGCGGCGGAGTGGGCGCTGGTTCTGAAGGGAACCGTGATGACCACGGTTATTGCTCCGAATGGTGAACCGGCCACGGATATTTTTGAGCCGGGAGACATTTGGTATTTTCCTAAGGGCCATGGACATGCGCTGCAAAACATCGGAAAGGATGAAGCGCACTTCGTACTAGGCTTCGACGACGGACATTTTTCCGAATTTGGCACGTTCAGCATAACTGACTGGGTGGCGCAGACGTCTCCGTCCGTCGTTTCTCGTAATTTGGGACTCTCTCAAGCGACAGTAGCGGCGCTTCCGAAGAAAGAGTTGTACATTTTGCCCGGCAAGGTTCCCGCCACGATTCCCGAAGCGTATTTGGCGGACGACCTCGAAACCAGCCAAAATCCGCACAAATTCCGGCTGGGCAAAATGACGCCGATCGTGTTTCCCGGCGGTTGGCAAAGGGTTGTGACCGTCAAGGAATTTCCCATCAACACGACGCTGACTTCGGTGATGCAATACCTTGAACCAGGAGCTCTGCGGGAAATGCACTGGCATCCCAACGCGGATGAGTGGCAATACTTCATCAGCGGCCGCGCGCGGCTGACCGTATTTGGAGCCCACGGAAGATCCAGAACGGAGGAGCTCGGGCCTGGGCACGTTGGGTTTATCCAACAGGGGTTCGGGCATTATTTGGAGCAAGTCGGGAACGAGCCGACGAAATTCTTTGCCTTATTCAATAGTCCCGTATTCGAGGAGATCTCCATCTCGAAATGGCTGGCGGGGAATCCGGCTTCGTTGATCGCGGACAATTTTGGGATGGGCAAGGAAGACGTGAACCGGCTGCCGAGAAAGGCGTTGGGAATCCTGAAATAGCCGCCGATCGCTCGCGTTGCGAGTGAGCTGCTCGGACCTTCTGCAAGATTCGGAGATGCACAGCGGGTGCTTCTATCTTAAAATAGTAAGGTCTGACGGATGGGCGTGTAGCTCAGCTGGGAGAGCGCGTGCTTTGCAAGCATGAGGTCGCAGGTTCGATCCCTGTCACGTCCACCAAAATCCCGCCGATAAAGCGACTTTGATTCCGGATCAAAAACTGTCATAAAAAAACAAATTCCTCACGCCGGGAAAGTAGCGTGAGGAATTTGCGCTGCGATGCAAGTTTAGGCCAATCGTTCGGCTTGCACATCCACGGGAACGCCACGAACGAGCGAGTCAAAAACCGGGGAGAACCGTGGTCCGAAGGAGGTTAGCTCGCGGAACTGCTCTTCCGAAACGTTTGCTTTGACGCGCAGAGTGAGCCGGATACCCTGATATCCGTTGCGGATTTGCGGAGCGAGTCCGAGGAATCCGCGAAGATCGAGGTTACCTTCGAGCAGAGATTCCACTTGGTCGATGGCAATGCCGCGGGCCGCCGCGTGATAGACCATGGAAGTAGTCACGCAAGAGGCCAACGCATGCAGCAAATGCTCGACTGGGTTTGCTCCGCTGTCGTTGCCAAGAAGAACGTCCGGCTCGTCCGCCGCCAGGACCATGTTGGATTTATGGCGAACTAATTTGCCGCCTGCGGTAAAAGGCCGAACTTCGGAGAGATTCTCGCCGCCGTTGACCCAGCGGTTGTGAATCCGGAAATGGAAACTTCCGGCCTCAGGATTTTCTTTCACGGCGGTGACGGTTTCTTGCATGCGCGTCACATCCACGCCGTTTGTGATTGCCTGGATTTCTACACTCATTTTTTTCCTTTCCTCAACGGAGAATTTGCGTTTCCGAGCTACAGATGGCACGCCAGAGGCCATGTGAGAGTCCGGATAGATTCCTTGAATTCAGCAAGTTGGAAAAGGAATCGCGTTTTGGATTCTTGCGAATTTTCGTGACTCGCGATATTTCGCGTGCCAAATTCGTAGGGTCCAAAACGATTGACGCCCGAGCGAACAAGAAAGGCTTCACTAATCGCCGCTCTCACCATTCCACTTTGCGTATTCCTCAATTTCATTCTTGCAATGGCGTAACACTTCTTCCGTGTTCCTGGAAGATTTGCCGTCCCAGGAATCGCTGTCTTCGGGAATTCGCGCGGTGATATGGCCCAGTTCGTGAAGCAGTGTTGTGATTTGAGCTTCCGACGTACTTCCCTTGAACGGGCCCACGTTCAACATTCGAAATCCATCCGGTCGAAGGAATCCTCCTCCCGATCCCAATACGATGACCGGCAGACTGGGATTGAAGAACGGCCCCTCTGGATTTATGTGCACCGTGGAATTGCGACCACCCCATTGCCATGCGCGAGCTGCCCATGGGTGCTTATAACGGTCGCCCGAACGACCATCTGCAATGCGCCAAACGTATGCTGCCTGTTTTTGCTTGTCGATCGTCAATTGCAGCGACTGAAAAACTCCAGCTGGGTCATTGTCAGCTTCATGAAACCAAGCGGAGCAGCCATTGTCTTGCTGTAGAAGAGCGAGAACCTGGCCCCTTGCTCGCCGCAGAGTGACCTCGCGTTTGTCGTTGGTCTTTAGTGTGAGGTGAGCTGATTGAGCGCGACCGGCAAAATCTCGTGAACTGGCAGGCGCCGCGAAGAAGAACATTCCCATTGCCGTAGCGGCAGCCGCTTCTTTGAATGAAAGTGCAAAAGACATACGGCCTCCTAGATGCGGAAGAAGCAAAGGAGTTGCCAACGTTTCGCAGCAGCTAAGTCGAATTTTTTTGTTTTGGATCGAAGAAACACCGTTCGGTGAAAGCTTGCGAAATATCGAGACTTTCGGTTTTTCGAGAGCTGCTTTGTGAAACTGAGTCGAACGGAGAATTATCTGGGGCGTTGAATCGCCAGCGCTTTCATCCGCGAGGAGAGCGTGGACGGGGGAATGCCGAGTTTTTGTGCCGCTCCTTGCGGTCCGGCTACTTTCCAAAGTGATTCTTCGAGCGCCCGAATCAGATTCGCCCTCTCGAGTTCACGAAGGTCTTCTTTGGTCTGAAGCGTGGAAATCGCATCGGCACTTTTACGTGGGCGCGCGGCGGGCAGAGAATGCAGAGGCAAAACGTCGCGCAAATTGAGGCGGCCGTCGCGGGCAATGATCACTGCGCGCTCTATAACATTTTCCAGTTCACGAACATTGCCAGGCCAATGATAGGAGCGCAAACGGCGCAGGCAATCGGTCGTGAGCTCGAGCTGAGGTTTTCCCATCCGTTTGCTATTGCACTTCAGAAAAGATTCAGCGAGAAGTTCCACGTCCGAGCCGCGATCGCGGAGCGCGGGAACGGAAACAGGGAAAACATGAAGCCGGTAGAAAAGATCTTCGCGGAAACGACCGGCGGCAACTTCAGCGGATAAGTCGCGGTTGGTGGCAGCGATGACGCGAACATTCACTTTTCGCGTTTGCGAGCTGCCGACGGATTCAAATTCACCCTCCTGAAGGACGCGGAGCAGCTTGGGCTGCATTTCGAGGGGAAGTTCGCCAACTTCATCGAGGAAAATCGTTCCTCCGTTGGCAAGCTCAAATCTGCCGATGCGGCGCGCGGCAGCTCCCGTGAACGCGCCCTTCTCGTGACCAAAAAACTCGCTTTCGCATAAGGCCGCAGGAATCGCGGCGCAGTTCACTCGAATGAATGGTTTGGACACGCGATCGCTTGCCTGATGAATCGCTCGCGCAACGAGTTCCTTGCCCGTGCCTGTTTCGCCGGAAACAAAAACGGTTGCGGGAGTCGGCGCGACCTGATGGATGGCGGTAATAAGTTCCCGAATGGCCGGGCTGTTTCCAAGAATTTCGCCGCTATACCGATTCTCGTTAATTTCTCCCCAAAGATATGCCGCCTCTTCTTGAAGCTCGCGCAGGCGGCTCTCCGCGGCCAATTGGTCCTGGACATTGCGTAGAATCAGGCTGAAACGGCGCCGGCCTTGCACAAAAAACCGGGAAACGCTGGCCTCCGCTGCGAATGTTGTGCCGTCCATGCGCACGGCATCGAATCCGCCCGGCACCCAGGCGAACGGCCGGGATTCCGAATGGAGATCCTGCACCACTGCGGACAATTTTTGCGCGCTTGGGGTGCTGAGCAAGTCAGTCATTTCTTGATTTGTGAGCGACGAGCCCGGCGATGCAAAAAGGGCGGCCGCTGACCCATTCGCGCGCTGAATCGTGAAATTTTCATCCAGCTCAAAGATCGCATCCATTGCACTTTCGAAAAGCCCCGAGAAACGTTTCTCGCTTTCGCGAATCTTTGCTTCCGCACGTATCCGGTTGAACTCCGCCCCGGCCCGGGCCGCAAAGATGCGGAATGCGGACTCGAGCTCCGCGTCGAGCTTCATGGGCTTTGTGTCTACGGCGGCCAAGTGGCCCAGAACTGTTCCGTCGGATTTCAGGAAGGGCGCGCCCACAAAGCTCACCGCATTGAACGCAACGAGGTCCGGATCGTTGGGAAAGAGTTCAATGATGCGCTCCGGATAATGGACAACGCGGGCCTGTTCGACGACGACTTCACAAGGAGTGCCGTCAATTTTGTATTCGAAGTCTTTCAGGAAGTCGCCATTCATCCAAAAAGAAAGGGAGCGTAGAACTCTTCGATGAGGCAAATATTCAGTCACCCAGACGCCGGCGACATCAAGTGCTTGCGCGGCCGCGCGCACGAGGGCCTGAAAAAATTCTTCTCCCGTCTGCGAGGAAGTGCCTTCAAGAAGGTGGCGAATTAGCGTTTCGGGTTGCGTTTGGAGATCTGTGCCGCTCATAAAGTACTCTATTTGACGCTTCGCAAAGGGAAGTGGTGAGATGCAAACAATAAACGTTTCAGACCAATATGGCCGTCTGAGCACTGCACAAATCTCGTGCCGCAATAGACGTCTTGGCACACACGAATCGTACGCAAAGAGCATCCGCACCGGATCAACTTGAGGAATCTTGAGGTGGCACAGTATTGAGAGTGCAGCCTGGCCTTCTCTTGGAACTTCCGCATACGTGCCAACTCTTGGAACACAAAGCCTGGTGGCTGCCCGGCGCGAACCTTGCCTTCAACAGAGGCAAAGGTTGCTTTCAGCGCGGCGTTGAACACGATGAGGTTTGATTTGCGCGGCTTGCTGCTTGGTACTCTTCCGCGATTATTCTGAAACACGGCCGCCCTCGCGCCCGACATTCTGCGAACCTGGCGGCTGAGTATTAAGCCGCCCAGAATTGGGCTTTGCGCAAGCGATGTTTTTTCTTACCTACGGGCCGTAACATGCTTGTAACAAACTCAGCTCCTTAGAGAGCTCTGTTACTTGTTGAAAGCAAAAGGCTTAACAAGGAAATCCTCGATTCCTCAAAAAGACACTCCGCCATGTTTAACTTATTTAACGCACCAGAAATACGGGAGTAAGTAGTCGTTCATACTCGTTCTGCTATTTTTTCCCCGGTCCGGCAAGTGTCATAGCCTTAAGAAGTGTCATTGATTCTGGGGTGTTGTAATTCTCTTAAGTCATACGGAGGGATCGAATGGGTAGGATGTTGTCCGCTGCACTCATCTGCGCGCTTTTGGCCTGTGGGCCTCTTCGCGCGGACGACTCGAATACGGGAGAGGCGGGAGGCAAGCCTGCAAGCGCGGCTGCCACTAATAAAACGGCAAGCTCTACCGCCGCGAAAACCGAAAACAACAAGAACGATGCCGCCAAACCGGGCAAGGACTATCGCGAAGAGATCGAAGAATTGCGCCAGCTCATGCGCGAACAGGCGCAGCAGCTCGGCGAGCAGCAAAAACAACTCGAACTTTTGCGCGAGCAGTTGACTGCCGCACGCAAAGCCGAGACTGCCGCGCCGGCCGCCGATCCTTCAACCGTGCACGTTGTGACGGGTGGCATGGCGTCAGCGGTTCACCCACAGCCCGGCAATCCGGCCCCGGCCGCCCCGCAAGACAAGCCGAAGGAAGATATGCCCGCTTCGATCAAGTTCAAGGGCATCACGCTGACTCCGGGCGGGTTCTTCGCCGCGGAAACCGTATACCGCAACCGTTCGGCGAACGCCGACGACAAACCGCCCTTCACGGGCATTCCGTATCCGGGCAACAGCCTTTCGAAGGTTTCGGAGGCCAACCTCGGTGGACGCCAGAGTCGAATGACCTTGCTAGTGGAAGGCAAAGTGAGCAGCGCGAAGTTCAGCGGATACCTGGAGGCGGACTTCCTCGGCGCGGGCACAACCTCGAACAACCGCCAGAGCAATAGTTACGTTTTCCGTCAGCGCCAAGCTTTCCTGCAAGTCGCTCTCGATAACGGCTTCTCCGTCACCGGCGGTCAGATGTGGAGCTTGGCTACGGAAACCCGGAAGGGCATCACGAACCGGCAGGAAGCTACGCCACTCGTTGTCGACCACCAATATAACGTCGGCTTCACTTGGGCACGCCAGTACGGACTCCGCGTCGTGAAGAGCTTCGGAGACAAGTTCGCTCTCGGCTTCTCGATCGAAGGTCCGCAGACCACACTCGGCGGCCGCGGTTTTTCGTCCGTAACAAACCGAACAGCATTTGGCAACAACACGTTCTTGGCCGGTTCGACAAACACGAACTTCTTCGTGAATGCGCCGGGAGCCGGCGGCGGTCTGTTCAACGCGTTCGATGCGACAGGCTACACGACCAACAAAGCGCCGGACTTCATCGTGAAGGCAGCGCTCGATCCAGGCTGGGGCCACTACGAAGTGTTTGGGATCGTCAGCGAATTCCGCACTCGCGTCTACCCCTGCGGCGTTGTGGGAACGAACACCGCCGATACGACAGCGCCCGCAACGCCGGTGACTGTGAATTGCGCCGCAGATCCGACGAACACGAATCCGACCCCGAGCACGCTTGCTGCATTCAATGACTCGCGCACGGGTGGCGGAGGAGGTGTAAGCGCGCGCCTGCCTTTCCTAGCGAAAAAGCTCGAGCTCGCCGCAAAATTCACTGGAGGCAGCGGCATCGGGCGATACGGCTCTGCGCAATTGGCGGACGCAACGGCACGCCCGGACGGCACGCTGGCGTTGATCAAGAGCGCACAATGGCTTAGCGGCGTGGAGATTCATCCGAATCCCAAGCTTGACCTCTACGCGTATTTCGGGCAGGAATACGCCGGACGCGCAGCCTACACCGGTTACACGACAATCACGGTGACAACCACGCCCGCGATTCCCGCGACGTCTAGTTCAGCCGCGATTCCTGCGACGAAAACGACGACCATCAACAGGGCGGCAATCGGTGGATACGGTTCCCCATTTGCCAACAACAACGGCTGCAGCACAGAGACACTTCCGTCCAGCCAGCTGACTCCGGGCACCGGCGGAACTTGCGCGGGTGACATCCGGACGATCTCCGAAGGCAGCGTCGGCTTCTGGCACAAGTTCTACAGCGGACCGAGAGGCGGTTTGCGGTGGGGCATCCAGTATTCCTACCTCACCAAGAGCGGCTGGTCCGGCAACAATGGGATCGCGCCCAAGGCCGTGGACAACATGGTCTTCACGTCGTTCCGCTACTACCTTCCCTAACCCTGACCTAAGCTCGGGTTGCTGCTGGCGCGGCATTCCGCTTAGGAAAAATAACCCTGGGCCGCTTGATTGTGGCCCAGGGTTTTTCTTTGTAAACGGGAAATTCGGCAAATAGCTAACGGTATTTCTTCGAGGCCACGATTGCGGGAAAAAGCGAATCTGATTGTGCTATCCCCACATATTTATCCGCAGCGCCGTAGTACAGAAGCCATTGACCTTTCTTGCGCGACATTCCTTCCACAAATACGACATTCGGAACTTGTCCGACCTTTTCCCATTCCAGAGCAGGCGCGAAGACGGGCGTTTCGCTTCGATAGAGCAACTTGCTCGGTTCCTTGCGATCGAACACTGCAATGCCAGTACGATAGACCAGATTGTCGTCGGCTCCGTTGTAAATCAGCACGATTCCCGCGTCAGTCAAGATTGGTGGCGGTCCCGGCTCCACCACTCGCGAATCAAATCTGCCGGGCCGTCGCGCGAGGACCGGCGTTTGTGTGACCTCACTCCAATGAACAAGGTCCTTCGACCGCGAAAGCCCCATCTGGTCCGTTTTATCCTCCGCCGTCCCGAGCCAATACATCCAATATTCGCCATTGACTCTTGTAGTGAGAATCGCGCCGGATTTGGTCCAGCCTTTGTTCCAGTTTCCGTGATAAGCGGGAAGAATCACACCCAGGCGTTGCCAATGAACCAGATCAGTCGATTTTGCCAGGCACAGCTGCGCATCCTTTTTGTTGTAACCGGTATATGTCAGGTAGTAAGTGTTTCCAATTTTCACAAGACGGGGATCCTCCACGCCTCCATCCTCCTCGTATTGGGCCTCTGGTGAAAGAACAGGCGCTGCCTGCCGTACAAACTGAATTCCATCCATACTTTCTGCAAGTCCAAGCCGCGACGTGCCATTCGCATCCTGCGCGCGATAGAGCATCACAAATTTGCCGTCCTTCACAATGACTGCAGGATTGAACGTGCCCGCGCTCTCCCATCCGTTTCCTTGCGGTGCAAGAATCGGAGTCTGCGACACGCGTTCCCAGAACACTCCTGCTGATTCATGCTGTGCTATCGCCGCCGTAACATAGAACGTTCCAATCAGAATCACGTAGACACTTCGGCGCGCATGCGTGGGCAAAGCCATGCTTTTATCTATCACCTTTTTGTGATGAATCCGAAGAGGAAACTGCGTTTGAAAGATTAGCCGAGAGTGCCCTGCAGAACTTCCCGTAGCAAATCTTGCTTTTGTGCCGTGAGCTTTTTGCCCTGCGAGGTCAAATAAAAAACGTCGATGGCCTTCTGGCCTTCCGTATCAATCAGGGCGACTTCGATGTTGCATGCAAGACGCGCGAGCGCCGAGCCAATGTCGTAAAGCAATCCCGGGCGATCCTGAACAATTACTTCGAGCAGCGTGCTGTGCGCGGATGCCGAATCGTCAAAACTCAAGCGAGTCTGCACAGCAACTTTCGGCGGGCGCGCCCGACTGGCCGTGTCGCGGCTTTGTAATAGCGGTTCGAGCGCAGCTTTGTTTTGCAGAACGTCATGCAAACTCTTCACAAACCGATCTTTTTCCGTGGGGTTCAACTCGAGCGTGCGATGCAAATCCGCAAAATGGAACGTATCCAGTACGACGCCCGCCGCGTTAGCAAATGCATCCGCTTTGATGATGTTCATGCCCCACGCGGCGAGCACGCCGGAGATCGTGGAGAATAGCGCGGGCCGGTCTGCCGTGAGCAACGTGAGGGAAAACCCGTGCCGCTCTGGAATCAATTCAGTCTGTAGAGGCGAAGCGCTCAACTTTTGATACATCGCAAAATGCCGCGCAATTTCTCCTGCGGAATGCACCGCAAGGTAGCGCCGCGGGAATCCTTCGAGGAACCGCTCAATGTCTGCTGTCTTCGCGCCTGCCGCCAGGCCGCGCACTTGCTCCAGCATGGTTTTTTCATCGGAAGCATGCAGACGGTTGCGATCGAGCGTGCGGCTGAAGTGATTTGACGTCGCCACAAAAAGTTGCCACAGCATCTCCGCTTTCCACGGCGTCAAGGCCTCGGGGTTTACGGCGTGAATGTCCGCGTAAGTCAGCAGTGTTAGCCGCTGCAATCGTTCAAGCGTTCCCACGCTCTCCGCAAAACCGGAAACGATAGAAGGATCAAAAATGTCCCGCCGCTGCACCGTCGCGGACATCGCCAGGTGGTTCTCGATCAGGAAGTGAACTTCGGCTTCCTCTTCCGGCGACAGTCCCAGGCGTTGCGCCGCAGTCTCCAGCGCCTCCAAACTACCCGTGACATGATTCTCGACCGGCATTCCCTTGCCCGTGTCGTGCAGCAGCAAAGCGAAAATCAAAAGATCGCGCCGGTCCAGTGTTTTCCAAAGCGGAGCAACCGAAACGCCGCGCTCGTCAGGAGGGTCAGCCAGTTCCTGCAAATGTTCGATGGTCCGCAGCGAATGTTCGTCAACGGTATAGCGATGATAGAAATCGCGTACTACCAGAGAATCGATCGCCCGAAATTCCGGCAAGATTTCCATCAACAATCCCAGGCGATGCATCGGCCGCAGAGCCACGCCGGGAAAATCTCCCGCGAGAATTTCTTTCAGCGTGTCCCACTGGATCGCCTGGTTCAAGACGGGCAATTCGGAATGCGTCATGATGTACGAAATGCTGCGTTCCGCCTGGGGCGCCAGCGGCGTTCCCGTGCGCGCCGCCTCTACAAAAAGCGAGTACAGGACGGCCCGGTCGGAGAGCGCTTGCTGATTCAGCACCTCGATTTGCCCGCCGCGCACGGCATAATCCCCGCTCACAATGGGCTCGGCCTTCGTTACGCTCCGCGCCGCGCTAAAAAGTCGCTCCTTGAGACTCATTGGGGCGGCCATTTTCTGGTCGAGGTAGCGAAGTAACTGGCGGTTTAAGGTGCGCGCGTGGCGGAAATAAATGCGCATCCACTCCGACGCGCTTCGCTCCACGCCATTCCGTATCCCCAGCGATTTCTCTGCGGCTTCCGCTTGCAATTCATAGGTCAGAGCGTTGTCATTGCGCGCATTGGCGTAATGCAAGAAACACCGAATCGAACTAAGAAATTCCACCGCGTCTGACGCGAGCTGCTCTTCCGCAGCGCTCGACCCGCGCAAGTCCTTCCGATCGCCCATAATTTGCCGGAGCCAGTACGCCGCCTGATAATCCCGCAGTCCACCCGGCGCTTCTTTTACGTTCGGTTCCAAATGAAAAATCGTGTTGCCGTAGCGAGCGAGACGCTCTTTCGTCAGCCGGTGCAGTTGTGAATAGAGAAACTGATGGGCTTGCCGTTCAGAGGGAGGGAGAATTCGCTGGTCCAGTCTGTCGAAAAGCTCCTGATCCCCATCGAGGAACCTTCGGTCGAGCAGCGCGAGATGAAACTCCGCGTTGTCTTCTTCAATCCGTTTACACTCGTCAATCGTCCTGCCCGCCGAACTTACCCGAAAGCCCAAATCCCACATCGTCCGCGAAAACTCCGAAATCAGCGGGCGAAACTCTTCTTCGACTTCGTCATTCGCAAAGAGAAAAAGGATATCCAGGTCGGAGTAAGGGAAAAGCATCCGCCGCCCGTAGCCGCCGAGCGCCAGCAAAGTGAATCCTTCCGCTTTGGAGTCGTGCAGTCTCTGCGCGTCCTTGAACACTTGCTGAAGGCTGCGGTCGGCGAGTTCGCACAATCCGAGCAGCGTCTTCTTTGCGCCCGCGCCGCTTTCAAACGCCTTGCGAATGCGCGCTCGTTCATCCTCGCATTGCGAAACGAGGACGGATAAAGGTGTAGCAGGACCTGCCATTGGTTTTGTCGGGTGGTTCTCCGGTGGGAGACCGGGTCGCGCGGCGGAGGTCACGAATTCTAGAGCGCGCTTTCGCCGCGCTCCTCATTCCGAATTCGGATGGCTTCGTCCACCCTGGTAAGGAATATCTTACCGTCGCCTATCTTTCCTGTCTTTGCCGTCTTTAGGATTGTGTCCACCACCAGATTGACGAGTTTGTCGGGCAGAACCATCTCCAATTTTATTTTCGGCAGGAGGTCCACCGTGTATTCGCGCCCGCGATAGACCTCGGTGTGGCCTTTCTGCCGTCCATGACCGCGCACTTCCGTCACGGTCATTCCTTCAATGCCCGCTTCTCGCAGCGCGTCCTTCACGGACTCAAACCGCGAGGGCTGAATGATGGCTTCGAGTTTCATCATGGATTTTTTGCTCCGGCCTTGTTTTCTTCAGCCACGGTTTTCCTCGCTCTATGATTCCAGGTAATACGCTTCTTCGCCGTGCTGCGTAATGTCCAGTCCTTCCACTTCGTGTTCTTCGGCCACGCGGAATCCGGTCAGCAGGTCCGTAATTTTCAGGATGACGAGGGTTCCTACGAGGGCAAGTCCCCAGGCGATGGCGATCCCTACAAGCTGATTGCCAACCTGTCCCCAGTGGCCGTCGAGTCCACCCACCGGTTTGCCCGCGCCAAAAATCGGATTGATGATTTGTTGCGCAAAGATGCTCGTCAGCAGCGCACCGATCGTTCCTCCAGCGCCGTGAACGCCAAAAGCATCTAGCGCGTCATCATAACCGAAGATGGCTTTTACCTGCGTGACCATGAAGTAGCAGAACGCACCGGCGACTAGTCCAATCACGAGCGCAGGCATTGGGCCAACAAACCCTGCGGCGGGAGTAATTGCAACGAGCCCCGCGACTGCGCCGGAAATCGCACCGAGCGCGCTCGCCCTGCCGTTTTTGATCCATTCCGCTGCGCTCCAGCTTAACGCCGCCGCCGCAGCGCCAAAATGCGTCGCGACGAACGCGCTCGAAGCCAGCGATCCCGCTGCCAGCGCGCTTCCCGCGTTAAAGCCAAACCATCCTACCCATAGCAAGCAAGCGCCGATAAAACTCAACACCAGGCTGTGCGGCGGCATCGGCTGTTTGGGAAATCCAACGCGCTTACCCATGTAAAGCGCGCAAACCAGCGCGGACACGCCTGAGGAAATGTGCACTACTGTCCCACCCGCAAAATCCAGACACGGAAATTTTCCGCCGGCTGCATTCAGCAACCCCCCATTGCCCCAAACCATGTGTGCCAATGGTGCGTACACAATCAAAAACCACAAGGTCATGAACAGCACAGTTCCGCTAAACTTCATCCGCTCTGCGGTTGCGCCCGTAATCAGCGCAGGCGTAATTACGGCGAACATCAGCTGATAGACCATGAACGTAAGATGTGGAACTGTTGGTGCGTAGTTTGATGGGTCAGCACCCACCCCTCGCAGAAACGCGTAGCCGAAATCTCCGATGAATCGGCCGCTGCCGCCGAACGCCAGACTATATCCCACGAGCGCCCACAGCACCGTAATTAGCGCCATCATGGCGAAGCTCTGCATCATCATTGCCAGGGTGTTCTTGCGTCGAACCAGCCCTCCATAGAAGAGGGCCAGCCCGGGACCCGTCATCATGAGTACTAGGGCCGCGCTTACCAGCATCCACGCGTTGTCGCCAGCGGATTGCGCCGCGGTCACTCGCTTGTCGAGGTCGGACAGCTTGTCATTTATGGATTGCGGTGTGGAACCATTCGAAGCAGGAGCGGAGGAGGGAACTGCGGACTGCTGAGCGCGTACTGACAAAACGCAAACCGCCAAAACCACAACCAAACACCAACACTTCGCAACTCGCTTAATCACTCGCTTCACTCCGTTGCCAGTATCTTCGCGGCGGTGCGGGAAGGCTCGGAAGCCACTGGGAGGAATACCGCGTTTGGCATGCGAAATTATACGCGCCTCGCTGCCGCGGCCTCTTTCGAAAATTTTATTCCCAGCATCTATTTTTCTGATGCGGACAGGCGCAACTCATTCGTCCTTATACATTCTTTATGAGCTTACGTTTGGTCTCGCTGACTAGGTGATCTGCAACTCGTGTTGGGCGGGGAATTCGTACGCCGTCGCTTACGGCCAGCGTCAACCGGATCGCCGTCTCCAGCGACACCCGATGTCCTTGCGAAACATAGACAGGGTTTACACCATCCCGTGTCCGTAACGCTGCCCCGATTCTCTCCCCGCTCGCCTTCTCATCCACCAACGGCGCCCAACTCCCCGCTTTCTTCGCCAGCTTTCCATGCGAGCCGATCAAAATGCTCTTCGCGCAGCCAATGGTCGGCCGATCCAACAGGATTCCCAAATGCGTCGCCAGCCCCATCCGCCGCGGATGGGCGTATCCCTGCCCGTCGCAAAAAAGCAGGTCCGGCATTTTCTTCAACTTTCCAAGGACTTCGAGGAGCACAGGAATTTCGCGAAAGCTCAAAAATCCCGGAACGTAGGGAAATCGCAAGGGAAGTGTCGCGTGGGCGCGTTCTACTTCCGCCATCTCAGGAAAACGGAACACCACTACGCCGCCAATCGCCCGGTTCGCATCGCGCAGCGCATTCCATCGCGACGTGCGCCTCAACGCCTGTGATCCGCTAAGCACAAACGCCGCGTCCAGCCCTGCCACGGTCCTTATCTCCGGCAACCAGTCTTCACCCTTCCACTTCAGGCGCAGCTTTTCCTGGATTTCCCGCGCCTCCGCCGGCGTCACATCCCATTTATGCAACTTTGCCAATCTCATTTACCTGTTTCCGCGCCGCCTCATCGTATAATGCCTTCCGGCTTGAGGGTTCCTCCAGAGCTCTCAAGCCCAGTCCAATGACTTTTTACGCCCCCATCGAAATCAACGTTCGCCAAGACGCCGGCGTTCACATCTTTGAGGTTCACGGGCGACTAACCATCGGCGATTCCAGCGAACAGCTCACCATGGCTTTGCAATCTGTTTTGCAGGCGGGTGCGCGCAAAGTAGCGGTCATCCTTGACGGCGTTCCACAAATTGACAGCTCCGGAATTTCTTCACTCGTGCGCATTTCCATCGCACTTGGCCGTGAAGGCGGCAAGCTTCACCTCGTCTGCAAACCCGGCCGCGTCCGCGACGCCCTCACGGTCACTCGCCTCGTCGAAGCGATCCCCACTTACGACACTGAGTCGGCTGCTCTCTCTGCCTTTCAATAATTTGGTACCTGCACCGCAAGTTCGGCTGCCATTCTTGTTCCCGTCGACGCCGAGATCGTCTATGGGGTTCCAAGCGTCATACGACCCTGGAAGTTTCATCCGGCGACGAAAAGTGGAGAGCCTGTGGCTGTTTGTGTTCTGCTTGAGATTACCTTCCGCTTGTTTTGAGAACCAACGTTCGCCGGGAAGCTGTTGGCTATGATTGGCAAGTTGCTATGGGAGCTATCCGCCCTTTTTCAATTCGGCGAGCACTAGCTTCGCGACTTCTTTCAGCGTCTCAAACACGCCTACACCCTGAATCGCTACGCCCTCCAGCACGGGCTCGCCTTTTTTCCGCAATTGCTTCGCGAGAGCGTCCACACTCATCGCATTCGGTAAATCGCGCTTGTTCAATTGCAGCACATAGGGAATCGTGTCGAAATTCAGGTTGTGCTCTTTCAAATGTTCCTGCAGGTTTTCCAGCGTTTCAAAATTCGCGTCCAGGCGCTCTTCCTGCGAATCCGCAACGAACACCACGCCGTCCGCACCCTTCAAGATCAGCTTTCTGCTCGCCTCATAGAAAACCTGACCGGGCACTGTGTATAAATGAAAGCGCGTCTTGAATCCGCGCACCGTGCCCAAATCCAGCGGAAGAAAATCGAAGAACAGCGTCCGGTCGGTTTCCGTTGCCAGAGAAACCATTTTTCCCTTCTGATTTTGCCCCGTGTGGTCGTACACCCATTGCAGATTCGCGGTCTTTCCGCCCAGACCTGGACCGTAGTACACGAGCTTGCAGTTGATTTCGCGCGCGGGAAAATTGATGAAAGGCACTAGTCGTCAACCCTATATAAAGACACAAACTTATAGCACAGCCAATCGAACTCGGCCAAACTCCGCCTGGCCCGAAAACTCCCCGGATTCACACTTCGAGGCTTCGCAATCTTTCCCAATGACGTTAGACTTGGTTCTTGCTCCCTTTAGTGTCCGCGACTTTCCGCCCATCTCCCACTCAATTTTTTGTATTTGCCTCCGTTCGGTAACGCCCACGATAGCGCCGTGCCCACACGTGTTTCGCACAGGCAAGGGTTCAGCCAACCCTGTCAGAAAAATGAAAGAAATAAATCAGCCCCGCCAAAGGACTCCCGCCGCCCCGCAGAGCCTTAATAGGAAGTGTTGGGGGCCGCTCAAGCTCACTTCGACGATACAGCTCCGAGGGCGGCCCCGAGGAGACAGAATTAAGATGTTGAATCGAGTCACGGCGTTCCTTTACGGCGTCGTTTGTTATCTGGCATTTTTCGCGACTTTTCTTTACGCGATCGGTTTTATTGGAAACTTCGGCGTTCCGAAATCAATCGATTCCGGACGGCAGTCGTCCTTTCTTTATGCTTTGGCTATCAATTCCGCTTTGCTGGGTTTGTTCGCGATTCAGCACAGCCTGATGGCCCGGCAATGGTTTAAGGCCGCTTGGACTCGCATTGTTCCGACCGCGGTCGAGCGCAGCACCTACGTCCTGCTTTCATCACTCGCATTGGTTTTGCTCTTTTGGAAATGGCAGCCCACGGGCGGCCTCATCTGGAACGTGGAAAACGACTACGGGCGCTTGGCGCTCGAAGCCTTCTACGCCTTCGGTTGGATAACCGTGTTTGTTTCCACTTGCCTCATCAACCATTTCGATCTTTTCGGCTTGCGACAGGTTTGGTTCAAACTCCTCGGCCGTCCTTATCAGCCGCTCGGATTCCGTACTCCAGGCCCATATCGTTTCGTGCGCCATCCTTTGTACGTGGGCTGGCTGCTTGTTTTCTGGTCATCTCCCGTGATGACTGCGGCGCATCTCGTATTCGCGCTTGCTACCACGGGATACATCCTGGTCGCCATTCAGCTCGAAGAGCGTGACTTGGTTCAGTTTCACCCGGAGTATGCCGCCTATCGCCGCCGGGTGCCCATGCTCCTCCCCGCGGGTTCCTCCAAGTGGGGAGAAGCGGCCGAACCGCGCCGGACGACCGGGCAGCAGTTGAATTAATTCTTTCCAGCCCGGTCGGTGGAAGGAACGTAGAGTGTGTTGACCGGCAGAAGCGGACTTTGCCGGTCAGCAATCAGCTTGCGGAGCGCTCGGACGGCGCTCCGCAACCCTGGTTTTTCTTGGTTGCTCGTCAGGACTCTATTTTGGGATTAGCTCGTAAATCTATTCTTATAAGGATGCTTGCGTAGTTTCATGTCAACAGAATGTCTAATACCGTTAGTGCTTGGAGAGACTGCCGACGAAGAAATGGAGATCGCCTGTGCTCCCGGCCTTCTTGAATACCTTATGTCTTCTCCGCCCGGCGACGCTCAATCCTTGGGAGAACTGGTGAAAAACCACAACTTCGCGGGTGATCCAAATCGACGCGAGCCTGGTTCGGCGCCCACGCTGAAAAATTGGCTGGCTCAGATTCTTCTGGACTAGGCTCTCGCTCTGTGTGAGCTGCTCGGCGAGAGCTCTAATCCAATTTCTTCCGCGCGAAGTAAAAGAGCGTCAAAGCGAGCAGCGCGAACATCAAAATTCCGAAAAGATTGCTAGTTGCAAGCTGGCCCATGATTTTGGGGCCGAAGGAGAACAAATCCGGGCGCAATGGCAGATTCAGAGCTTTAGTCACCCATGCTGGAACTCGAGTCGAAATTTCGGGATCTTGGAAAAGGTTGATGACGATTCCTAGCAAGCCAAACACGCCACCCGCGGCGATGAGGCCGCTGGAGTAAAGCGCGCCCGGGCTCGCTTCGCTCTCATCCTTCTTCTTTGTCGTGGCCTCCACAAGCACCCGCACCAAACCGCCGATAAACATTGCCGCGGTCGTGCCGAGCGGAAGATACGAGCCGGTGGCAAACGCCAGCGAGCGCACGCCGAGAATTTCCACGGCGAAAACAAGTGCCACTCCCATCAAGACCAGTCGCCAAGGAAGGCGCTGATTTAGAATCCCGCTGATAACAGTCGCCATCAACCGCGCTTGCGGCGCCGGTGCTTTGTCGCTGCCGATGCCCTGCGCCCATTGATATTCGATTTGCTGCGTTCCGCGGTCGAAAAGGTATTCGCCATCGGGAACTTCATGCGAGCCGAGAGAGTTAAGCAGCACGTACGATTTTCCCTGGTACGTGAAAGAGTCGCGCTCGATTTTTACTCCGATTGGCAGCGATTGAATGTTTACTGGAATTTGCGTGGGAATATATTTTTGCAGGCCCTGGTTCATCAAGTTAAGCGTGGTGCCGATGGCCAGGGTGGAAACGGTGACGCCGATCAGCAGGCCCAATTGCTGGCGGAACGGAGTCGAGCCGACCAAGTAGCCGGTTTTGAGATCCTGTGAAGTGGCGCCAGCGATGGCAGCGGCAATGCACACGACGCCGCCAATCATGAGAGCGAGCACAGCGTAATTAGGAGCGGTCCAGCGAGCGGCAAGAAAGACAGCGCAAGTTGCCATGAGTGTGGCGATGCTCATGCCGCTAATCGGATTGGAAGAGTTGCCCAGCAAGCCGCTGATGCGCCCGGCGACCGTAACGAAAAGGAAACCGAAAACGACGACGAACAGAGCGGCGAAAAGATTATGATACCAGCGAGTCGCCGCGCCCTGCATGGGATGGAAGGTAAGAAGAATCCACATCATCATGATGATGGCCATGGAGCCGAGGATCACAGTGCGCATGGGGATGTCGCGATCAATTCTTGAAATGGGCCCGTTCGTTTGGCTCGCGCCTTCAGCGCGAACGTCCTTCAGACCCGCGCGAAGGGCCGAGAAGATGGTGGGCATGGTGCGCAGCAGAGTAATGAGTCCGGCGGCGGCGACGGCACCCGCACCCATGGGGCGTATGTAGGTTCCCCACATCTGGTCGGGAGTCATTTGGGGAATGGGAATTGTGGAAGGGTAGATCGGGACGCCGCCCGCGAGCTGCCCGTAGAACTTTATGGCGGGCATGATGACCAGCCAGGAGATGATGCCGCCAGCGAAAAGAATTCCGGCAACGCGTGGGCCGATGATATAGCCGACGCCGAGATATTCGGAAGTGATGTTGGCGCGAAAGCTGGCGCCCGGGAACCAGCTCGGCCGGGCCTCGGGCTGTTCGGTCCAGGCGAGAGCGGTCTTCATGAAAAAAGTGTAGACGCCGCCGAGGCCGAGACCCCAAAAAACTCGTCCCGCAAACGAGCCGCCGCGCTCGCCCGCGACCAAAACGTCCGCGCATGCAGTCCCTTCCGGAAACGAAAGATTCCCATGCTCCTTAACAATGAGTTGGCGCCGGATCGGAACCATGAAGAGAACGCCGAGCCATCCTCCGAGAAGGGCGAGAGGAAAGATGCGCCAGAAAGTGAACTCCCTGCCAAAGCCGAGAAAGATCAGGGCGGGAATTGTGAACATCACGCCTGCAGCAAGTGATTCGCCGGCGGAGCCGGTGGTTTGCACGATGTTATTTTCGAGAATTGTGGAACGGCCGAATGCGCGCAGAATACTGATCGAAAGCACAGAAATGGGAATCGAAGCGGAAACCGTTAGCCCTGCGCGCAGACCCACGTACACGGTCACCGCGCCGAACAGCAAACCGAACAGCGCGCCAAGAATGACCGCGCGCAGCGTGAACTCCTTCAGCGTTTCTTCCGTCGCAATGTAGGTGCGAAATTCTCCTGGTGGCGCGGTGGAACTCCACGGGCGGTTGCTCACATCGTCCTCCCTCGCAGCGCGGCGAGACTGAGTTGGAAAGGTGCGCGGGGATTATGCCGCAGCCCGCGGCCTTGGGGAAGTGGTTCCTGAAGCAAAAAGGAATAGAAAGTGGCCTTTTTCATAGCCCGGAACTAAGTGTCTTGCAAGACGACCCACTACCCATGCATTTTCTTGACAGGGGAGCGGCCGCCCTGTAGTTTCTCTCCAAACTGGAAAACATGCTCCGCAGCCGTGCTGCAGGTCCTGAGCAGTTCCACAGGTTTCACCTAAACTCCGGGCCCAAACCACGTATAAAGAAAAGCTGCAGAGAAGCGGATTCGCTTCCAAGGAGAAGCCATATGCTGACGCGACGCTTCCGAGTGGTGTCGTTGACTTTGATGGCGTTCGCTGCGATCGCCTGGATATGCGGGCGTCCGACATCGGCGGACGAGTGGCAACCGATTTCGCAAGAAGAATTGAAGATGACCAGCGTACCAGAAGCGCCCGGAGCTCAGGCGGTCATTTTGTATCGGCAAGTGGACCGAGACGACGGGCGGAACGGCCATCAAGTTGACTACATGCGTATCAAAATCTTGACTGAAGAGGGCCGCAAGTACGCGAACGTGGAGATTCCATTTTTTAGAGAGCAAGGTTCCATCCACGGCGTAAGAGCCCGCTCAATCCGGCCCGACGGCACTATCGCCAATTTCGACGGCAAAGTGTACGAACAAACTATAGTGAAGGCTAAAGGTGTGAAATTCTTGGCAAAAACTCTGACGCTGCCCGATGTTCAGGTTGGAAGCATTATTGAATATCGTTATACGACAGACTTCCAGGAAGGATTTGTATTCGATTCGCGTTGGGTCTTGAGCGATGAGTTGTTCACGCGGCATGCAAAATTCTCTCTCAAGCCGAATCACGATTTTTCTTTGCGATGGGTCTCCCCCGTGGGACTGCCGGCCGGCACAACCCCGGCAAAGGAGGAGGGCGAATATATTCGCCTAGAGACCCGCAACGTGCCGGCGTTTCAAGTTGAAGATTACATGCCACCCGAAAACGAATTGAAATATCGCGTAGATTTTATCTATAGCGAAGATACAGTCCCGGAAAAGGAGCCTGCAAAATTCTGGAAGCAGGAAGGGAAAAAGCAATGCGATGCTGCCGAGAGTTTCTTGAACAAGAAAAAAGCAATGGAGCAAGTAGCCTCGCAGATCGTTTCGCCCAGCGACCAGCCTGACGTAAAGCTGCAAAAGATATATGCGCGTGTTCAGCAGGTAAGAAATCTCTCTTTTGAAAAAGAGAAGACCGAGCAGGAGCTAAAGCGGGAGAAGCAGAAAGACGTCAACAATGTTGAGGATCTTTGGAAGCGAGGATACGGCGACGGCCATCAGGTTACCTGGTTATTCGTCGCCCTGGCCCGAGCTGCGGGGTTTGAAGCTTATCCCGTTCTGGTCGCCAGGCGCAGCGAGTTTTTTTTCAATCAAGGGGTTATGAACCCGCATCAGTTGAATGACAACGTCGCTCTCGTGAAAGTCAACGGTCAAGATCAATACTTCGACCCGGGCACCGCCTTCACGCCGTTCGGTTACCTGCCTTGGTACGAGACGGGCGTTCCTGGCTTGAAACTGACGAAGGATGGAGGTTCTTGGGTTCAGACGCCGCTGCCGCCGAGTAGTGCTTCACGCATTGAGCGCAAAGCCGACTTGAAACTCTCCTTGGACGGGACTCTGGAAGGAAAACTTACAGTCACCTATTCCGGCCTCGATGCTCTTTGGATGCGCATCGAGGAACGAAATGAAGATGATACGACTCGCAGGAAATTTCTCGAAGACCTCGCAAAACAAAGCGTGCCGACGGGAATTGAAATCGAGTTGACCAATAAACCTGACTGGGCAAGCTCTTTGCCCAATTTTGTCGCCGAATACTCGCTCAAGGTACCGGGCTGGATTTCCGGTGCGGGCAAGCGCGCGCTTATGCCAGTTGGTTTGTTTTCCGCCGATGAAAAGCAGGTCTTTGACCATGCCACTCGAAATTACGCCGCATATTTTCACTATCCCTATGAGAAAGATGATGTAATCAACGTTGAATTGCCCCTCGGATGGAAAGTGAGTTCGTTGCCCACCGTCCAAAATCAGGACGTCAAAGCAGCGGCCTATATCCTGAAAGCAGAGGACAAGAACGGTATCCTCCACGTTTCCCGAACGCTCCGCAGTGACCTATACATGGTTCCGAAAGAGAACTATCAGGCTCTTCGGCAGTTTTTCCAGGTGGTGCGCACTGGAGACGAAGAACAGATTATTCTACAGCCGGGGAGCTGATATGCGCAGAAACAGGCTGTTCCGCGGAGCAATTCTGCTCCTTCTTATACCTCTCGTCTTATCTGCATTTGCACTGCCGTGTCGCGCCGCTGATGCCCCGGCCTGGATGCACAATCTCGTCAGCGCTCCTCTTCCTGCGCACGATGAAAAGACCGACGCCGTCATTCTCTATTCCGAGAAAATCGTAACCGTCCAGTCTTCAGACAAAATCAAGTATCTTGTGCGCAAGGTCTATAAAATCCTTCGTCCGGATGGCCGCGATCATGGCATGGTTCTCGTTCCTTTTAACTCGCATTCCAAAGTGACTGCCCTTCGTGGTTGGTGCATTCCCGCGCAAGGGAAAGACTACGAGGTCAAAGACAAGGATTCGATGGAAATCTCGATTCCGAAAATTACCGGAAGCGATTTGATCTCAGACGCAAAGGATAAAGTGCTCCAAATTCCCGCCGCCGATCCGGGAAACATCATTGGTTATGAGTATGAAAAAGAAGAACAACCCTTGGTGCTGCAAGCGGAATGGGATTTTCAGGAAAGGGATCCCGTTCGCGAAGCACGTTTCACCCTTCAACTCCCGCCCTCCTGGGAATACAAGACCAACTGGCTGAACTCCGCAGGCAGCAAGGAAGTTTCTTCGGGCTCCAATCAATGGCTATGGGTAATGACGGACCTGAAGGGTCTGAGAAGCGAAGAACAAATGCCGCCTTGGGACGGGATTGCCGGCGAATTGATCGTGAATTTTTATCCCGGCGGCGGAGGCAGCGGCGACAAATCATTCCAAGATTGGCGGCAGATGGGTGTCTGGTATCTGGGCTTGACGCGTGGCCGCCGCGATGCCACGCCTGAAATCAAGCAGAAAGTCGCCGCGCTCACTGCGGACGCGAAGACTCCACTCGCAAAAATGCAAGCTATCGCCCGGTTTATGCAAACGGATATTCGCTACGTCGCAATCGAATTGGGAATTGGCGGCTTCCAGCCGCACCCGGCTTCGGAAGTTTTTTCCCACCGTTACGGTGATTGCAAAGACAAAGCAACACTAATGAGTTCAATGCTTCAGGAGATCGGCGTCGAATCTTACTATGTTGTGATTAATACGGAGCGCGGCGGTGTGTCGCCCGAAACTCCCGCGCAAATTGGCGCGTTTGATCACGTGGTCCTGGCGGTGAAGCTGCCGGATGGCGTGAATGACGCTTCGATCGTGTCTACAATCCACCACCCCAGGCTCGGCAAGGTTCTTTTTTTCGATCCCACAAATTCCCTCGTACCGTTCGGAGAGATCGGCGGCTACTTGCAAGCGAACTATGGATTGTTGGCTGCTCCGGAAGGCGGAGAACTGTTGGCCCTGCCCAAGCAAGCGCCGGGCACAAATGGAGTGGAACGAACCGGCAAACTGAAACTCGACGCGCGAGGCAATCTCGAGGGTTCGTTTTCAGAAGTGCGCCATGGGGACCGCGCGTGGGCCGAGCGCGAAGCGATCAAAAGCGTGACACAGGACAAGGAGCGTGCCAAGAGAGTTGAGTCGCTGCTCTCCGCTTCGCTCGCAAATTTTGCTCTCACCAAACTTTCGTTCACAAATCTTCACCAGATCGGACTGCCATTTGGTTACGACTATTCCTTCGTCGCCGACCGCTATGCAAAAACCGCCGGGAATCTTCTTATTGTTCGGCCGCGCGTGATCGGTATCAGAACAAGTGGACTTCTGGAAACAAAAGAACCCAGGCAATTCCCCGTAATCTTTGAGGGGCCCGAGCGCGATACGGACGTCGTCGAGATTGAAATGCCCGCTAGCTACGAAGTGGATGATCTTCCGCCCTCCGTCGACCTCGATTACAGCTTCGCCAGCTATCACAGCAAGACCGAAGTCAAGGGGAACGTTCTTCGATACACACGAATCTATGAAATCAAAGAGTTGAGCGTACCAATGAGCAAAATGGACGAGTTGAAGAAGCTCTATCGCGTCATCGCCAGCGATGAACGCAACACCGCTGTTCTAAAACCCAAATCCTAGGTGGCTTCAATACGCTAGATTGCTGATTACTTGAGGGCACTATGCTTTTTGCTGACCCTTGCGCAGGTTTTGGAACGTCAACCTCGTATCTGCCCGCCCGATCAAAAACACCAAAAAGCAAAGTGCCAGCACCGAATGGTCCAGCGATGCTCCGAAGTACTGCCAGAACGCCGCGTTTGCGCCGGGATAGTTGGAAGAAAAAAGCAAACTCGTCATGAAGATGAATCCAAAAAAGCTAGCTGCACGCACCAGGATCCCCGTAACCAGCGAAATTCCGATCGCCAGTTCACCGTAGGCCACAAAAAAGGCCAGCGGCGTCGCATGTGCGAGTACGAAATTCTTCAGAATCGGCTTCATGAAAGGATAAGCACCGTCTTCCAGAAACCGGTTGATCCAGAATTGAAATCCGCCGTGTAGCGTAAACTGCGTCCCAAAAACCTTGTACTCGCCAAAAATCAGAAAAAGTATGCCGACGCCAATGCGCAGCACGGCCAGCGCCAGCGAGTTGCGATCGTTCTGATTCGAAGCAGCCCCCACGTCGGCAGCTTCCGCTAACCCAATTTCGAAAGGCGTTCGCGTACGAGATCGCTCAGTGCCTTGCCATCAACGGTCTTCCCTTCGAGAGCCGTCTTCGCTGCTTTCACTATCGCTCCCATTTGCTTCATCGAATTGGCGCCTGTTTCCGCGATCGCCTTAATCACCGCCGCGTCCATTTCCGCCTGCGATGCTCCTGCCGGCAGATAGTGTTCCAAAATCGCGAGTTCCTTCTGCTCCTTGTCGACCAAATCTTGCCGGCCGCCCTTCGTGAACTGATCAATCGATTCTTTCCGTTGCTTCACCAGCGTCTGCAGCAGCTGAATCGACTCCTGCTCATCCAGCTTGCGAAGTTTTTCCACTTCTTTCAGTTGAATCGCCGCTTTTACCATACGCAGTACGCCCAGCTTCATCTCTTCTTTGCTCTTCATCGCCGTAACGATATCTTTCTGAATCGTCTCGCTCAGGCTCATCGCTCGCGCTCTCCTGCTCAAACTATAACAGAGCAAGGGCCGCATCATTTCTCCTTCTAATTTGACACTCCGCGCTCCACGTTTTAACTTGGTTAGTTTCTGACAGAAGCGTGAGACCGCCCGTGCATCCGGCGGCTTGCAGCTCAAAAACGAAGGGGACTCATGAAAGTCATTGTGGCGGACAAAATCAGCGAGCGCGGAGTGGATCTCCTCAAGAAAACGCCCGGTCTGAACGTGGTTCTCACGACGAAAGACACAATCGGAGCTGAGCTGGCCGACGCCGACGCTTTGATCGTGCGCAGCGCTACTCGCGTTACTCCAGACTTGCTCGCCAAGGCTCCAAGACTCCGTGCTGTCGGCCGCGCGGGCGTCGGCGTGGACAACATTGACTTGCAGGAAGCAACTCGTCGCGGTGTTTTGGTCATGAGCACGCCCGGCGGAAACGCAGTCAGTGTCGCCGAGCACACTTTCGCGCTGTTGCTCGCTCTAGCTCGTCAGGTGCCAAAGCTCGATGCCGCCTTACGCGAAGGGCGCTGGGAAAAATCCTCCTCCGGCACGGAAGTGCGCGGCAAAACTCTCGGCCTGATCGGACTCGGCCGCATCGGCAGCGAAGTCGCAGCCCGCGCCGAAGCCTTCGATATGCGCGTCCTTGCCTACGACCCGTACATCAGCGAATCCGCCGCGAAGGAGCTGCAAGTAGAGCTTGTCCCGCTCGATAAGCTCTACGCCGAAAGTGATTTCATCTCGCTCCACACTGCTCTCAGCCCCGCAACAGCCAACATGATTAACTCGGCCTCGATTGCGAAAATGAAAAAGGGCGCGCGCATCGTCAACGCAGCTCGCGGTGAACTCATCAACGAAACAGATTTGGCCGAAGCACTCAAGAGCGGACGCCTCGGCGGCGCTGCCCTCGACGTCTTCGTCGAAGAGCCCCCGAAAAATTCTCCGCTCATCGGCCTGCCCAACGTCGTCGGAACTCCGCACATCGCGGGCTCCACGCAGGAAGCGCAGGAAGAGGTGGGCACTCAGGTCGCCGTGCAAATCCGCGATTATCTCTCCGAAGGAATCATTAGAAACGCCGTCAATTTGCCTGCGCTTTCTGCCGATCAATACCGCCGCGTTCGCCCTTATCTCGAATTGGCAGAGCGCTTGGGCTCGCTCGTCACGCAAGCCTCCGAAACGCGCCCAGGCCGTATTCGAATCCGGTACGCTGGCGAAGTCGCAGAAGTCGGCACTCACCTTTTGCGTAGTGCGGTCCTCGCCGGCGTTCTGAATGCCGTACTCGATGAAAAAGTGAACGTCGTCAACGCTCCAGCCGTCGCCGCTGCGCGCGGCTTGTCGGTCGAGGAAGAAACCCGCCGCCGCGAGCTCGGCTTCCCCAACACGCTGGAAGTTTCCTCCCTGCCGGAAAAGCCCGGTGGCGTCGGATTCACCGCTGAGGGGACCGTCCTCCACGACGGCTCTCCCCGGGTATTGGCGATTGACGGGATCTCCCTCGAAACCCAGCTCGCCGGAACCATCCTCTATCTCCGCAACCACGATGAACCAGGCGTCATCGGCCAGGTCGGGAGCACCCTCGGCAAGCTTGGCGTAAACATCGCGACGTTCGCGCTTGGCCGGCGCGAAGCCTCTCGCGGCGCGGAAGCCGTTTCCCTCGTGCGTTTGGATGGCGAAGTCGCCCCGTCGATTCTCGGGCCAATTCGCGCTATCGCCGCAATCACCGAGGCAAAATTACTTCATCTTGGTGATATCTAGTATTTGAATCATTTCAAACTGCTAAACTTCAAGAACTTATTCATAAAATAAGGCAACTTTACTTGACATCTTAGGTGCAACTGTCCTAAATGCTATATCAACCTGACGGATAAGTGGTGGGACGGGGTACCTGGGGTTCCTGAGAAGTGTCCAGCGGCTCAGTCTGGCGCCTTAGCACTCTCTTTTTAGGTCGAATTTTCCTCGGGTTAATCCTTCCTTTACCTCGACTTATATTCATACCGGTGCACGAGAGGAGTAGTGCATGCGTTCTTCATTTTTTCAAAAGGTCTTGTTCGTGATTTCGATAATCCTTTTAGTGGCTGCCGCCGCGTCGGCGCAAACCGGCACGACTTCTTTGCGCGGCACGATTACCGATAAGACCGGAGCTGCCGTGGTCGGCGCCAAAATCACGTTAACCAACGCGGGACAAGCGTTGCAGCGGGAAGCGCAGTCCGGCGCCACCGGCGAATACGAATTTGTCGCTCTTCCACCTGGCAAGTATTCTCTTGTGGTAGAGATAGCCAATTTCCGCAAGTTTGAGCAGACGAATGTCCAACTGCTGGTTAATTCGCCAGCAACTATCAATGTGACGCTTGAAGTCGGAGCTGCCACCCAGACAGTGGAAGTCTCAGCCTCGGCCGTGACTTTGAACACGACGGATGCTTCGATTGGAAATGCCTTCGGCGAAAACCAAGTAAAGCAGCTCCCCTTGGAGGGTCGAAATGTGCCGGACCTGCTGACTCTGCAGGCTGGCGTTGCTTATACGGGTAATCGCCCCGATGTCAACCGCGACATAGATACTCGAAGCGGCGCTGTGAACGGGGCGCGAAGCGACCAGAGCAACATTACTCTCGATGGTGTGGATGTCAACGACCAGGTAAACGGCAGCGCATTTACCTCCGTCTTGCCAGTCACATTGGACTCTATTCAGGAATTTCGTGTTACGACCTCTAACGCCAACGCCGATCAGGGCCGCTCATCCGGTGCGCAAGTATCCCTCGTCACCAAAAGCGGCACCAACAGCTTTCATGGTTCTCTCTACGAATATCACCGCAACACCTACACGAGCGCCAACGATTATTTCGTAAAGCAAGCAGAGTTGCAGTCGGGCCAGCCAAACGAGCCTCCCAAGCTCATCCGCAACATTTTTGGTGGTTCATTAGGCGGACCAATACTTAAGGATCGTTTCTTTTTCTTCGTGAACTATGAAGGTTCACGGCAGCGCGAGGAAGCTAGCGTCTTGCGTATCGTGCCCAGCGACAATTTGCGTCAAGGAATGATTCGCTACGTATGCGACACCGGTGATCCAAATTGTTCTACAAGCAATTCCAAAGTGAATGTCGTCAATGATCCAGCATTAGGGCTTGTCGCCACGTTGACGCCGGACCAGATCAAGGGCATGGATCCGCTGGGCCTTGGAAACAACTCAGTCATGCTCACATACTTCAACTCTTTTCCCGAGCCGAATGACTTTGGCCAAGGTGACCTGCTTAACTTTGTGGGATACCGATTCCGCGGAGCGGTCCCAACCAACAATAATTGGTATATCGCTCGGGCCGATTACAAGCTCACTCGCAGTGGGAGCCATACGCTCTTCTGGCGCGGCGCCCTCCGCAATGACGCGCACTCCGCTGCGCCATATCTCCCTGGCACCGCACCCTTACAGACGTTAGCCGATTACAGCAAAGGTTTCAGCGCAGGTTACACTGCGCTGCTCAAATCTAACTTGGTGAATAACTTTCACTATGGATTCACGCGACAAAGTTTCGGCAATATCGGCAACAACGACACGCAGCCCTTTATCTTTTTTCGCGGTCTAAATGACAACGAGGGAGCAAACAACTCCGAGCTAGCTGTTACCCGCAGTACTTCGTTTCAGACGCCGGTACACAACTTCGTCGATGACCTTTCCTGGACAAAAGGTAAACACACCTTTCAGTTTGGCGCCAATATCCGTTTCATTCGAAATCCACGCCAGAATTTTCTGAGCTCCTTTTCTTCCGCCACTACAAATTCTTCGGGGCTGGACACGGCCGGAATCGTAGGATCAAAATCTCCACTCGATCCAAAAAACCACTCAAGCGACGGGCTGCCGGCGGTCGATCCTGGTTTCAGGCTCGGCTACAACTGGCCGATCATGGCGATGATGGGAATTGTGAGCGAGGTGGACGCCACTTTCAATTTCGATAAGACCGGCACGGCGCTCCCGCAGGGAGCTGCTCTAAAGCGGCGGTTCGCTGCCGATGAATACGAGTTCTACATGCAGGATCCCTATCGGGTGAAGCCTAACCTGACCATTACCTATGGTTTGCGCTACTCCATGTTCTCTCCGCCCTGGGAAACGAACGGTACCGAAGTAACCCCCCTGGGGTTTCCGATCGGCGGCGGGAAACCGTTAACCTTATCGCAGTGGTTTAATGAACGCGCGACCAAGATGCTCAGCGGCGGCTCCTCAGTTACGGATCCGATCCTCTCTTATGATCTGGCCGGACCAGGTAACGGAAAGCCGGGCTGGTACAATTGGGACTATCACAACCTCGGACCGCGCGTGGCCTTCGCTTATTCGCCGCGCGCCAGCGGAGGTTTGTTTAAGAGTCTGTTTGGAAGTGGGGACAAGACAGTAATTCGCGGCGGCGTCGGCGTTGTCTATGATCGAATCGGTGCAGGCCTTCTGAGCTCGTTCGATCGCACCGGCTCCTTTGGTCTTTCCACTGGTATAACAGCGCCTGTTCCATGCGTGGGACCCACGAGCCTTGATCCCTGTACGAACACTCCCATCGCACCACGACTTACGGATCTCAACACAGTTCCTCAAAACGACTTTTCCGGCAATCCCTACTTTCCAGCAACTCCGAAAGGAGGCTTTCCATTTACCTATCCGCCCGCCGGTACAGGTTTAGCGATTCAATGGGGTTTGGACGATGGAATCAAGACGCCCTACGCCTACACTTTGGACTTTTCCGTCGGCCGCCAGCTACCTGGCGGCGTGAACCTTGAAGTCTCTTATGTGGGACGTCTTGCGCATCGGCTCCTGTCGCAGCAGGATCTGGCCATGCCGCTCAACATAGTGGATCCAAAATCTAAGGTTAGCTACTTTCAAGCGGCCAGACGGCTGAGCGAACTGGGATTCCAAGGCACACCCACATCAGCGATAAATGCTGCTGTTGTCGGTCCAACGGCTGCCTACTGGCAAAACATAGTTAAGCCCTTGAACCCAGGCGACGCTTATTCCCTTGCTTGCAGTGGCGGTTTCACCACTGATGTTGTGCAAGCCATGTACGATCTCTTTGGTTGTGGTGGAGGACCTGTATTTGGCTTTGGTGATGAGACTACTCCACTTGCCAACTTGGATTATTGGGGATCCGATTTCAGCGGTAATGCCGGTATTCTGGGTCAGTCCGGCACTTATTACCCGTCAATTTTCGGACCGAACGCCTTCTTCAACAGTCAATTCCATTCGCTTTATGCGTGGCGATCCGTGGGAAACGCGAATTACCACGCTATGCAAGTCAACCTGCGAAGGGGGATGTCTCACGGAGTGCAATTCGATTTCAATTACACATATTCGAAGTCGATTGACATTTCGTCTGATGCGGAGCGAATTGCTCCCTGGAGCGGCTTGGGAGGCCAGATTATCAATTCCTGGGATCCCAAAGCACTGCGTGCTGTTTCTGACTACGACACAACTCATCAACTGAACGCGAACTGGATAGTCGAGTTGCCGTTCGGCAAGGGCAGATGGATAGACCGCGACGCGCATGGATTCGCAGAGGCCGTCATTGGCGGGTGGCAGCTTTCAGGCTTGGCCCGCTGGACTACTGGCTTTCCAGTGTCAATTGGCAATGGGGCTACTTGGCCGACAAACTGGCAGCTAGGCGGCGCCGCGATTCAAACAGGTCCGGTCCATGCACACACGACAATGCGACCCGACGGCACCGTGAATCTCTTCCCGACGGATTTGCCTGCGACAGACGTTGGCCTTGGTCCATTTCGCCATGACTTACCGGGCGAGAGCGGTAACCGAAACACGGTTCGGGGTCCGGGCTTCGCCGGGCTTGATCTCGGCCTAAGTAAACGTTGGAAGATGCCGTTTTCGGAATCGCACAGCTTGGTACTTCGGTGGGAAGTCTTCAATGTGCCGAACTTGAAGCGGTTCGACGTTCAAACTATTACGACCGATATCTCATCCAGCTCGTTCGGTGTATATAGCGGTCTGCTGACGAATCCGCGCGTGATGCAGTTCGCGTTGCGCTACGAATTCTAGACGAGCTTCAGGCTTCGAATTCTATTGCCGCCGGGGAGCGACAGCTCTCCGGCGGGAGTGTTCTTCGCTCGTACGTGTGAAAAGCATTTTTTCCAAAGAGTCTGCTGAAAAGCTTTTTGGCACCCCGTTTTTGACCTGTGCATACCCTGTGAGGGCTCTCGTATTCCCTTTTTTGCTGCGCCGCGCGATAATCGCGGCGAATTGAGATTTGCCGCGTACGGGCCGCAAACAAGGGCGGCCGCGAAACGGCAAACGCGCTGGGGGCGAAAGGAGTACGCCCATGAGTATTTCCACGCGCTTGAAAACCCTCCTGGACGAGAATCAAATCTCTTACTCGGTGATGACGCACACTACCGCCTACACAGCGCAGGGTGCGGCGGCCACCATGCAAATATCGGGAAAGGAACTCGCCAAGACAGTAGTTTTGCGGGCGGGCGACGAAACGATTCTTGCCGTTCTGCCCGCCCCGCGTCATGCGCGGCTAGAGAAACTGCAGGCGTTGCTGGGCAAGCCGGTGCGGCTGGCGACCGAGCAGGAATTCGGCAGCTTTTTCCCCGATTGCGAACTGGGCGCTATGCCACCGTTCGGCTCGCTCTACCACCTGCCGGTGTACGTCGATGACGCGCTGGCAGCCGATGAGGAAATTGTCTTCAACGCCGGGACTCATCGTGACGCGATTCGCATGCGCTACGCGGATTTCGCGCGGCTGGCGAAACCGACGATCTGTTCGTTCACGCAAAAAGGCTGACGCGAAGTAGGAACCGGCCACCTGCAACACGCTGCTGCGGGAATCCTGTGTCGCGTGGCCTCGCGCTTGCGGCTATGCTAATCTAAGAGTCGTACTTGGCGCGGAAACCTCGCGCCGGACTTGACAGTCGGGGCGTAGCGCAGCCTGGCTAGCGCGCCTGCTTCGGGAGCAGGAGGCCGGTGGTTCAAATCCACTCGCCCCGACCATTTTTCTTTCTCCTTCCAATTTTCCTTTACTGCTCCTATGCCGAACCAAGATTCCTCCGCTCCGGTGGGAATGAAAATCGGTGAAGTGTTGAATCGGTGGCACTATTCCGCTCCCAAAAATGCGTAACGGCACAAGAAAAGTGCAGACAAGACCCAGATGAGCGGGCTGATCTCCCGGTATTTGCCGGCGCCGACTTTGAGGAATGTGAATGAGAGAAGACCGAGGCTGAGGCCAGTGGCGATGCTGAAGGTGAGCGGCGTAGCGACGATAGTGAGAAAGGCAGGAAAAGCTTCGGTGAAATCGGTCCAGTTGACGCGGGCAACGGAGCTGCACATGAGCGCACCGACGAGGATGAGCGCTGGTGCGGTGGCGTAAGAAGGGACTTCGGCGACGAGCGGCGCGACAAATGCCGCGGCGAGAAAAAGTCCGGACATGCCGGAGCTGCCAGATCCGGGTGCGGCCCCGGCGGCGACGTCCGTAGGCCATGTAAGTTACGCCAGTGAGGCGGGGCG